>Ga0224723_1000117_pt1 | contig 49868 bp, 52 predicted proteins | sample Balambano_FR2_Me_FD_161647 | JGI IMG/M metagenome (GOLD analysis project Ga0224723, IMG submission 161647) | Freshwater sediment microbial communities from Lake Towuti, South Sulawesi, Indonesia - Balambano_FR2_MetaG | ecosystem: Environmental > Aquatic > Freshwater > Lake > Sediment | place... | reverse complement strand
GGGAAAGTTTATGAGGTGCCTAATTATTGGATTGGCTACAGCATCCTTACGGCTAATGCTGTGATTGATGACTTGTTCAAATATTTAGTAAAGGAGTAGTTTAATATTCATGTCAAAACATGTTTTATTTGTCTGCAAATCCTGCAACTCGACTCACTCTGAAGAGACAAATTACGAAAAGTCTAAAGGGGCTACTCTACTTAATCAGGTAAAGACACTACATCAAGAACACTCATACTCCGACGAATTAGACATTCAAGTGGTAAGCTGTGTGAGGACGTTCGAACGTCCCTGCGCTGTTGCCTTCTCAGCAGCAAACAAAGCCACCTATCTCTTCACCAAAATTCTCTCTACCGCAGCAGCAGCCCTGCTTCAATTTGGTCAACTCTACCTCACCAGCAAAGACGGCAACATTCCCTGGAAACAGTTCCCTGAAGTGCTGCAATCCGCAGAGGTTGCTAAAATTCCATCGGCTTAAATTAGAATAAGGATGTTGGAGGTTGGCGTTCAGGCAGGAAAAAAGCTTAAGGATAACAGCCATCATGAGTACAGCAGAAACGATTTATGAACTAGTCAAAACCCTACTCGAAGACCAAGCCAATTTAGTTTTAGTCTTTGCAGAGTTTGTACATCAGCGAACTCAGGCAAGTGACAATCTAAATAATTCACCCATTACTACCTACTTTGGTATTCTCAAAGACTCTCCCAACTTCAATGAAGACCCCGTTGCAATTCAGAGGGCAATGCGGCGTGAGTGGGAGTAATACCATTTTGGGTGATATGTGCATGATTTCAATTGCCAGAACGGTTAGATGGTCAAGCATTCTGCAATCCAAAATCGGAAATCTATAATCCAAAATGGTATAAGTTTCTGTTAGACACTAACATCATTATTGGACTATTCAAAAGGTGGACAAGCAGGGGACTCGTTGGATGGGTTCCTAATCGATCGCCCGTTTGCCAAGTGAGAATTTGGGCGATCGCACTTAAAATTAGGATGAGAGGGGATGCGATTTGATTGGGACAACCGCAAGAGCCAACTGCTTCAGCAAAATCGAGGATACTCTCTTGCAGAGGTCGCTGGGGTTTTAGCAGGTGACTATGTAGAGCAGATTAAACGAGATGCTCCTGAACAGTTCATTGCCATTGGCCATTTGGAGAATACTCTTCTGTCAGTGATTTATGAGATTCGGTCTGATAGTGAGGGCGAGTATATTTGGCTAATTACTGACTGGCGCAGTACCAAAAGAGAGCGAGAGATCTATGAACAATATTTCTATTGAAGAACTTGAGCAGAAGATTGAGGTTGGTGAAGAGGTCATTGATCGCTATTTTGATCCTGATACTACAAGGGTTGGGACACCTCGCCTAATGACTTCACGTAGGGATCAAAGTCAGACAGTAACCCATCTGGAAATGCCGAACCTGATGCTGGACGAACTTGACCAAATGGCAAGCGAACTCAATATTAGTCGTCAGGCGGTGATTAAGATGATACTACGCCGTGCTCTTGATGAGCACTATTTAGCCAAGCGATCGCTTGGTGCTGAATGACGGTAGCAATAGGGTTATGGAGTTGGGCTGCGGATTGGCTTTGTTCTGGTTCTCATCAGTATGTGGCTCGTAGGATTTACTCAGTTGGTAGGAATTATAAGAAATGATGGTTGCGTCCGTTGATGTTGGGGATGAGTGAGTTTCAGATGATGCGTTACGCTGCGCTAACTACAAGAGCTGGTTCGTGTTCGGCCGCCCGTTTGCTGTGAGAATCTGGGCGCTCACGGAGTGTGTGTGCTTGCTGGCCGTGGGCCGTAGCACAATCGTGGTGGCAAAGTGAAGGTGTTTGAGTCAACGATACTCTTGCAGAGATGCTTTGCGATCGCGATCGCCATCAGCAGATTGATGTTCGAGTCTTGCTTCAGAAGCGTGATGGCAGGATTGGCAGGGGTAGGTGGTGTAAGGGATCGCTCATGTAGGACAACGACGCAACTGGCTTGGTAAAATAAGAGTGGTAAGCCTAAAATTTTGAGCGGATGGTTGAGCGATGACCCCAAAAGAGGAACTGATTCAAGTAATCGAGAGATCACCCGATGAACTGGTGCAGGCACTTTTAGAGCTACTCAAGTTATTGCAACGGCAATCTGCTGAGGCGGTGTTGCCAGAGCCACAAGGGTCAGTGTGGAATGTAGCATCAGGGCGGTTGCGTCGTAAACAAGGCGTTTTAGTGATTGAAACTGAACCCTTGAATGGATTAGACACTAATGCCCTCATTGCTGAAGTCCGGGAGGAGCGTATTCAAAGTCAGATGCGACGAGCCGATTCATGAAAGTTTTGTACGATACTTCTGTGTTGATTGCTGCCTTGTTAGTGGAACATGCCAATCACGGTCTAGCGTTTCCACACCTTGAATTGGCGCGACGAGGAAAGATAAAGGGTTATATTTCAACTCACAGTTTGGCTGAACTTTATGCTGTCATGACCCGCTTGCCTCAACCGTTGAGAGTTTTACCAGAGGAAGCAGCCGCAGCGATCGCAGATTTACTGGAGTATCTAGAGCCTGTACCGTTGTTGGCAGAGGAGTATCAGAGGGCGATCGCCCGAATGGTAGATCTCAAACTGGTTGGCGGTGGTGTATTTGATACAGCGATCGCGCAAGCTGCTTTGAAGGTTGGCGTTGACCGTTTAGTCACGCTGAATCCCAAAGATTTTGTTCGATTGGGGGATGAAATTGTGACTCTTGTGCAAGTTCCTGAGTGAAATGAATAGCGATGCAGTGGATTAGAAAAGATCACGCCTCTCTGCATATTTCGTTAGTCTTGGCACTTGGGTTGGTGGTGTAGTGCGATCGCTCCTCTCATGTAACCCAATCGCGTTAGAGAATGCCTTAGACTTTGCTGATGTACTGACGCAAGCGGCGATCGCACTGAATCGATTAATGCTTGAGTGTATATTTCGGTTGATGCGTTACGCTACACTAACGTATCCTACGAGATCGGCGATCGCACTGCCGGAATCTTGGCAATACTCACCGATTGCAACGCTTCAGGAAACTGCTTCCAGGGAATATCGCCAGTCTTGCTATCGAGATAGCATTTACCAAACTGGAGCAGGGCAAGAGCCGTTGCATCGGTGGGTAAGGTCGTAAACAAGTAGGTCGGTTTGTCGGGAGCGGAGAAGGGGCAACCGCACAGGGTTTGTCGCACGTCCACAAGCAACCTACAGGCTGAATTTCAAATTCATTGGGTTGAGCCTGTTCAGTATCTAGTGCGTTGAGTTGTTCGAGTAAACGTGCGCCATCAGCGGGTTGATCTTCGGGTCTTTCTTCGGAGGATTGGATCGTGCAATTAACTTGGCTGAGGTTCATAGAGACCCTTTTGATCGGATGATTATGGCAACGGCTCTGGAATATCAGGCATCTTTAGCGAGTGTAGATGGCATATTTCGTCAATACCCAGAACTTAGTAGTTGTTTGATGAAATAGCTCATTGTTTCTCATTGTGCTAACTTCAGTAGTTCAGAATTACCTCATCCCTCTAGCCCCCTTAAGATCCCCCCTAGCCCCCCTTGAAAAGGGAGGAACCGGATCGGCTTCAAAGTCCTCCTTAAAAAGGGGGATTTAGGGGGATCAAAACTCCCACGAAATCGTGCCCTGCACCGCAAAGGGTTCACCATAAAAAATCCGCCCCCTACCGTAGGAACTTTCAAAATAGGTGATATCGAACAGATTTCTGAAATTGAGTCCAACACGCAGCCGATCGCGCTTGTAAAAAATCGCTGTATCCGTCCGAAAATAGCTGGGGAGTTGAAAGCATCGTTATAATGAGATTTGAACCGTATTGTTTTATCTATGTCTCAACCTCCTACCCTGCAAGCAATCATTGAGTTTGTGGAAGCTCTCTCAGAAGATGATCAGGATGTGCTGTTCGACTTGATTCACAAACGCCGTATTGCCAAACGCCGCCAAGAAATTGCTCAAAACGCTAGGGTAACGATGCAAGCCGTCAGCAATGGTACTGCTCAGAGAGGCACTGCTACTGAACTGATGGCTAACATCTTTGGGGATGAGGAATGAGATTGCTAATTTTCGACGAAAGTTTTCGCCGTGCCCTTAAACGTCGCTGTAAAAATCGTCCTCAACTTCAAGCCAAAGTTCTAACCACTCTCAGCCTGCTTGAAATTGATCCATTTTCCCCTACTCTCAAAACCCATAAGCTGCAAGGCGAACTTAAAGATCTGTGGGCTTGCTCCGTGGAGTACGATTTTCGGATTGTCTTCTATTTTCAAAAGCTTGAGGATGAGGAGGAAGAGGCGATCGTTTTGGTCGATGTAGGTACGCATGACGAAGTCTATTAACGTAATTTCCCTACTTGACACTTGAACCCCATCACCCCTCCACTCCCTATTCCCCATGCCATACTCCTGCCTCAGACACTAAAACTGCCACGAAATTGTCGCCTGTACCGTGAATGGATCGCCCCGAAAAACTCGAAACTGATTGAAAGAAGTTTCAATGTAATCCACATCAAATAGATTCCGAAAATTAAGGGCAGCGCGGAACCGATCGCGCCTCTAAAAAATCGCCACATCCGTCCGCAAATAGCTGGGGAGTTGAAATTCATTGGCTAAATTCGCTTGCCGCTCTCTGGCAAATTTGTTAAACGTTTTGCTAAAAGACAACCCTCAAAGTTGAACGCCTCCTCATCCAAGAAGCTAGCGATCGCCCCCTCCTCATCCACTCATCCACTCATCCACTCACCCTCCCATCCACTCATCCCTCCACCGCCGGAATCTTGGCGATACTTACCGACTGCAACGCTTCAGGAAATTGCTTCCAGGGAATATCGCCAGTCTTGCTATCGAGATAGCGTTTGCCAAATTCGAGTAGGGCAGGAGCTATTTGATCGGTTGGTAAGGTCGTGAACAAGTAGGTCGGTTTGTGGGGAGCGGAGAAGGCGGCGGCGCAGGGTTTGTCGCACGTCCACAGGCAGCCGACGGGCTGAATTTCAAACTCGTTGGACTGAACCTGTTCAGCATCTAGTGTGTTGAGTTGTTCGAGTAGACGGGTGCCATCAGCAGGTCGATCGATCGGTCGTTCTGTGGAGGAGTGGTGGCAGGATTGGCAGACGAAGAGGGTGTGTTTAGGCATGATTTCTCATTAGAACAGTGGTAGGCGGGATAGCGAGAGAGGGGTGATTAATCTGTTGGATTGACGATACTTTAAACTAGAATCATAGTTAAATCGACAGCAGGGAGAAAATGGTTTGAGATGGCAAAGTTGATCGTTAGTATTCCCGATGAGTTAGTGAGTCAGGTCACATCAGCGGGCTATTCAGTTGAAAGTGTTGTGCTCAAGGCATTAATTCAGTATCTCGCCAATGGTTTACCAAGTCGGGATATAACGCAAACTCGCACCTGGCAATTGTGTGGGCATTTTGCTGTTTCTGATGCTCATGCAACAGAGAGCACAAATTATGCTGAACAGGTTGATGATGTTCTCTATCAAGGGTTTTAATGGCTCAAGTTCTGATAGATACCTCTGCACTAATTGCATTTTTTGTTCAATCAGAAAAACATCATCTTGCAGTCAAAAATTACGTTTTAGAAAATCCAACTGTTTAGTGGATTATTCTATCGTCAGTGTTCGATGAAACCGTTACTTGGTTGAGGCTGAGAGTTTCAATACAAGCCTCGATTGAAATTGGTCATGCGCTACGAGAAGAGCATGTTTACATTGCGTTATCAGAAGCAGATGATCACGCCACATGGGAGACTTTCTGCCGATACGATGATAAGTTGTGGAGCTATACGGATTGTTCATTATTGGCAATGGCTCAACGCTTGGGAGTTTTTGAGGTTGTTTCGTTTGATCAGCACATTCGACAAATGGCAGGATTGGGAATTATCTGTGTGCCCTGAAGCTAAGTTGATCTTCGGGTCGCTCTGTGGAGGAGTGATGGCAGGATTGGCAGACGAAGAGGGTGTGTTTAGGCATGGGTGTTTGGGAGTATTGACAAGGTCTTTGCAAAGATCATCAAAGACGGTATTAAGATGGTAGGTTTCGTTGCCTCAGCCCAACCTACGGAAAGGGCAATCTAGAAATTTAGTTAATAAGGTATTTTGAAACATCATCAAGAACCCCTTGGGCAGCGAAAAAATTCAAGCCGCGCCATACCGAAAAATCAACTAAATATACCTGATCTTTCTCTGTAGCCTTGAACTGCGACCAAAGGGGATCTTTTCGGAGTTTATCAATAACGATGCGATCGTCCCGCTTCAAAGGCGCGATAAAAATAACATCACTGTCAATTTCAGGGAGGACTTCCTGAGAAATAGCTAAATCGAGGTTACCTGATCCTTCAAACAGTGGATTGAGAATGCCAAGATCTTTGAGGATTACGCCTGCAAAGGAGTTCTCACGAGCTATCATCAACCGTTCCGCAGCAACGAACATGAATGATGCTCGAATTTCTCCTGCTTCACTAATGCGCTGCTTCAGGTCGCTAATTCGTTGATAATAATCATCTATTTTCTGGGCGAAAATATCTGACTTATCCAAAATTCTCGCTAGCTCCTTTGTCTGTTTTTGCCAGTCGCCTAAAATTTCTTCCCAGGGCAAAATAATGGTCGGCGCAATTTGAGGCAAGTTTTGATAAACTGCATCAAATGCTGAATGAGAAATAACAATAATCAAATCTGGATTGAGCGAAACCAGCGTTTCCAAATTAGGCTGACCTGTTGTGCTTCGAAAAATTTCGACCCCGCTTGATGCTGCTTCAAAGTAATTGAAGTCATCCTCAATTTCAGTCGTTATCCAGGTTGCAACAGGTTTCACGTCCAACGCTAGAGCCGCCGCAAAACTGTTGAAATCTAACGTCACGATTCGCTGGGGATTGAGAGGAATACAGGCTTCTCCTCTCGCGTGTTTTACCACATGACAATCGGTCGCCATCTGGCTAACCTCAACATTGGCATTTTGAGAAACACGCTTTGTACAAGCTGAAAGAAGTGAGAAGATTAGAACTCCCAACAGGATGAATGAAATAGTACGACGAGAAGAGTGTTTCGTAAACCAAATTAGCGTCATTGTTTTAGCTACCAGCATCGAAACAGAAAAGGGTTAAAATCGCCAAGAAAGGCTTCCCTGTACTGTGAAGGGTGCACCAGGAGAAACTCGCAGTTGACTAAAAGCATTCTCAAAGTAATCCACATCAAAAATGTTTCTGAAATTGAGAGCAGCACGGAAACGGTCTCTTTCGTAGAAAATAGCAGCGTCCGTCGTTAAATAGCTGGGAACTTCAAAGGTATTGGCAGCATCTCCAGCGCGATCGCCCACATAAAAAAGACCTAAACCAAATCCTAAACCTTGTAAACCTCCTTGCTGAATTTCATAGGTTGTCCATAGGCTAGCAGCATGGAGTGCAGTTTGTAAAACTCGATTACCCACCGAAATTGAGTTGTCTTCAGTCACACGCGCATCGTTATAGGCATAGCTAGCAAACACATTCCACCCGGGCAGAATTTCTCCAGTCAGGCTTAGCTCAATCCCCTGGCTGTTTTGCTCCCCAGTTTGAATGGAAAAGCCTGGATTATTGGGGTCACTGGTTAAAACATTTGATTGAGTAATGTCATACAGTGCTAACGTAGCTGAGAGGGTGTCGGTGATATCAGCTTTAGCGCCAATTTCAAATTGTGTGCCCCGAGTCGGCTCGAATTCTTCACCACTAAAAGAAGTTCCGATCGCTGGCTCGAATGAGCGACTATAGTTAGCATAAAGTGCGATCTCAGGAATTGGCTGATAAACAATCCCTAACCGTGGGCTGAAGGCGCTTCCCGATTGACTGGCTTCGGAATTAGCGAGAAAGTCTCGATTGGTTTGTCTAAATAGGTCAAATCGTCCACTAACAAGAAACTTTAAGTTATCTGAAACTGTAATTTGATACTGCAACAAGAAACCAAGCGTATCAGTCACAGTATCGCCATCTAGCTCAAAGTTAACGGCTCCGGCTGGTTGACCATAAATTGGATTGAACAAATCAATCGGCGCACCGGGTCGGCTGATAAAGATTAAGTTGTTATCTAAGCGCCCTAGATCAACACCAAAGAGTAACTGGTGGTCAATTGAACCCGTTGAGAACTCGCCAACAACATTAGTCTGTAGCCTATAGTCAATATACCGATCCTCTAAATCAAAAGAATTTCTGAGTAGAGTACGATTATCTGGTAAAAGTGCTGTTCCAATGGTGACATCCTCGGCATCGAAGTTGAGGAATGAATATCGAAACGTATTATTGATCGACCAATTTTCACTAAATTGGTGTTCCAACGTAAACCCAATTCTTGTATTAACGGCATCAAGAGTCCCTTCATTTGTAATCCGGGTATGCGGGATGTCACCATTTGGATTTGGCAAAATTGTCCCGATCGCTGGCAAGCCCAAATTGTAGGAATCTTGATGTAGGTTTTTATAGATGCCCTCAATCGTTAGGCGAGTATTATCTCCAATTTCAAAACGAACGACGGGTGCAATTACCAAATTGCTCGTTTCACTAAAATCCGTAAAAAATTCTTGATCTCTGTAGGACGCATTGAGCCGATATAAAACTCTTTCAGCATTATCTAATGGCCCTGACAAATCAATCTCGCCGCGATAAAAGTTGAAGCTTCCGACAGTTGCTTCCAGAAAATAATACGGATCTTGTAAAGGCTGTTTTGTGACAAAGTTAATTGTTCCACCAGGAGAAGATGTCCCAAACAAAACAGAGTTTGGCCCTTGCAAAACTTCGATTCTTTCAATTCCTGTGAGATCAGGACCAAGACTCGCACCTGAGCCATTGGTTTCCTGAATGCCATTAATCGTTATCTGACTAAAGAATCCGCGAATGCGGGGGCGCAGAGAGTCGAAGTTGTTTGGAGCAGAATTACGCACGCTTGGAGCATTCAGAAGCGCACTAGAAACATCAGCCCGCTGATCGCGGAATACGTCTTCAGGTATTACCTGAATGGACTGGGGAATGTCTCGCAGCGGCGTATCCGTTCGCGTTGCCGTCGAAGCACTCGACGGGTTGTAGCCTTCATCCTGCTCGCCCGTTACCACGACCTGAATGGCATCGTCTTCTGCGGCAGTTCCAGCATCTCCTAATGTTACTGCAAACGCTAGTCCCTGAGCCTCTGATGTCACCTCAGCCAAGGGCGGCGCATCCGTTCCGGTAATGGCAACTCGCACTCTATCACCCGGTAAACTCGTCACATTCACCAGCGCAATCCCTGCGATCGGGTCTGCCTGAGAAAACTCTTCGGCAATAGTGGCGTTGGGAATATCTGCAATCAGGGCATTGCCGATCGCCCTTGTTTCCGGCACAGCCAGAGAACCCTCTGCCGTTTCCAGCACCATCTGCAAGCCCATCTCAGTCGCCTCAACTCGCACCCCCGTAATTTGCACCAGTGAGGCTTCAATCTGTGCCACCCACTCTGTAACCGTCGTCGCAGGCTGTTCAAGCTCACTCAACGGCAAAACCTCAGCCGATGGCACAGGTGCTGAAGCTGCCTCCAACGCTGAAACTGCCCGTGGCTGATCGGCTGCATCGTTTAACCCCACGGTTTCAGTAGACTGCGCGGTTGGCACAGGTTCACGGGGAGCAACCGTTTGCGCGCGCCCTGGCAATGCCCCAGTGCCCACCAGACCCCCTGCCAGCACCACCATCAACGCCAACCGTGCCGAAGCCGCAATCTGCCACACCTGCATCTCAATTCCTCACACACCTTAAAAGGCTTAACTATTGCAAATTATTGTTAATTGCAATAGAAAACAGCGTAGAGAAATTGACTGCACCCTGTCTATCCAAAAACCGCCAGCAATGATCCAAAAACCGCCAATCTAGACATCCTCTGGATTGATTCCCATTGCCCGCAATCGCTCAGCCAGCCGATCTGCCCGCTGACGCTCGATATCTGCCCGCTGGCGCTCGGTATCTGCCCGCTGACGCTCGGCATCTGCCCGCTGGCGTTCCAGTTCTTGGCCCTCTGCCCCGGTTAGAATCACCTGCCCTTCAGCATCGCACCAGCGCAGCCACTGTCCACTCACCCCCTCAAATGCACCCTCCCACAGCATCAAACCCAATCCTACGGTTTCTAACCAAACGGGCGGTTGCAAGGCATGGTATCGCCCCTCTCTCAGTGCCCAGGTTCGCAACCGAGATCCATCCATCTCCTCTGGATTTTGAAGTTGCTCCAAGGGATCGAACACAGCATAGTATGGAACTCCAATGCGGGCATAGAGTTCTTTTTTGCTCAGGTTTTTTCCCTTCTGCTGAGACTTGCGGCTCAGGGATAACTCATCTCCTTCGCGATTAGAAACAATTTCGATACACACGTCGGGCACTTTGCCAAACTCCCAAACAAAGTAGCAGCGGTTTTGCTTCTGGCTCCAGTCCGTCGGCATTTCTAGCCCCAAACTCAGCATCGCATCGGGCACAATCGGATCTTGTTTGAGGGCATAGAAAACGCCTACATGGGCAGCCGCAATAAACGGCATTCCTGGCAACCAGGAACTGTACAGCGGTTCCACCAAAAGCCGCTGCTGCTTTTCCGACTGAGAATTATCCACAGGTGTATCGTCCTCTGTAACCAGATGGCTGATATCTAACTCAGCCACCATCGCATCGTCGTTCAGGAGATTATATGCCATAGGTTTTGCTCAAACCGATACTGTATTATCGCTTACTCTAAATCAAGAGAGCGATAGTTTATTTCCTGCCAAACATTGGCTCGGTGTCACGCCAAATTGCCGCCTAAACGCCGCCGCAAAGTGTCCCAGATGCCCATAGCCAGAGAGATTCGCAACTTCTGCCACCGTGTAGTTGCCCTGACGCAATAACCGCTCTGCCTGCTTCAACCGCTGCTGTTTGAGATAGCCCACCACCGTGGTTTGAAAGACGGCTCGAAATCCTCGCTGGAGTGTGCGATCGCTCACCCCCACCTGCTGCGCCAATTCCAGAATCGAGGGTGGATTTTCTAATCGGGTCTCCAAGATCTCCTTCGCATGGTGCAAACGCGCGACTGTCTCTAGTCTCAGTCCAGGGCATATCCGAGTTTGCGTCTGATTTTCAGTAATCAAGTCGAGATAGATCACCAGCAGTTCCATCACCTTTGCCTGAAGATACAGCCGCTTTAGCTCACCGTGATAGGGCACATCCCACATCTGCTGAGCGATCGCCCGAATCGCAGGCGTAACAGTCGGGTAAAACGCCACCTTCCAGTCTTCGCCTTTGAACAACTGCCGCACTAAATCAGACCGTTGCTGCCCATCATTGGTTAAAAACGAGTCCAGCACATCCGGCTCAATCTGCACATCGACACAGGTGAACTGCTGTCCGGACTGATAGGTTTCGGTGTAGCCAGGAGAAATGCCGCTGCCTGAGAAATAGCTGCGAGCACCGCCCAATTTGGGATGAATACTACAATCCAGCCAGCCCGACGGAAAAATCGAGATTTGAATCGAGTGGTTGTGGGCGGGTGTTTGAGCGATGAAGTCCTGATGATACTCACAGTCGTTAAAGTTCAACCACACTCCCGATACTAGCTCCATGCTGCGACTGTAGCCCCGCCCTAAACATGTGGGCACTCCCGTCAGTTCCTCAAACTTATCCAGAACCAGATGATTAGGACGAGTCACGGGAGTTTGCTGTTCCAGTTCATCCCAGTCGGATTGGTCGAGAATGAGCGTCATGGTGAAAAGGGTTTGGCAAGGAAGCTAATTAGAATTATTATCAATAACTCTATCATGATCCACAAAACTACAGGCAGATCCCTGCGGTAAACCAACTTCAGCACTTTGAGTCTGCATTGCTTTGGCTACTCCCTCCATCATCCTGGTGGCTCTGTACAAATTTGCCACTCATAACCTACATCCAATTGCACCCAACCCCGATACAGGATTCCTTGATAGGGAAGTTGATTCATTTGGACTTATACCAATTCCTTAAAGTCCGGCTACAGATAATGCCTCAAGAATGGAGGCTCTACCGACGATGCTAGCAATCACCGCTTGCGTCATCGCTTGCAGTCGCGCCGAATCGTAATCAAGGAACCAGGAAGCCTCTGCCCAACTAATGAGGGTTTTTATTGCATCTTCCAGATCTTGAGGGGTGGGTTTATTCGGTAGACGCAAAACGGCAATGCCGCTGTATTCTCTGGGATTGAACCGAAGGGGATTGCTGAAATCGAGATCTAACGTCACCAGGCAGCGTTGCTCAACCTGACACATCTGAATCAAATCGACATCGGATGTAGAGGTGAGATTTTGCTCTGGAACCGTCATGACATCATGACCTGCCGCCTGAAGCAGGGTGTAGCCTCGTTTCCCCAAATTCTCATCCAGCTTCAGTTTCACACAGCAGGTTCCACAGGAATGTCAACATACCGCTCACGCGACATCTCGGCACCGTAGGCAATACAGGCATAAAATCGGCAGTTTCCAGTCCCGGATATTCCTCTAGAAGTTCGGGAATGGACATGCCACTCGCCAGGAAATCCAGGATCAGGGAAACCCAAATCCGATGTCCCTTAATGCAAGGTTTCCCAAAACAAATATTGGGATTGATGGAGATTCTGGAGAGGAGTTGTTCACGATTCATGGATTACCTCCTGGGGATTGTAACCTGCGAAGGCAGGTTTGGTTTGTCTAGACGCGGTTTCAACCGCCATTTCCTTTCAATCGCCATATTTTTCAGTCCCCATATGGATTTGTTGAGCAATACGCTGTACCAACTCCTTAAAGTCCCAATAAACGTTCTGAACCGCAGCAGTATGAGAGCCAATTGCTCCATCCGCTGGTTTTAAGCGGAAAATCGGCTTGTGGGCTTCTTGAGCCATGGGCATCAGACTTTGATAGTTCTTGAGCAGTGCCAAGCAGTTCGGATCAGTTCTAACGTCTGTGTCATGGGAGTCTGCTTCTCGTAAAACCTCCTGATGATAGGTATCGGGAATGCGTTCAATCCATCGCTGAAAGGCTTTTACTGGGCGGTCTAATCGAACTGCGTGTTGCAAAATAATGTAGCCAATGGGCTGCATTTGTCCGTTTGGAATCCGCAAGTCAGGAGCAGGATTTTTATCAATCCTTTCCTGCCATTCCTCTCGCCACCGCTGCAACGTAGGGCCTAAATTCTTTAACCCCTGAAGCGAAAATAAATCTGGTGATAACGGAACCACCACATAATCGGCAGCAATGAGAGCAGAACGGTTAATTGCACCCAAGTTAGGGCCTAAATCAATCAAAATGACATCTGACTGTTGTTGCGCAGCCGCCTTTTGGAGCAATCGCCAGAAGGCTGAAATCACGCGAAACGCTCTCTCTTTGCGATCCAGACATCCCGGCCACTCAGCCGATAAATCATCTTCAAAACTGGATAACTGCAAATCTCCATTCAAAAGCCATAAACCCTCATCAATGATTTCTGCGATCGGATTGGTAATGTCTCCAATTCCTCGAATGAGCGGTTGAAAGCAAAATGCCCCATATTGCCGAATCCCACCGCAGTTGCGACTTCTGAAACTTTCAAATCACCCTGGCGCAGTTGCCATCTTGCCAAATTCTCAGGTATTGCTGATTTGAGGGATGATTTTGAACGTGAAACCGAAGGTTTCACGTTCAAAATCATCCCTCTATTAAGCAATGCCAATTCTCACGTATCTATTGGCTTTTACCCACTTCTGTCAGGTAGCCAGCTACGCTACACCTCGATTCAACAACTTAGGTTCTAATTAACTCTTGTTGCCAAATTACGTTAATAATAGACTCTAGCTTTCCCGAGGTATTCATGATTGGCTTAAATACTCAACCTGCTCTTTTGGTTTTGGCAGATGGTACAGCGTTTCGCGGTTGGTCGTTTGGTGCAACAGGAACGACTTTCGGCGAAGTCGTATTCAACACAGGCATGACTGGGTATCAAGAGGTCTTAACTGATCCTAGCTATTGTGGGCAGATTGTCACCTTTACTTATCCCGAATTGGGCAACACTGGGGTCAATCCTGAAGATGATGAGTCGGCTTGTCCTCAGGTAAAAGGGGCGATCGCCTGTAATGTCTGTTTCACTCCCAGCAATTGGCGCAGTACTCAATCTCTACCAGATTACCTGAAGCAGCATAAAGTGCAGGGCATTTATGGCATTGATACTCGTGCTTTAACACGCCGCATTCGGTCGGTCGGTGCCATGAATGGCGCAATTTCTACAGAAATTTTAGACCCTGCGGAATTACTGCTCAAGGTGCAAGAAGCACCTAGTATGTCTGGCTTGAATTTAGTGCGTCAGGTGACAACCTCTGAAGTGTATGAGTGGCAAGAACCCACAGATGCCGTTTGGGAGTTTAGTGATGCTGAAATTCCAGTAGATGCTGAACCCCTGACGGTGGTGGCGATCGATTTTGGGGTAAAGCGCAATATTCTGCGGCGATTGGCTCGATATGGGTGTCGAGTGATTGTGGTGCCAGCCAATACGCCAGCCGATAGGATTTTAAGCTACGACCCCGATGGCGTTTTTCTATCGAATGGGCCGGGCGATCCTGCGGCTGTGCTGGAAGGCATCGAAACTACAAAAGCTCTGCTGGAGAGCCAAAAACCCGTGTTTGGCATCTGTATGGGACATCAGATTTTAGGCTTATCTTTGGGAGCAGAAACCTTCAAGTTGAAATTTGGCCATCGAGGCTTGAATCAACCAGCGGGGTTGCAGCAACGAGTAGAAATTACCAGCCAAAATCATGGATTTGCGATCGATGGGGAGTCTTTACCTGCGGATGCGCTGGAGATTACCCATCTCAATTTGAACGATCGCACCATTGCCGGACTACGACATAAAAGTTTGCCCTTTTTCTCGGTACAGTATCACCCCGAAGCCAGCCCTGGTCCGCACGATGCGGACTATTTATTTGAGCGCTTTGTGCAGCAAATGCGGGACTATCAGCAAGCAAAACAGGGATAGTGAACCACAAAGGCACAAAGAGCACAGAGAATGATTGAATTTTTTGCCCCTGGTTCCCAAACTCCAGCTTGGAACCAGGGAGAAGTTAAAGTCCACCTCGGCTGATTAGGTAAGCACCCGCCAGAGCAGCTAGTGTTGCCAGGAGCGTTGACCACAGTGGAGAATGCCCTTTCAGCCCTTTTCCCTGTTGTGGTTGAATTCGATCGACCTCAATCCAGGGAGCCGCGCCTCGTCGGAACCAGCCTGCCACTGTAACAGGCGTATTCACCCAGCGGGCAGGCCGATCGCTTTCAGACCGCAAGTGGCTAAACGGCCCCAGTTGAGGACAGTACTTTAGCTCAATGAGTCCCTGTTCGGTTTGCAAGATCAAATCCTGGTTGGCGTTGTTATTTAAGCCCGATCGCCCCAACAATTTGCCCTGCAATCTGATCGGTTGACTATCGAGGGGAACTAATGACGGATTGGTGAACAGTTCGGGTAGGTTGGCTTCAGTGAGACTGCTGCTGGGGTGAATGTCAGGGAAAAGGCGATTAATTCGTAATAAAGAGCCAACGCTGAAACCAATCAAGCTCAAACCCCATAATAAAGAGCGATCGCCTGCCATCCAACCCAAACTCATCCAGCCCAATTGATTGGCCAGGGACCCAATCAACCAGAGAAAGCAAGCAATGGATATGCCCAGCAATAAGCCCAGAAGATGGGAAATTTGCAAGACGAATTCGGTGGAACGATGGTAAGCAGTATGATCAGGTGACTTGATGGGAAACTCCAGTTCGGTATCCAAGCGCCAATGACGAGCATATAGGGCTAACAATTGCAGGCGATCGCCCAACAGCGGATGGGCGTGGCTGAAGGCGAACCAGCGCCGATAGGGATTGAGCCGGTCCCATTGCAGCAGCGGCTCAAACCGATTTACCACGGCACCACCGGGCAGAAGAGCGGTACGGTAGCCAATGGGAGTTAACAGATCAAAACTTTCTAAAAGATACGGAGTCTGCTTCTGGCGACGAATCTCTTGAGTGACTCCTAAACACACTTTCAATAAGCCCCGTGTCAATGCGTTTGGATCGCCTGTCTGTTCGCAGGCAAAGCGATCGCTGTAATATACCTTGACTCGAGCAAGCCAGAATCCTACTCCACGCAGCAACCAGAACAGCCCATAACTAAGAGCAGCAATGATAGCTGCTAGTGATTGCACGATGGCAGACTGCTGGCGATCGCCCCAAGCAGCGATTGTGCGATAGCTCAAGTAAGGCAACTGGATCACCAACGTCAACCAGGATAGGATGGCAAAATCCCAATGAGTAATATGACCCAGTTCACCTGCACAAATAACCGCTACCTCTTCAGTGCTTAATTGTTCCAGCATTCCCTGACTGATGGCGATACGGGATGTCTGCGGCAGATTGCCATAAGTGATGACGATGGGAGCCGATGTTGTCAACAGACTCAGTTGAGGTAAGGGTAACCGCAGCGTACTACAAATGCGTTTGATTGTGCGAACCGTCTCCGGGCTATAGCGGCCAAGCATATCAGGGGATAACGGTTGGCTTCCATAGAAAGTCCGCAGAATCAAATCCAGCAGCCACGGAGAAACGCAAAATAAAACTGCTAACCCCAGTATCACCAGATTCAGCGGTTGGCTGTAAAACAAGTAGCCCCGCAGATCCAGCGGCCAGGTGACATGCAGCATGAACCAATTCGCTGCCCTATTGAGAAATTTGAGCAAGGACACGATCAGGTAAATCAGGGCAGCGACCGTAATTGCCTCTAAGCCCCAAATCTTAGTCAAATCAACTTTGCCTAATTTGTTCCACTTGAGCGCGCGTCCGGCTTGCCGCCACACGATCGATCGAACGTTTGCAGGATTCGGAATGGAAGCAGATGTTGGAGGGGAGGAGAACTGGATAAATTCACTAACAGTTGCTTCAACCGTATCTGTGCTGATTACGCCATTATTGTCGATACCTGTAGCGCTTACAGATGTCAGATTTGTTGGATTTGTCGGTGTTGGATTTGTTGGATTTGTTGGATTTGTTGGATTTGTTGGACTAAATTGCTGATGTGGCATCTCTGCTGTTGATGAAGCGGCGATCGCATCAACAGAGGGAGTCTGTGAGCTAAAAGGAGGTCTGACTGGATCAACGACTTCTTGAGAGAGCGACTGAGTCTCCAGGGGTGTCTCTGCTTCGTCTTCAAAGGGCAGAAATCCACTAAAGTCTGTTTGCAGTGCGGTGCTGGAGGACAGGTGCGTCTCTGGGGTGACAAAAGGCACAAATCCAGTTTCATCACCCAATTGAGTTGGGTCAACCTCTTGAGGAGATTGAGAACGAGTGGCTGCATAACGCTGGTTCAGTTTGATTAGGGATTGGTCTGCCCACTGGCGCACCTCTGGATTGGCGCTCTCCCGCAACGATTGACACAGCGCGATCGCCCACTTCAAGTTGCCCACCCGCTCGTAGGCTTTCACTAACCCCATCTGGGCTTTGATGCGAAGCGTGCGATGAGTAGCGGATTGGCAGATGGCTTCCAGGTGAGCGATCGCCAATCGATAGTTTTTGCTCTTTAAAGCAGCCAAACCCGCTTCTAACGAAGGGTTTTGCAAACCGAGGTGAGGCGCAGATGATTCGGGAGAAGCACCTGAACGATCCATAAACTAGTCCCTCCAACGAGGATGAAACAGCAAGAGGGCACCCAGAGTAACGTATCTCCTTATACCAGAAATCGGCACGCCCTACTCCTGTAAATCTTCCCAACTTTGAGGGATTAATTACACGGCATCGGGTTGCTGTCCAGAAGTTACGGGAGCGATCGCCCTTAACTGCAATACGGGATGTTCTCCTTCCACTTGCTGACAGTTCCACTCATTGCGGAAAAGCAGCACAGGTCGGCCAAAACTGTCCTTTACGGTCACAGTGTTGAATAACCGTCCCACCTTTTCCAAAGCCTCCCAGCCGCCGCCGACCCAACGAGCGACACTGTAGGGTAAAGGATCAAGCAAGGTATCTACCCCATACTCATTTCTGAGACGAAACTGCACCACTTCAAATTGCAATTGCCCGACTGCGGCTAGAATCGGATCGCGCTTGGCTTCGTCTACCGAGTACATAATCTGGACGGCTCCCTCTTCTCGCAGTTCGCTGACTCCCTTTTGAAACTGCTTGAATTTAGACGGATTGGGATTTCTCAGATAGGCAAACAATTCTGGAGAAAATGCTGGGATGCCCTCATACTCCAGCTTTTGTCCGTTATAAATAGTGTCTCCAATGGCAAAGACCCCCGGATTGTTCAAACCAATCACATCCCCCGGATACGCCTCATCCAGAGATTGCCGTCCCTGACCAAATAATTTCTGGGGGTGGGACAGACGCACGGTTTTACCCGTGCGGGCATGATTCACCACCATGTCTTTCTCGAACTTGCCAGAACAGACTCGAATGAAAGCAATCCGGTCGCGATGCTTCGGGTCCATATTGGCTTGCAGTTTAAACACAAAGCCAGAAAATTCTGGATGGGTTGGGGTAATCTCGCCCACCGTACTGCGGCGCGATCCAGGCTTGAGGGCATAGTCCAGAAATGACTCTAGAAACAACTGCACGCCAAAGTTGGTCATGGCACTCCCAAAGAACACCGGAGTCATTTTGCCCTGATGCACCAGATCCAGATCCAGTTCTGCCCCGACTTCATCCAACACTTCCAGTTCTTCTTTGAATTGGTAGTACAGGTCTTGTTCCAGCAGGTCTTCAATGCGAGGATCGCCCAAATTAACAACGGTATCTGCTGCTTCGCGGCTGCCGTGGGCCGTGCGCTCAAACAGGTGAATCTGGCGTTTGCGGCGATCGAACACCCCTTTAAAGCGATCGCCCATCCCAATCGGCCAATTGACTGCATAGGTTTGCAGCCCTAATTCTTGTTCGATTTCGTCCATTAATTCCAGGGGATCGCGACTGGGGCGGTCGAGTTTATTAAAAAAGGTGAAAATAGGAATCGATCGCATCCGGCAAACCTCAAACAACTTGCGCGTTTGCGGCTCTAATCCTTTGGCTGCGTCTTCCAGCATGACAGCATTATCTGCTGCTGCCAGAGTCCGGTAGGTGTCTTCACTGAAGTCTTGGTGTCCAGGTGTGTCTAACAGGTTAATAATGCAATCCTCATAAGCAAATTGCAGCACAGTGGACGTGATCGAAATGCCCCGCTGTTGTTCCATTTCCATCCAGTCAGAGGTCGCATGACGCTGGGCCCGCCGTGCTTTCACCGCTCCTGCTTCATGAATGGCTCCACCATACAGCAAGAGTTTTTCCGTCAGCGTCGTCTTGCCAGCGTCCGGGTGCGAAATGATCGCAAAATTGCGCCGACGCTCAATCTGTTCGTTTAACTCTGTTTGAACTTCTGCGACTTCTGTAGACATGCCAAATCCAGTGATGAAACCAACCTCTATTATAAGAAGCGACAAGCAGACTGACTGATGATGTCAAACCTGTCCTTCTTGGCGTATTCTGGTAGAGCTTCTTTACAGTAGCGTGACCTGGGTGTCTGGAGCATGAAAGCCTTACAAGTCGATCGCAAATCCCTCAAATATCTTTTCTGGTTAGGGCCAGTATTGACGATTGCTGGACTCACTGCTGGATTAGTAGCTGGCAATTGGGGGCCTATCCCTGTGGGTCTCTTGATTGTTGGCATTGGTCTCATAGTGGTTTGGTTATTGACCCAGGCCAATGCACTGCCGGAATTCTTTGGGCGGCGATCGACTCAAGCCAGTACCAACGCCGTGCTGGCAACGATCGCCATGCTGGTGATCCTGGGACTGATCAATTTCCTGGGAGTACGGTCTGCTCAGCGGATTGATCTGACTGAGAATCAACTCTTTACCCTGGCTCCCCAAACCGTAGAACTCGTCCAAACCTTGGAGCAACCTGTCAAGGTGCGGGTCTTTGATCTGGCGCTTCATCCGCAAGACCAGGCATTGCTAGAAAACTACCAGCGAGAGAATCCTCTGTTCAGTTTTGAACGAACTGACCCACAAGCCGAACCAGGAATCGCTCGTGAATTTGGTGTGCAATCCTTTGGGGAAGTGCATCTAGAGCAGGGTACGCAACGCCGCTTTGTGCAAACCCTGACTCCAGACGAGCGTCTGTCTGAAAATCGCTTGACTAATGCGATCGCCCAACTGTCCAATCCGCTTCAACCCAAGGTTTATCTTTTGCAGGGGCATGGAGAGCGGACGTTGGAGGCAGGACAGGGAGGATTATCGCAAGCCAGCACCAAACTGAGCAACGAGAACTTTTTGCTGGAACCGTTGAATTTAGCTCAGGCCACCACAGTCCCAGAAGATGCAGATGTGGTAATCGTAGCTGGACCTCAACGACAACTTCTGGAAGCCGAAGTAGACGCACTAGAGGATTATTTGCAAACTCAAAGCGGTCTACTGTTGCTGCTCGATCCCAACACAGATACAGGCTTGGAACCATTGTTACAGGAGCGAAGCATTGGTTTGGGCGATCGCGTGATTGTAGATCAGAATAATCAACCGCTAGCGATTGTCAATCAATACGGCCCCCACCCGATTACTGAAAAATTTGCCAATGGTATCTCGATTTTTCCAGTGGCTCAACCCTTGTTGATGACTGAACAGTCAGAGTTACAGATGACTCCTCTGTTGATTACGTCGGACAGCGATCGAGCGCAACGATTGGGCGACGATGGCGCATTGTTGGAGTTTGACCCTGCGATTGATCCTCAAGGCGCAATGGTATTGGGGGTTGCGATGAGCCAACCTGTAACAAACACCCAGTCTGACTCGCAACCAGAAGCAAACTCCAGTCCTAACGTGACTCCAACGAGCAGCCCAACGAGCAGTCCTGATCCAACAAGCAGTCCAACAAGTAGCCCATCGCCTCGTGCTACAGCTAGCCCAACGACCAGCCCAACTGCTAGCCCAACGACCAGCCCAACGGCCGGTTCCAACTCTAGTCCATCGCCTCGTGCTACAGCCAGCCCAACGACCAGTCCAACTGCTAGCCCAACTGCGAGTCCAAAAAGCAACTCCGCTCCTACCAGTCCACAAAATAAATCGATCGCTCAATCCTCTCCGACTCCCCAACCAAGTCCAGAGTCTAACCTCAGTCCCACTCCCAGTGCTCCAGAATCCAATACGTCAGCAGAGGACTCAGAAGCGGCAACGGCTCCGCCAGAAGCCCGTCTTGTGATCATCGGCAATTCCAGCTTTGCCACCGATGGGCTGGTTAATCAGCAACTCAACGGTGATATTTTTCTCAATACTGTTAATTGGCTGAGTCAGCGATCTGATCAAACGCTGTCAATTCGTCCTAGAGAAGCCACCAATCGTCGCATTGTTTTGACTGCTCAACAACAAATTTGGCTAGCTTTGCTCTCCCTCGCGGTTTTACCGCTGCTGGGCTTTCTGTCTGCCTTTGTTGTTTGGTGGTCGCGACGTTAATTCGGCAAATTACTACCATACTGTGACCAATGGTTTCCCAATCATACAATAGTCTAGCCATGAAACTTCAACCCATGACAATTGCCCTCCTTATAACTGCGGCTGTGTTGGGCGGAGTGGTCTACTTCACCCAAGAGCGCAGTTCTTCCCAGTCCGAAACCCCAGAAACTACGGATACGGCAAAAACGGAATTGTTTTCTTTTGAAGAAGAGCAAATTCAATCCTTTTCGATCGATCGTTCAGGAGAAGTGCTGAAATTTGAGAAGGACAGCCAAGGAGTTTGGCAGATGCAAGCACCAGTGAAAGCGATCGCCAAGGAAGCCTCTGTCGTTTACCTATTGAACTTGCTGGCCACGGCAAGAAGCGATCGCACGCTCACTGCCACTGCCCAGCAGAAACAAACCTATGGTTTGGTTCAACCCCGCGCCAGAATTGATATTCAACTCGATAACGAAAAAACGCATCAACTGATTGTGGGCGATTTTGACTTCAATCACAGTTTTCTCTATGCTCAGGTCGATCCCAATCCCACGGCTATTGATCAAACCGTTATGCTTGTCTCTCCCGATTTTGAAAACGCGATCAACCGTCCCTTAGCCGACTGGAAGCAAAGCTCAGAACCGCAACCCAGCGCAACACCTGAGTAACCGAGGTCGCTCAACTCTTGTAACATCGCTAAAACAGAGGTAGAACGGGCAACTAATGCTGGCTTGCAACACCTTTGACTTAAAAGCGCAAATCGTCGGTCTCTACGAAAACATTGACTTTTCAGAGGTTTGACTCAATTTATTTGACTCAACTCAATCACATTACCATCTGGATCTTGGGTAAACAGAGCCGATCGCCCCGAAGCACTCATCTGCACCGGATAGCCGTGGGCCAAAAGTTCGTTTTTAGCAACTTGTAGATCAGCTACAGCAAAAGCTAGGTGGCGATCGCGTCCCCACTTTTCTGGATTCTGCAACATTGCCGAGAAATTTGGATCGACAATCAGGTGAACTTGAACGGCTCCCAATTCATACCAGGCTCCGGGATATTTGAGAGTGCGATCGACCTTGGGCAAACCCAACACCTGTCCATAAAACCACTCTGCCTTAGCCAAATCTGTCACCAACACCGCTGCATGAAGATATTGTGTAATCTGCATAAAACTGCTGCCACTGCAAGACTGCAATTCTATTATCTCAGCACAAATCCCAGCACAAGATAGAGTTGCTTCCTGAAACTGCTAACCGCTATTCTTCAAAGTGAGATGGCAACAAGTTTCGTACATCCCGTAGCTAACTTTATGCAGAATAAGCATGTTTTATTGACTGGTGGAACAGGTGGACTGGGTTTAGGTGTGACTCCTACAGTTCTATCTCAAGGCGTAGCCACCGTGACAATTCCTTACACCAAACCACAAGAAGTCGAACGGTTAAAAACTCGCCTCTCCCCTGAAGATGTTGCTCGAATTCAGTTTGTTCTGGCTGATCTGAGTGAAGAAACAGCCGTTGAATCTTTAGTGAACGGTATGGAGCGAGTTGAAGTTTTAATTCATTTGGTGGGTGGATTTTCAATGGGTGCAACCCATGAATACAGCTATGAACAATGGCAAAAAGATTTTCAACTGAATCTAGACACCACCTTTCTGGTCTGTAAGCACAGTCTTCGGCGCATGTTGGATCAAAACTATGGACGAATTGTTACAGTTGGCTCAAGAGGCGCAGATGAACCCGGTGGGCAACTGGCTGCTTATTGTGCTGCCAAAGCCGGAGTTGTCGCTTTAACCAAAGCGATCGCCGCTGAAACCAGAGGAACCAACATTACTGCTAATGTGGTTCTCCCTAGTGTCATTGACACTCCCAGTAATCGAGCTGCAATGGGCGCGGAAAATGCCGTCCAATGGATAAAAGCAGAATCTCTGGCTCAGGTGATTTGTTTTCTTGCGTCTGAAGCGGCTCAAGATATCCGGGGGGCTGCCGTACCCGTGTATGGCAATATTTAGTTATGATTTTGTCGAACTATCGATAGCACAAGTAAACTAATGCAACTTCAACGAATTCACCACATTGCGATTATTTGTTCTGACTACGAAAAATCCAAGCATTTTTATGTGAATGTATTAGGTTGTGAAGTCATTGCAGAAACGTATCGAGGCGATCGCAACTCCTACAAATTAGATTTACGTTTAAGCAGTGGGGATGGCATTGAGTTATTTTCCTTCCTTGCTCCTCCGCAGCGACCGACTCAGCCTGAAGCCTGTGGCTTAAGACATTTGGCCTTTGCAGTGACCAATCTAGAGGAGGCGATCGCCGATTTACATCATCAGGGAATTGCCACAGAACCAATTCGAGTAGATGAATTAACAGGCAAGCAATTTACCTTTTTTCGCGATCCCGATGATCTGCCGCTAGAACTGTATGAGCAGTAGTGTCAGGGCAAAGCATTTGCATCAGTAACCCTTGAAATAGCAAAATCTAGATCCAAATAGCCTCGTTCCGGTTCTCTTAAATAGAGCTTCATACCCACTTCACCCAGGCTTAGGTTGGTGAACGTAATATTACTTTTGGTAAGAAACAATTCTCCTAAGAAATCCCTAAAGTGAGAGGGGTGAATCCGCTTCACCCCTCTTTTCATCACTTTAAAAGTAGAGTGCATCCCAGTTTTGCGGGCGGCGGGGGGCGCAGCCCCCGCCGCCCGCAAAACTGGGTTTAGAAAAATACAAAAGTGGGATGCACTCTAAAAGTATGGCTATCAAGTCGGCGTAAACACATTTATGGCAACGGATAATAGGTTGGGACAATCTCCAGATTGCCGAGGCCCAAAGCAGATGAGTTTGACACATAAGAATGTCCTGACTATGCCTTCGACTGCTGTACCAGCTCAGTGTTTGGATTTAACCTGGGGCGATCGTCTGATGGCTCAGAAACTACCAAAGTACACAAAGGGGTGCTGTTTAAGGAGAAAGTTCGTGTTTTGGTAGAGAGGTAAAGTGTTGAAGGAAAGTTTATGTTCGTCTCTTCTTTTGAACTGTTGGTCAAGCCGATCGCCCCTCCTCCATTTAGTCCCACAATTTCTCGTCGAGTTGTTCAGGCTTATTTTTTGAGTATTTCCAATCTCAATCCTATTGGTGAAGCAGACGTAGCTTTGTCTGTGCAATTTACAGGCACTCCAGAATTAAATAATGACGAACTCATTGCGATTACTGACATGGGTAGTGGTAATATCTTCAGCGATCTCGTTCCTGACACTGTTACAAACAAACCCAGCCAAGCCATTACATTAGCCTCTGGAACAACCGCCCTGTTTGTGTTGCAACCAGATTTAACCAAATCTGCACCTAACCGAGCCAGCCTGGAAACAGCCTCCTTAGAAGTGCGGGGTTATGTAGAGATTACCCTATCTCCTTTCTCTGCTAATGACAAAGTTGAATTACTGGTGACTCCTCAAATTCGCGGTACATTCCTGCCCGCAAATGTCAGTGAACCAAATCCAGACTTCGATCAGCAAGCCTATGCGTTACCAACGGCTAATCCAGGTGGCTTGCTGAAACTAATGAAGTAGTTGCAGGAAAAATAATCAGCTTCCATGTTGTGTCTGTGAAACTATATTCATAATTTCACAGACACAACAAATTCCAGATGTGTGGTGAATAGGTATTGTTTGCCCTCAACTGAGCATTTACCAGGTTAATAGACTTTATCGGAAATTGTTTTGTGGCGCGGCTCCGCCGCGCCACAAAACAATTTCAAACCTCAGAAACCTTATTTCCGATTAAGTTTAATATACCCATCCTAAATCATGTGTGAAAGGACAATGCTGTAGAACAAGGGGTTTAAGCTCCTTACCTGTTCACGAGGATTGCTATATCTGTTGCATAGGAGAAAAAAATGAAGGGAGTATCCTCATTTACAATCGCGTTAGCACTGTTAGTTAGCACTGTTTCCGTTGGAATTCCAGCATTACTGCCAAAACCCGCCCAAGCCCTCTGTGTCACAGCCCCAGAAGATGGTTGGTGGAGAAACAAAAACTCAAGCACCCGTAGCATCACCAGAGTGCATGTGGATTTCCAATGCCAGGATCAGATCTTAAACGGACAACTTCATCCCCCGTTTCCTTTTTACATTAATCTGTTTGGCAAGTGCCATCCTACCGATTGCGATTGGGGAGTTGTTGGTGCAAATCGAGCCTCTAACGGTTGGATTCGGACGACGATTGATCATGGATTTGCTCGTAGAGACGTTTGGGTGAAACTTTACGAAAACCCATCAGGAAACGAACTGAGAGTATGGATCTGGACAGATTTTACTGATCCCAATCGCAGGGATTACGCCTCAGATGATTGGTTCCGTCGATTTTAAATTCAGCATTCTTGAACAAGATGAATATTATTTTTCGTCCGATCGCCCACAGTTGGGTGGCTCAGCATCCTCATCCCAGCGGTGTAATTGAATTTATTGGGGGAGCGCTATATGGCATGTTTCCCCATTTATCTTATTCCTATTTTCTGAAAAGTTTGTACCGAGCAGGCTATACTGTCATTGCCGTGCCTTTTCAGTTTGGTATGGATCACCGATCGATCGCCCAAACATTACTGGCAGAACGAGATCAGATTCGAGCAGAACTGAATTACTCACCTGCTCTCCCTCACTTTTGGGTTGGTCATAGTGTTGGTTGCAAATATATTACTTTGTTAGAAGCCAGCGGCACGATTTTCAATCAGCCCAGTTTGCTGATTGCTCCCGATATTTCCGATACTCGTGATGCCCTACCGATTCATGCTCTGGCAGATTGGCTGGACAAAAAAGCGTGGGGCGTGCGACCCACTCGCCGTGAAACCCAGGCTTTGATTCATAACAGCCGCCTGTTCAATCTGACTGCCCTGATTTCCTTCGCCGCTGATCAGATTGCCGGAACAGCGATCGCTCCCCCTGAGACTAGCGATGTTGCCTGGTTTAGACAGGAATTACAGCAGCGCCAGCAGGGTTGTTGTATCGCTCAGGAGATAGCCGGAGGACATTTAGAACCCGTCGGTACTCCCTTGGGGGATTGGGTCGTTCGGCTGCATGGGTGGCGATCGCGCTCTATGTTGCAGAGAAGGTGCGATCGACAATTAGAGGCAATGGCGATCGATTGTTTGCAAAAACTCGCTGCTGTAGTGGATTGAGCCGAGTCGAAACCCACAGCAAACGCGGTCAGGAATGTTATTTGGACGCAAATTCCTAACTCTCCCTGCATTCATCTACAGCTTTTAACCTTGACAGTGTAGAGTTAAAAGGTTAAACATCTCACTGTATTTTGTAGAACCTCTTGATAGATGGCTTAGATGAATCACAAGTGTTTTAAGGTCGGCACCTTTAATTTGCTCAATTTAGCGCTGCCTGATCAAATATTCTATGAGCGCGAACATTACTCACCGGAGGAATATATTCGCAAGCGAGATTGGACAGCAGAACAATTGAATCGCATGCAGGCAGACATTGTTGGCTTCCAGGAAGTCTTCCACGAGCAAGCCTTGCAGGATGTATTACGAGCCAGCACGTTTTGTCGAGAGTTCAATCTGGTGGTGGCCACCCCAATTACTCAAACCCCAGCCGTCGCATTGGCGACCCGATTTCCCATTGTCGATTTTTCAGTCATTCACGAGTTTCCTAAGACGGCTCGACTTACGATTGAAGGGGCAGAAATCCCCCTGACTCACTTTTCCAGACCGGTGTTGGCCGTGCGGTTGCGCTTATTTGATGCAATTGAATGCATGGTGTTTGTGATCCATCTCAAATCGAAACGTCCCATTTTCCCCAAAGAAGTCGATCGCCATGATCCAATTGAACGAGTCAAGGGACAGGCACGATCGCTAATTACTCGTGCAACAGAAGCGATCGCTTTACGTATTCTGTTAATGGAGGTATTGCAGCATCGGGATTATCCGGTAATGGTTTTGGGAGATATGAACGATACGGGCTTATCGGTCAGTTCTCAACTCGTGACAGGGGAAGTGCCGCAACGTCGCTATGAATCCGAAGTTAAGCAGAAACTTTGGGATATTCTGCTGTACCAGGTGCAAGATATTCAAGCCCGCCAGAGTTATGGTGACTTCTATTATACTCACATTCACAATGGGCATTATGAAAGTCTAGATCACATTATGGTCAGTCAGGAATTTGTCGCCCAGAATCCCCATCGGTTGGGTCGGGTGATTTATGTCTCGGTGCTTAATGACCATTTGATTGATGAAACCCTCAGCCGCGATGCTGTCCCTAAATGGCAAACCGATCACGGTCAGGTCGTTGCTTCGATTGAATTAGAGCGAATGCATCGGCCCCATGTTAGACCAATAGTGAACAGGTGATAGCTTCAATGTTCTTGCTCTAACTGATTTGTTGCCTTAAGAAACGCCCGCTTTGCTGCCAGTTTGTTCTTGCGGTTGGTATAGCGTTTAAAGCTGCGAATATCCCGATGTCGCGATAATTCCATTGCCAATGCTGTATCCATTTCTAATTTAACAATTAAGTTTGTGCAAAAAGTGTGCCGCCCTCGGTGGGCATGCAAATCAATTCCCGTATATTCAGCAAGCTGATGCATCACCTCTTGCACGCCCCAATAGGTCAGGCGTTGTCCTTTACTACGGTTCGAGTTGGAGACGAACAAAGGGCTTTGGGGTGAAAGTTCCTGCGCTGCCTGCCGCTGCTGCACATAAGCATCCAGATCTGCTCTCGCCAATCGAGTCAGAGGGACTTCCCCGACGCTATTCTGTTTCGCCTCTCGAACAATCACTTGGTGTCCATCATAATCTTCAAAGTTGAGGTTAATCGCCTCTTCTGCCCGCAGTCCATGCAACAGAACAGAAAACAATGCGCGATCGCGCACCGGGTCACGACTCACTGCCGTAATAGCTGCATAAATTTGGTCTACTTCTTCATCTTCCAGTTCTTGAGACTGCGATTCTGGCACAGACTCCTGTTTCACCCCAGTCGTTGGATTGGTTGTCACGTAATCTGACTCTAGCATCCACTTATAAAACGTCTTGAGCGTCCTGAGAATACGATTGACAGAATTGGGGGCGAGTTTCCGTTCCTGTAATAAATCTTGCTTAAACTGCGCCACTTGACGACGGGTAACATTAGCCCATGTCTGGTTTGTCCAATCCATAAAGTGTTGCAGGTCTCGTCGATAAGCTTGCTCACTTTTAGGTTTAAGCGATCGCGCTGCCATAAACTCATCTACCCTGACTTGCCTCAAATCGATTGGCAGTTCGTCCCTGACAGCAGAAACTTGAGAAACCTGCTTTCCTCGTGTCAAAGGTACAACCACTGGATCTGGAATGACTGGACGTTTCATATACTGACCAACTTCTTGCTCAAATCTTGAACTACTATAGCGCTACGTGCAACCCAGGGCAAACGCAGCAAGGTCTGTTATCTTGGCGTAAATCCTTTAGGGTACAATCGGAGCAGTATTCATTGTTTGTCTCTGCCCACAAGGTTGAGGAGATGATATGAGGCAGGTAGAGCAATTGCAATTGCCGCTGTGGGAGATGTTGCAGGAAGCAGCAGTCGCCCCAGATGAAGCAGACTTGCGACAACTGCTGAACGTCTTGGATCAGTCCTTGTCAGTGTTGGACACGGTAGAGCAATTACAAGTGGCAGCAGAAGCGATTGCACAAATTGTGCAGGTGTTTCAGGAGCGTTCCACGCTGACCTTTGAGGAACTAGAAGCTAGCAACAAGGATGCAGGCCCAGTGATGCCAGACGATGCATTCGATCGCTATGTGCGGCAAACGATGGAGTTGGACTTGGAACAATTTATTGAACCCCTAGCGAGTTTGCCTAGAAAACTGCCAGAGCGCTCATCTTTACTCGATCAACAGGGTTCAGTGGTTGGTGAGTTAGACCGGTCTGCCTTATTGCAAGCACTAGATGAGCAGATGAGCCAGCATCCAGGATTAACAGATGTAGAGGCCTTTAATCAAACACTCCAACTCGCTCATGATGAAGACGTTTCAACCTGGGTAGGGACAGTGGCTTGTTGGATGGCAGAGCAGCATATCTCAACCATCTCTCTGTTGCAACTTCAGCGATCGGTGGAAATGCCACTTGTACAATTGTGGCTGGCCCTTCTACTGGGAGAATATACGCTGGAACAGCGTGGCGAGTTCTATGCAGCCGAACAGATTTGGGTATCAACATGAGCACAGAGCGATATTAAATTTTTTGTTTTTCCACCCAACTAACTCGCTTCTGAACTTAAGGGAATTAACCGACTCATCTGGTGAATAATACAGGCAATCTTGGATATTAGACGGCATATTTGTCGTTTAATACCCATCGACTCGGAGTTAGCTTGAAGATGAAATATGAAAGTTAGACCACTCAGCAGGAAGAAACAGAAAAATCCGAGACGATGGCTTACTGTTGTCGATCTCTTTTGTGGCTGTGGTGGTGTCACGGAAGGATTAAAACATCATAATTTTCGAGTAGTTGCTGCTGTTGATAAGGATGAGAATGCTTGTAAAACTTATGAGCTTAATCATCCTGGAGTACATCTTTATCCTCTCGATATTAGCCTAGTAGGCTAGGGTGTAAGTTCATCCACCCTTGAACAAGGGGCTTGAGCCACTTGGCTAGCTTTCAGGCTAAGCAAGGGTAGGTTTATTTGTGCCTCAGCCTACTAGTTGACCCAAAAGATATTCTTAAAGATGATTTAAAGGGTGAGGATTTAGATGTTTTAGTAGTTTGCGCTCGCTGTCAACCTTTTAGTAGTCAAAATCGTTCTAAAAAAATTGATGAAAGATCAGATTTAATCTTTGAAGCTACTAGATTTGCAAAAGCCTTACGCCCAGCAGTGATTTTTTATGTAATATTTTGAGAAATGGCAACCCTGCTCCAATAATTTACCGAGTTTTCTATGCAGAGCTTGAAGAGTTTATTTGGTAGTTGCGATTGCACACGGAAAGCGCAGACCTGATTACTGGAGACGACGACAGATAGAGTAGCACCGAGCGCAAGCTGACAATGCGTTGGTGCGGACGGAACAGAGGTTGTTGTTGAGAGTTCAAGTTTGTCTACCGCCGCACAACTTTGCCGTTAGCTGGCTAAGTTGCTGGTAGGAGCATGACTGAGAGATCATCTGTGAGGCAAAGCGCTAGATTGCTTTTATGGAAAACAAAGCATCAGAAATTTCTGTTCATGCCTGGACAGCAGATGGCATTTTAGTGGAGCAATACGCTTACACGGCTGGTTCAGTAGAGCCACTGCCTAAGCACTCACACGAAGAATATCAGTTTGGTTTAAGTTTCAATTGTCAGGGTGAATATCACTACCGGGGCACCCATCATTCTATTCCTGTGGGAAGTTTGAGCGTGATCCATTCAGGCGAAGTACATTCACCTAGCAATCGCACCTATCTTCCTACCCCTGCCCATTTTCAGATGATGCACATTCATCCAACTTGGTTACACGCGATCGCGGCTGAAATGGCTGAAAAGCCTACCCATTTTCCCTTCTTTCCCAAAGCATTTCTCACCGATCCAACATTGAATCATTTGTTTTTAGCAGTTCGACCAGCGATGCAGCAGCAGCAGTCTCAATTGGAGCAAGATCTAGCCGTTTGGGGGTTTCTTTCCTATCTCATTCAGCACTACGCCTCCGATTACCCTTGTGTTCGCCCTCTGAAGTCAGCCCGCACGGCTGTTATGCTTGCCCGTGAGTATCTTGATGCTCATTACGCTGACGATATCTCCTTAGAGTCGTTAGCCGCGATCGCCGGATTAAGTCGCTTTCATTTTTGCCGCGTCTTCCGTCAGGAGTTAGGCATCTCGCCCAGCGCTTATCAAACACAATTGCGAATTACTCATGCAAAAAAGCTACTGATCCAAGGATTTGCGATCGCAACGGTGGCTGAAATGACGGGTTTCTATGATCAGAGCCATTTTGGTTGGCATTTCAAACGTCACGTTGGGGTAACACCCAGACGGTATGTCCGTAAGCAGCAATAATTTCCTAGACTCAACAAAGCCATTGGTATATCCTCCTGATTGGATGTCAACTTTTGCAGAAGCCAGTAAGAAACTATGTCAGAGGTCAGTCGCCGTCAAATTCTCACAACTGGAGCGATCGGAGTAGCTGGGTTTGCAACAGCGATCGCCGCTCAAACGGCTCAAGCCAATACTCAAAATCCGCCAGAACCACAAGCCAATGTGAATCCCAACGGTCGGTTTGCAGGCAAAGTTGTACTCATCACTGGAGCCACATCGGGGATTGGAGAAGCCACTGCCCGGGCATTTGCCGCTGAGGGGGCTACGGTTCACTTTTGTGGTCGGCGCGAAGCGTTGGGGGCGCAAGTCGCTCAAAGTATCCGGGATGCAGGAGGTAAAGCCACATACCAACGAGCCGATGTGCGAGTTGAAGAGGATGTCAAAGCGTTTGTGAATACTTGTGTTGAGCAATATGGACGCATCGATATTGCCTTCAATAACGCTGGAATCTTTATGACTCCCGCTGAAATTCAAGACATCCCACTGGAAAACTTCGTGGATATCATGACAACTAACACAGTGGGTGAGTTTCTCTGCATGAAGTACGAAATTCCCCAAATGCGGCGGCAGGGCGGCGGCAACATCATTAACATGGCATCGGTCGCCGGACATGTCGGTTTTCGCACGACGGCTCACTACAATGCCAGTAAGCATGGAGTGATTGGACTGACTAAAGCGGCTGCCCAAGAGAATGCTGACCATAATATTCGGATCAATTCCATCTCGCCGCTGGCAGTAGATACGCCTCAATTGCGTGAGTCCTTTGCTTTTCAGGGAATCACCTATGAGCAAGCGGTGCAAGGTTTTGTGACGAAGCGGATTATGACGACCCATGAAATGGCAGAAGCCGTGATGTTCTTAGCGTCTAACCAGGCGACATCCATGACGGGCATGGATTTAGATGTTACGGGGGGGCAGTTAGCAGGTTAAGCACCTTCTCATATTGACTCAACCTGACCCAATCGATAGAACCCGCTACAAGTAATTCCACGAGGAGTCATTGTCATGTCTAACCCCTCACGTCGTCGTATTCTCACCACAGGCGCACTGGGAGCCGCAGGACTGGTCGCAACTGCGGCTTCACAACTGCAAGCCACCGCACAAACGTCAGCGATTCCCGATACAGCCAGTCCTAACCCAAGTAGTAAATTCCAGAATAAAGTTGTGCTGATCACAGGAGCCACCTCTGGGATTGGAGAAGCCACTGCACGGGCATTTGCAGCGGAGGGGGCAAAGGTTTTCTTTTGTGGGCGGCGGGAGAATTTGGGACAAGCCGTTGAGCGCGAAATTAGAAGTGCGGGTGGCGAAGCGACTTACATGCGGGCAGACGTGCGGCAGGCAGAGCAAGTCAAAGCGTTTGTGGATGCTTGTGTCACCCAACATGGTCGTTTGGATATTGCTTTTAATAATGCTGGAACCGATCATCCGCCTCACAGGATTGCAGACACCCCAATTTCTGAATTCGATGACCTAATGAACACCAATGCTCGTGGCGTATTTCTGGGGATGAAATACGAAATTCCTTATATGCTTGAGGCAGGAGGAGGAGCCATTATCAACATGGCAAGTATTGGTGGCTATCGCGCCTTTCCCAATATTGTGGGATACGGAGCAAGTAAAGCGGCCGTAATTCACATGACAAAAGCGGCAGCCCAGGAATACGGAAACTTGCGAGTCAATGTTGTATTACCTGGAGCGATCGACACCGCCATGCTGGATCGAGTCAAGCGCGATTGGCAAGTGACAGAAGAACAATTAGTTCAGCCCTACCCCATCAAGCGAGTCGGACAACCTGAAGAAGTTGCAGCAATGGTACTCTGGTTGGCATCAGATGATGCGTCCTATGTATCTGGAGGACAATTCAGCGTAGATGGTGGTGGACTTGGGTAAGGTTCATGGCGATTGATTGGGAGAATCAGCCAAATTAGGAGAAATCATGCAGTACACAACCCTCGGAAAGACTGGTTTAGTCGTTTCGCGCCTATCCTTTGGTGCCATGACCTTTGGTGAAGGGCAACTCGTTCCGGGAGTGACCAACAGCATTGACCAGGCGATCGCCGATCAAATGGTGAGTCGCGTCATAGAGGCTGGAATTAACCTGTTTGATACCGCCGATGCTTACACGGGTGGTCAATCGGAAATCATGCTGGGCAGAGCACTGGCTCATTGTCGGGATGAAGTCGTTATTGCGACAAAAGCAGGATTTCGATCGGGTAACGCCCTGACCGATGCTGGATCATCCTATCGGCATATCATTATGGCAGCAGAAGCCAGCCTAAAGCGATTAAACACCGACTATATCGACCTCTATCAGCTTCATATCCCTGATCCGATCACGCCGCTAGAAGAAACTTTACGCGCTTTAGATGATTTGGTACGTCAGGGTAAAGTGCGCTACATTGGCTATTCCAATTTTCCAGCCTGGAAAGCGGCAAAGATGGTGGGTCTGCAAAAGCACCACAACTATGCTCAGTTTGTGGCGGCTCAAATGTATTACTCGTTGCTGGGGCGAGATTTGGAACATGAAGTTGTGCCATTTGTTGAAGATGCAGGCATTGGGGTGCTGGTGTGGAGTCCTTTAGCCGGTGGCTTTTTGAGTGGCAAGTATACCCGTGAAAACCCAACACCAGAAGGGGCAAGATTGAATCAATTTAAGCTGCCCCCGATTGATGTCGAGCAGGGCTATGACGTGGTAGATGTCATCCAACAAATTGCTCAGGAACACGATGCCTCGCCAGCGCAGGTGGCAATCGCCTGGATTCTCACAAAACCGTTTATCTCTTCTGTGATTGTTGGTGCCAATAAAATGCACCAGCTTGAAGACAACTTGAAAGCAGCCAATCTCACGCTCTCTGCCTCAGAAATTCATCTATTGGATGCCCTCACCGCTCCGCCATTACTCTATCCTGCCTGGATGCAAGCATTGGGTTGGGATACCAAAGTCAAAGCGGCATTTGATTTAGATTCTAAGAATCAGTGAAGACTTTGGGTTAAGAGTGGGGCGATCTTCAGATACTGCAAGCTAACAACCGTGTTGCAGTAGACGGTTTGGAGCTTTTGGGATTGATGACAAGGTTGCTGACTGCCGCTGAACACGACCGTTAGCTGCCTTGAGTTCAGGGTTTGGGTAGCGAGAGGTGATCTGTTTGTGTCAGAGGTTCCCCCCTCGTTCCCAAGCTCCAGCTTGGGAATGCTGAACGGGAAGCTCCAGCTTCCCTAGTATGGGAAGCTGGAGCTTCCCCAAGATAGTTCCCAAGCTGGAGCTTGGGAACCAGAAAAAGCTGGAGCTTGGGAACCAGAAAATCCTGAGAATTTCTGAGGATTGCCTATTCCGGATTGACGATCGATCCCATAAACAGCACCGTGCCGCTCTGATTATCTCGAATGGCGAAGAAGAAGGGGCGATCGACTCTCATCTCAAAGGGATCTTGTGGCAACTGGGCAGAGGTAATCGAAATGCCGACTGAAGTGCTGGCTGCGGCTTCTGTGCCCTCTTCATTGACTTCAATAAAGGTTTTGTGTTGTACATTATTAATGAAGGTTTTGGTATCACTCATGCCAGAGAAATCAGCCTGATTCGGTTCAAATGCAACGGACATTCCCAGCGCCTTCAACGCATCATTTAGAGAGTTGCCGTACTCAAACTTAAATCGGGGCAATTCTAAAGAGCCTTCTCGCTGAGTGAACTGCCTCATCCAGTTATCCCAGTTGTCAGACCTGAGAATTTGCTGAAACTCGGATAGGCTATAAGTCTCACGTGGCAGGAACACATACATACTCATGCGTCCTTCGCCGTAAGGTAATTCAATTGCCTGAAATTGCTCGGTTTCGGCGTAATCGAATTTGCCCCCTTGGATCATCATCGGGTGTTGTTTCTGAGTGCCATCCAGCAAGGTGAAGGGGCGATCGCTCGTCCGACTGGGATCAAATTCCTCCGTCCAACTGCCCTTAAAGTAGATGGCATTGATCAGATACAGCACGTCGTCTGGGTCAATTTCGTCAATAATTTGCGGAATTTTGCCTGCTGTTCTTTGGTTGACCCAATCATTAATGGTGGCGACTGCGGCTGGATCAGTAAAATCAAGCGTGGCAATTTCAGCATTGTAGAAATTCTGATTGCGCTGTAAAAACTCGGAATGAAACGTGATATCTTGCCGTCCCCACAACGAATTAGCGATCGCCACCTGTACTGCTGGATCAGCATTCTCCAGGATATTTTCTAAATCAGCATTGGCCCGATTCAAATCCTCTAAACTCACATCTTGTAAGGCTAAGGTATCTACCATAGCCTTTTGGGTTTCGCCATTGGCTCCGTTGTAGGTCATCGAGAGGGCGATCGCCACGCTGGAGGGGGAAATCACCACATTCTGATCAGGCTGTTCTTGAATGAGTTGCGAGAACAGCTTGAAGCCAAAGTTCGTATTGGCAGAGACCACCCGGGGATCAACCAGGGTCGTAGATTGTTCAGCAGTTTGTTGATCTCTCTGAGCCACTTCTACCTCCGGTAAAGGTGCATCGGCCTTAGCTCGTAACCCCTCTAATTTGCCACATCCCATCAATCCAGCTAGCACTAGACATCCCACCAATATGGCCTTTAAATAACTGCGGTTGATCATAAGTCACTCCTTGTGGTCGCGATCGACTCCGATAAATTATTTTTATCTTTGATCTGTTGCCTCCTACTTTTATTAGAATGGCACTGCCTGAGAGAGACGGAGCAGATGTTACGATTTTGGCAACCATAATTTTTTGCAGCAGTTGCTATTAATGACCAAAAGGAGTTCAGGCGTTGCTGAATCTAAAGTACAAATTGTCATTCTGAGTAGAACATAGTGGAGCGAAGCATCTCTGCTGGAGATACTTCATTGCGCCATTCAGCAACACCAAAGGAATTCAGGCAGGTGAGCTTTAAGATCTGAATATACAGTAGCTTTAAGAGAGTGAGGACCGCGAGTAGGTACAATAAAATAGAGTTTGAGCCTTTTTAGCAAACCCCTATGACTTCTTCTCCATCTACCCCGGATCGCGACCAGCCAACAAACAGTGATGTCAGCAGCGAAGACATGACTGCCGAAGAACTGCTGCTCATGCTGCGGCGCAAACAGGGAACTTGGGTAGATTGGGGGCAATCCTGTCAGCAATTACAAAAAGCGGGCTATAGTCCTCAGCAAATTTTTGAAGCCAGTGGATTCGAGCCAATTCAGCAAAATCAGATCATCGTGGCAGCCCAAGTCTATGCATCTATTGTTGCTGCAATCACGCCAGAACAACCAATGACAGCAGTGCAATCGCGATTTGAACACAGTGGTAGTGATACCCTGTACGAATTTCGCATTCTCAATCAATCAGAACGGGTAGCAGCAGCAGCACTGGTCGTAGAAAAGGGGGTAGATTCCGAAGGAGCGCGGGAGGTAGCTAAAGCCATGAAAGAATTCGCCCGCCTATCGACCCCACCTGCTGGCTTTTCCGACTACCCTGGAGATGCAGTTGCCTATCATTACTGGAAATTAGCTAAACAACAGAGTGAGTTGGCTGAGCGATCGCGCCTGATTGCCCAGTCCCTTAAATTTGCCAATAGTGATACGGCTCGTCAAGAGATTAGTAAATTGCTGACTGATTTAGCAGCCGCGCCATTGACACCTGTGCCGCGATTGCCCCTATATCGCTTAGAGACCGAGTCGGAAGTGCCCAAAGTCCTGCCTGTGGTCGGCCAGTTGCCGTTGACCGTGGAAGATTTACAGGCAGTGCCGTTGTTGGCAGAGGAAGAACCCTTTGGCATTGTCAAGTTCTCTGGAACAGGAGCCTGGGTTCCAATTCCAGGATGGCAGGTGGTGTTGGCAGCAGAAGACCCAGTGGTGATTTTAGCTGAGAGTCGAGATTTACCCACTATGCCAGAGTCGGCAAATGAATCGGTGTTGGTTGTGTGCGATCGCGCTCAACGTCAGTGGGATGTCTTCAGTCACTTTGTGGTAAATGCGGGGACGAATCAGGGAGGATTACAGATTCAATGGTTTGAAATGGCACCCAGTTTGCCCATTTTAGCTAAAGTATTGCTTGTATTGCGTCCCAAGCGGGTGTTGGATGAGGGCTACAACAAAGACCCGTGGCAGATGGATGATTGATTCAACTCACGTATCAAAAACGCCACAGCCGCACGGTTTTATCGCTACTGCCACTGACAAGTGTTTTCCCATCAGGACTAAAAGATAGGGAATTAATCCAACTGGTATGTCCCGATAGCACAGCCAACTCCTGTCGGGTTTGAACTTGCCAGATTCTAATCACATGGTGGCGGCTGGCGATCGCTAGTCTTTCTCCATCTGGACTGAAACTTAGAAAATGGGGATAGTTCGGACTTTCAATCAGTGGATGAAACGCTTTACCTGTGCGGGGTTGCCACAGGGTAATCAGGTTATCCCAACTGGCAGCAGCCAGATATTCCCCACTGGGACTAAACGCCAACGAGACCATAGCTGTGGTGTGTCCTGACAACATGCACAACAGCTTGCCTGTCTCTACGTCCCAGAGTCGAACAGTTCTATCAACACTACCTGAAGCTAAAAGATCGCCACTGGGATGAAAAGCGATCGCCTGAATTAAACTGGTGTGGCCTTTAAGCACACGCACCTTTTGACCTGTTTGAGTATCCCATAATTTAATTGCGCGATCGGAACTACCACTGGCTAGTAATGCTCCATCAGGACTAAAAGCAACGGTATTGACTGAATTGGGATAGTCATTCATCAAATGCAAGCGATCGCCAGTGTAAAGATGCCACAGCTTGATGGTTTTGTCCCAACTGCCACTGGCGAAGATTTGTCCATCAGGACTACTGGTAACAGCGCAAACCAGATCAGCATGACCTAACCACCACCCTCCGCTAATGGTACGGATTGGTCGGCTTGTAATGGTATCCCATACGCGAATCGTATGGTCGCCACTACCACTAATAATCATCTGCCCATCCTGACTAAAGGCAACAGCATAGACCTTGCCGACGTGTCCATGTAGGAGCCGACAATTTGGTCGGTCTTGAGTCAGTTCAAGTGAACCAGACGCACTGGCAAGAGGTGCTAATGTGAACACAGAAGGTTCGCTCAGAGCACCTAATAAATTTTTAGCAGCGATATCATGGGAGTTAACATCAAAGGATAAATCTGCTGAAAAACGCAATGGTAACGCTGCAATTGCTACCGCCGCAGAACTATAACGATACTTGGCAACAGTATGAATCATGCGATCGAGCATTTGTGACAATTCTTCAGTAACTACGCGATTGCCCAGATAGGGCTGCCAGATAAACACACCCTCTAACGGATCATAAAGATCGAACGGTGAAATGTCTGTCAGCAGATGAATGCAGGTCATCCCCAAGCTGTACAAATCACTGGCGGGCAGTGCTTTTCCCTGAATTTGTTCAGGAGCAGCATAGATTGCACTACCAATCACGGTTCCGGTTTTAGACAGCGCGATCGCCGAAGCATCCTTCGCTGCCCCAAAGTCTACTAACACCAACTCCTGATCCAATCGCCTGCGGATAATATTGGCTGGCTTAATATCCCGGTGAATCACCTGTCCCGCGTGGATGAATTGCAACACAGGTAACAGAGATCCCAGCAGTGCCCAAATCTTGGCTTCCGAAAATGCGCCTTCCCGTTTTAGCTCATCTGCTAAATTCTCACCATCGATATATTCCTGCACAATATATTGCTGAGATAAAAGGCGATCGTCTGTTTGTTCAATACTCTCAAACTGAGCCAATAGTTTGGGAATCCGGGGATGTTGTCCCAATCTAGCCAAATGTTCAGCTTCTTGTTGAAATAACCTGGCAGATTGTTTAGCAGTATTGCCCTGTTTGGGATAGAGTTGCTTAATCACACATCGGGGTTGAGAGGGTTGGGATTCATCTTCAGCCAGCAAGGTTCGACCAAAGCCCCCCTGACCGATAAGACGGATAGCTCGATAGCGATTGACTAACAATAATTTGGCACCGCACGCCTGACAAAATAGCGAATTAGATAGATTTTGAGGGTGATGACAATCTGGGTTGAGACAGTAGCTCATACTTTAGCGGGGGTACTGCATCCAGCAAAGCAATGTGACCATTCTAGCCTGCTCTCCCAGTTGTCACTATCAGTGGCATCTGAGCCGGAACAAGCATAAATCTTTACGTTCTCGTCTCTCTCTTCTCTGTGTCCTCTGTGCCTCTGAGGTGCTTCATCACGTTTTCTCATGACTTAATGTGGCAGCGTCCTGTTATAGCCGTAGCCACGGCGGTTAGGACAAGGACGTTTTTGTGGGGGCGCGACGCGCCCCCACAAAAACGTCCTAAGAAAAATGGCTACAGCTACACTTATGCCGAGTTGGGCAAAATGGTGGCATTTCTGATTTCAATCGCACACTAGCGCGACGTGACCCTGGCTCAAATGGCGATCGCCTGGCTGCTGCACCAGGATAATGTAATCGTCATTCCCAAATCCAGCCGTATCGACCATATTCAACAAAATTGCGCCGCTTTGAATTTACAGTTGAGCATAGCGGAACTGACTGCACTGGATACCGCTTTTCCTCCTCCCAGCAAGTCCACGCCTCTAGAGATGCTGTAGCAAAGACAAACCACGAAGACTTTAGGAGATTCTTTTCCAGAAATCGCCTGATGACAAATTGGGGCAAATGAGGCGAACTAGACACGGTATGTCCGGGTGTGTAGATTGATTCTGTTTTCTCAATGTCTGTATCAATCTATTTCTACCTTTACTTGCCAGCGGTAGCCTGTAAAGAATTAAACCTGCTTGATCAGACTTGGAAGTCATCCCGTTATGAACTCAGCCTCCCACATCTCCCGGCGATCGCCCCGTGTATCCATCATCGGTGCAGGCAACGTCGGTGCAACTTTAGCCCAGCGGATCGCCGAAAAAAATTTGGCAGATGTTGTCCTGCTGGATATCGTTCCCGGTCGTCCCACAGGAGTAGCATTGGATTTACTGGAAGCCAGAGGATTAGAGGGACACCAACGACAACTCAGGGGGACGGCTGATTACGCAGATACGGCTGATTCCGATGTGATTGTGATTACTGCGGGTCTGCCCCGCAAACCGGGAATGACTCGCGATGACCTGTTAAAAACGAATGCTAATATTGTGATCCAGGCGACTCAGCAGGCGATCGCCCACTCCCCCAATGCCCTGCTGCTGCTTGTAACTAATCCTTTAGATGTCATGACCTATCTGGCCTGGAGAGCCAGTGGTCTACCATCGGAACGAGTCATGGGCATGGCAGGCATTCTAGATTCAGCCCGGTTTCAAACCTTTATTGCTTTGGAACTGGGGATTTCTCCATCCGATGTGCGGGCGATGGTGCTGGGTAGCCACGGCGATCTGATGGTGCCGCTACCGCGATACTCTACAGTAAACGGCATTCCTATTCCCGACTTATTGGATGCTGCAACGATCGATCGCCTAATTGCACGCACTCGTCAGGGTGGAGCCGAAATCGTAGAACTACTGCAAACAGGTGGAGCTTACTATGCGCCTGCTTCTTCCACTTATCAAATGGTGGAGGCTATTTTACTAAATCAACCCCGCATTCTGCCGATTTCTGCCTACTTGCAGGGACAGTATGGGCTGAGTGATCTGTTCATTGGTGTCCCTGCCCGTTTGGGGGCTAGCGGCATCGAAGCGATTCTGGATTTACAACTAGACGAAAACGAACGGGCAGCGATGCAGGAATCAGCCCAAGCAATTCGGCGCAACCTAGAACAAGCTCTTGCCCAGCTTTGAAGAACGCGACAAAATCTATGTACTTTGCAAGAAGCCAGCGACAACCTCATCTACCCAAAGAGTTTTACCTGTCCAAGGCTTCAGATTGACCTCTTGCCTCTAGACGCAACTCCTGACTCCTACGTGAATTCTATAAACGGGCTTTTTAGGATTTTTTGCGCCGTGAAAAATTCCAAAAAGCCCAATTTTGCGGGCGCGTCGCGCCCGCAAAATTGGGCTATCGCACTCAAGTTACTCTTTGTTGTCAGGATCAATGTTTATGGACTGGCTATTACCAGAGCTACTGTACTTATACCATTTTGGGTGATATGTGCATGATTTCAATTGCCAGAACGGTTAGCTGGTCAAGCATTCTGCAATCCAAAATCGGAAATCTAAAATCCAAAATGGTATTACATTTGACTCAAGCTGTCTTGGGGAGGGGTTGTAGACTGCTAAATTTTGATAAATCTTAATTTTTTTTAAAGGAGCATCCCGGTGGTTCAACCGCCTGAACTGCGGCTTGGCAGTTCTGTCTCTAATTGATAGCAGAATTGCCATAACTGCTGAAAGCCTTCTGTCGCTTAGCTCGAAAAGCTCAACCGATAGTTGTAATGGAAAAGTGCAGTAAAACTTCCTGCATTTTTTAATGCAAAAATCTTGATCATTCCAGGAGATTGATTATGATGGATATATGAAGTTGCCTGCTATTTTAAAGATCTGGCAACTGGTGTGATTCTCCATCACTACTTGATTGATCAGATACTCGTCTAAGGAGTCATCTTTTTAATGGACTACATCGATAGGATACTGGAAAAGCTGAAAGAGTGGACTCGCCGTTTAATCGAAGCTCTGCTAGGGCCAGAGCCGCAAGCTGAACCAGAGCCGATTCCAGTGCCCGTAAGAGACCCGGATCGTCGTCGCTAATTCTGACCTAACGCTGTACTTTGGCTTCAGTCGTTGATTCAGTTCATTAGCCTAATTAACCTGGCAGGGTATTGTAGTTTAGCTGGGTTGAGTTCTTTATAGAGAATGGGTTATCTACTCTTTGGTGTTTCTCTAGCGCTTCTTTCAACACTAACGGGTTAGTTGGGTTTTTGCTATTGGTTAGTATTCTTATTCTGCACGGTCCGAATCTTAACTTGCTGGGCATTAGGGAGCCTGGTATCTATGGTATACAGACGTTGGAGGACATCAATTGTTCCCTTAAGCAGTATGCGGAGGGGCTTGATGTCCAAATTGCTGTCTTCCAGTCAAATTCTGAAGGTAGTTTGATAGATGCTGTGCAGTCTGCTGTTGGCAAGCATCAAGGCATCTTGATTAATCCTGGAGCCTATACTCACACCAGCGTTGCTCTGCGTGACGCGATCGCCTCGGTTGGTCTACCAACTGTCGAAGTTCATTTGAGTAATATCTATCGGCGTGAGCCTTTCCGTCATCATTCTTACATTGCTCCTGTTGCGATTGGTCAGATCAGCGGCTTTGGGGCAGACAGCTATTGGTTAGGCTTATATGCTTTGGTTCGCCATTTGAGGAATCAAAGCTAATTTTTATGCTCTAAGGAACGTGAATTAGATAAAACCGAACTTTTTTGTGGGAAGCGCGGCGCAGCCGCGCTTCCCACAAAAAAGTTTTAGGTTTTATTTAATCCTTAATCCTAAGCTAGGATCTCTTTAAACCAGTTTAGAGAGAGTACAGGGTGAAAAATTATGTTTGATCATGTGATTAATCAGCTTAATCCTAAATTAGAGAGTAAGTTGGAGAAATTGCGAACTTTGTTCGCTGCAATGGATGGCGCTGTGATTGCCTATTCCGGTGGCATTGATAGTACACTGGTGGCCAAAATTGCCTACGATGTTTTGGGCGATCGCGCTTTAGCCATCACTGCGGCATCCCCTTCGCTGTTGCCTGAAGAATTAGAAGATGCTCGCATTCAGGCGGTCGAAATGGGTATTCGCCACGAAGTGGTGCAAACCCACGAGATGAATAATCCTAATTACACAACCAATCCTGTGAATCGCTGCTATTTCTGTAAGAGCGAGTTGCACGATACGCTGAAGCCTCTAGCCCTGGATCGGGGATATCCCTATGTGGTTGATGGAGTTAATGCCGATGACTTATCTGATTACCGACCTGGCATTCAGGCTGCTAAGGAGCGGGGAGCGCGATCGCCTCTAGCCGAGGTTGGGGTGACAAAATTAGAAGTCCGAGAACTCGCTAAATACCTTAACCTGCCGTGGTGGGATAAGCCCTCTCAGCCCTGTCTCAGTTCCCGATTTCCCTATGGAGAAGAAATTACTGTTGCTAAGTTGCAGCGAGTTGGACGGGCAGAACGCTATTTACGCCAGTTAGGAGTTAAGGTTTTGAGAGTCCGTTCTGAAGGAGACACCGCCCGGATTGAACTGCTACCAGACAGTATCAAAGAGTTTGTCAGCGCAGCGGATCTACCTACCTTAGTCACTGCCTTCCAAGCCTACGGGTTTCTCTACGTTACCCTTGACTTAGAAGGCTATCGTAGCGGCAAATTGAATCAAACCTTGCCTGTTTCCTCTGTGCCTGCAACGATTCCTGCATTGATCTGATTTCGCTGCTGGGACTGTTTTCTATTCAATCTCTTCGCTTCTTGCCGCAGTCGTTTGGCTGTGGTTAGGTTGGCATAGCAATACGGACAGGAAATGCCTGCTTCATAGTGTTCTGATTGCTTGTCGGATGGTGCGATCGGGTGTCCACAACTGAGGCAACTGTCATGCGTCCCCAAGGCTAGCCCTTGCTGCATTGCCACCCGCTGATCAAACACGAAACACTCTCCCTGCCATTGGCTTTCAGCCGCAGGCACTTCCTCTAAATACTTCAGAATTCCCCCTTTCAAGTGATAAACCTGTTCAAATCCCTGGTTGAGCAAGTAAGAGGAGGCTTTTTCACAACGAATGCCACCTGTGCAAAACATGGCAATCTTTTTGTGGATTTTTGGATCGAGATGGTTCTCCACGTATTGAGGAAAGTCTCGAAATGATGTGGTTTGGGGATTTTGTGCCCCCTCAAAGGTGCCAATCTCGACTTCGTAATGATTGCGAGTATCAATCAGTAAAACCTCTGGATCGGCAATTAATGTGTTCCAATCTTTGGGTTCCACGTAGGTTCCTACCTGAACCGTGGGGTCAACGGGCACCCCCAAGGTGACGATCTCCTGCTTTAAACGTACCTTCAGGCGATCGAAAGGCATAGTAGGCGCTGTGGATTCTTTGTGAGTTAAATGAGCCAATTCAGAACGCGATCGCAGCCAACCCAAAACCGCATCAATTCCTTGACGAGATCCAGCGATTGTGCCGTTAATTCCTTCGTGAGCCAGCAAGATTGTCCCCTTAATACCTTGAGTTTGACAATGAGTAAGCAACGGCAGTTGCCACTCATCAACTTTAGATAAGTAGACAAATTGATAAAACGTAACAACAATATGGGACATCTGAGCGGAACAGTTTCTGGTCAATTACCAATTAAGAACTTCAAAACTCTATAGTAATCCCTTGAGCTTTCGCCATTTTCTCTGCAAGCACAACCCAAGCACTGAGCTTTTATCCCAGAGTTTTTTTACAAATCATGTAGGATGCTCTGTCTCAATATCATTCCAGTCTGGGCAGGCACTCTCCCCTTGCCAGCCGTAGGGATGAAACCCACAGATTACAACTGTACGAGTTGCCTTAGTATGTCCATAGGCAATGCCATGATAATTCGTACAACCCTGACAAACTTTAGGACGAGAGGTTGCAACCTCAGAAAAGCCCAGTTGCGATCGCAGAATCTGTTGCTTACTCCGCTGCCTATGCCAGCGGGCATGGGCGGCTTTTCTAAAGAAATAGTTTGCTTGACTAAAGGAGTCTTGGGCAAGATTCATCGCACCGACATCTCCTAAGGCGATTCAGGTGAACATACAACAACTCCCAAAAATCGACATGGATGGAGGAAAATAACCAACCAAAAACCGAATCAAGGCAGATTGCTATGGATAAGGAAAACTTTCCAGGAACACCTTAACCATCATTATAACTTGCCTTCATCGCTCATTTTCGGCTCTGGAAGCAACTATGGACGTGGGAACAGATTCCCTGCGTCCAAAATCATCCTCCAAATCAGGCTATGTATTCTCACACTTCACTCATTTTTGTGAGGTTGAAAACCCATAAGATGTTTATGGATTTTTGGTGGCCAGTCATATTAGTTAAGGGCACGAGTGTATCCTACAACCCCTCTCAGATGAAGTTAGATGGCATCTAGATTATTTAAAGAGATAACATGTTGTGATAATTTAAACTTATTCTTGCTAAAGCCAGAAAATAATTATGGAATGGATCGAACATCTTGAAAGAGGGTTAGCTGAAGTAGCGGCTTTAGGTAAGTTATGCCTGGAAGCGATTTCTGTATTTTGTGTTTTGTTTGGATTGTTTAAAATACTTCAACTCGCCATTCGACTTAATCGCCTTCATTATGCCCACTTCCCCTTCATTCAACTCCGAATTGGGTTTGGCACATGGCTGGCTTTAGCGCTGGAATTTCAGTTGGGAGCAGACATTTTAGGGACGACAGTTGCTCCTACACTTGAAGCTCTTGCGAGACTTGCTGTTGTTGCAGTAATTCGGACTTTTCTCAATTTCTTCCTCAATAAAGAGTTAGAGAAGCAGTTAGAACTGCAAGAAATGGCTCAAGATCGAGAATCTCTCAAAGTGCCCCAGGTGAATTAGTGAAGCCGAGCGATGAAAGATTCTGAATTATCTCGCTCTGCTATCTTGAATCCTCAAACTGAGTTAGCCAGGAAACGCAATCAAGCTGCTGCTGAACGAACGCTGATGGCGTGGATACGAACAAGTCTGTCCCTAATTAGTTTTGGCTTTGGTATTGACCAGATTGTGGCTGCGATTCGAGCCGCTGTGGGTGAAGAGGTGAATCCTGTTTTTTTATCAAGATTTCTTGGGCTTTCCTTTATCGCTCTGGGAGTCTTCGCCGTGCTAGGTGCTGCTTATCAACACCGCCAGGAACTCAAGCATATTCGTCAGGAACACTACACCTATATTCCAGAGCGATCGCTAGGTTTGATGGTAGCGACTACACTCATTATTATTGGCATAATTGCCTTCCTGGGGATTCTGATCAATGCGATTTTTGGCGTTGCTTAATAAAGGGATGATTTTGAACGTGAAACCGAAGGTTTCACGTTCAAAATCATCCCTCAAATCAGCAATACGCGATTTTTTGAAGGCAGATTGTCTGGAAGAGTCAAGACTAGCAGGTGACAATTGGGTCAATAACTACTGATGAGGATCAAAATGATGGTAGCCATGATGCCAAAGAGAGCGATCGCCACACTGCTAATCAACAACAAACGGCTATTTGACTGGAGGAGATAGTCTTGCCGCTGGAGCGAGTTAACCTGCAACCGATACTGCCAAATTGCTACGCCTAACAGCAAGCTACCCAATGCAATCAAGCACAGACTTAGGATTTGTGCTATCAACTGAATTTGATTTGACTCTAGCGGATTGGGAAAAGCTTTCAGGACTCTAGCCAGCATTCGATCCAGGGCAATTCCACCTACAATCAGGAGGAGGCAACTCTGAATCCATGCCGTTAACGTTCGTTCTGCGGCTGCCCGATTGCGTTGCTTGGCCAGTTCGGTGGTGGTGCTATCCAGTTTGGGAGGTGGTGAGGAAGCCATAAAATATCACCAGAGATTGTTTTCTAGCACGGATTTACCGCACGAAATCAATGCGTCGCAAAGTGGGCAGGGTTTGGTCATACCATTTTGGATTTTAGATTTCCGATTTTGGATTGCAGAATGCTTGACTAGCTAACCGTTCTGGCAATTGAAATCATGCACATATCACCCAAAATGGTATCAGTATCGGCTGTGGTTAACAGAATAGGGAATTCTACAGTAAGTAGAAGGGCGATCGCACCCTGTGCGAACAGGTTGGTATTACGAGAGATGAGCGGGCACAACCCGCTCACCTCTCATAATCGACACAAGATGGCTACATCAACACCATTGCATACCAGTTGATACAACCTTAAACATAAGTGAAATAGTTGGCATTGAGATTCAAATTGGTGTCTCCCTGAATGATAGCAATCAATTCTCCTCGGAACACCAAAGCAGTGCCACTGGGTAAAGCAGAGGGAGGAGTTGCCAATTGATAGTCGCTGGCGCTGCCGTGTAATTGCAGTGTATCTTTTTCTTTAGAAAAATCTCGAATTAAGGCGTAGTCTGACCGACCATCCGTTGTTGCCACTCCATCGTTGTAATAGGCTTGAGTGTCATCCCCCAAGACAAAGATATCTGCACCGAAGGACCCTCGACCCACAGAATCTCCAATCAAGGTATCAATCTCTCCGCGTCCAGGATTGGCTGCATCGGGATTGACCCCCCAAATGAAGTCATCGCCTCGTCCTCCAAATACAGTATCATCACCGCCGCCACCAAACAAATTGTCGTCGCCGCGATCGCCTTGCAGCGTATCGTCTCCACCCAAGCCAAATAGATCATCATCGCCACGAGAACCTCGCAGGAAGTCATCTCCAGGACTACCACTAAAAACGTCCCGGACTTCTGTTGGTGTCAGTCTAGTTGTATTAATCACAACATCATCTGAGTCAATGAGCAGTCCCAAATTGCTGTTATTATCTCCATTAGACTCAATTACATCATTGTCTGCATCAACAATCATACCGATGTAATATGTACCATCTCCCACCCAAAAACCATTGTTGATGCCAGGGAGTTGCAGGTCAATCGATAACAAGCCAGTTGAGGTCAAACCTGCTAAACCATTAATTTCAGCACTCCCCAGAAGGCGATCGGACGAAGTAATAGTTGCATCGGTAGAGAGATAGAAATCAACCTGGAAGGCTCCAGCAACTCCTGCCGTTGTGTTTTGCACTTCAAATTCTGCCGTAATGATATTTCCTGCATCAACCGGTTCAGGCACGACATCAAAGGATTTGCCTGACAAATCGGGTCGTTGGGTGTTGTTGATTTGCACGACATCGTAATCACCTGCCTGACCGTTGAATTGCAGTGTTCCAGAGTTATTGGCTTCATTGACTTCAGGAATCACGTTTTCTGAATCAACCACCAGACCCAAAAAATAGCCTCCATCGCCTGTCCAAAAGGCATCGTTAATATCTGGCAAATCAAAAACAAATTTATATTCCTCAGAGATGGTCTTTCCAGCCAAACCATTCACGGCCTCAGAGTTGGAGAAAAAATCCAATCCGTCCACAAAGTTGATATTCTTAGACAGAACGACTTTCACTGAAAATGGGCCCGCTGCATCCACTCCACTATTCTGCACTTTAAATCTGAGATCCAGCGTGTCTCCAGCATTGGCAGACGTTTGCAAAATATTGAAGGTGAAGCCAGTCAGGTCAATTTCGGTCTTGGCAACAGCCGAATTCACACCCAACATATCAGCAGTAGAGGTCAGTGGAACGATAGTTGTAGACATGCTTAACTCCATTCTTGAACTGTAGAGATAGTGTTTCCAAAGCAGTGCGATCGCTTTCTCCACACTCTCACACCACTTCAGCAAGTTAACTGAAGGATGAGGGTAGATCAGGCAACAACACAATAGATAGAAGTAAACAGATTGTGAGAGTACACGAAAAAGTAGAATTCAATCGACAAGAAGTGGCTTTAGCTCGCAGAAATCTTTAACCTTAAGCGTCAGAATTAAAACCCTCTAACCTTTACAAACTTCTCTATCTCCCACTTCAGCTAACCTATGCAGTTTCGTCAGCAGATAATGTAGAATTCAACCTTACTGATTTTGAAAATGCCTTTGGAGGTGAAACCTCCAAGAGCATTTCTCCATTAAGCGATGTTTAGAATTCAGAGGATAGATAAAAATGACTGCAATTCTGTAGCAGAACGATAACTATTAAATGCTAATGACATGTTTTCCATTAGTAATGTTACTTATAGAAAAATTTCTGTCAAGTTTAATTTGCTGCTTCCTCTGCCTGTGTTATCACCATGACTGATAGTGGAGGTCGCCACTGATAGCGGCTTAAATTTATCGTTCCAGAGGCATCAAACTCGATTCCTTCTTGTTCTAGAAGCGATCGCTGCAAATAATCCGCCCCGCGCCGAAAGGGTGAGTAAGAGATTTGTCCCTTGGCATTGATGACTCGTTGCCAGGGAACATCTGAAGTTTGCGTGTCAACCTGGTAGAGAGCATAGCCCACGAGTCTCGCCCGTCCGGGTAAGTTAGCCAAATTGGCAATTTGCCCATATGTGGCTACCTGCCCTTGGGGAATCTGACGGACGATTTGATAAATAATTTCGTAAGCAGACATCTTAACCCCTATCTGCCAGTGCAGGCTTTAAGCTGACACGACGAATTCTCTCACAATTTTGAGAAGCCCTAACTCTCACTTCTCAGATGCATTTTCCTTCTCACTTTTGTGACTCGAACGGATGCTTACCCATTCCAAGTTGTTCTTTGCTGCGTTCCAGTTCTGCCCACAGGGCTTCAATTTGTTGAAACGTATCTTTTGCAGAGAGTTTGCCGTTTGTATGCAGTCCAGAAATGTAATTCACACGCTGAGAAAACTCTTGTAAATTAGCGTTAAAGACGAAATTTTCTGGATAGATGGAGCCGTAATAGCGACTGAGCGGA
>Ga0224723_1000116_pt1 | contig 50045 bp, 47 predicted proteins | sample Balambano_FR2_Me_FD_161647 | JGI IMG/M metagenome (GOLD analysis project Ga0224723, IMG submission 161647) | Freshwater sediment microbial communities from Lake Towuti, South Sulawesi, Indonesia - Balambano_FR2_MetaG | ecosystem: Environmental > Aquatic > Freshwater > Lake > Sediment | place... | reverse complement strand
TGTTGATAACATTTCTTATTTCGGTAACGGATATAACGAAGCACAACTTGTTTATAACTTTGCATTACCACCTTTAACATTGCATACATTTCATACAGGTGATGCGACAACATTATCCGCTTGGGCGAAGACGTTGACATTGCCATCTGATAAAACGACATTCTTTAACTTCCTCGCCTCACACGATGGGGTCGGCTTGAATCCTGCGCGCGGAATTTTATCTAACGCCGAAATTGATTCGCTTGTAGAAAAAACTTTAGCACATGGCAGTTTGATTTCATACAAACATAATTCTGATGGTTCAAAAAGTCAGTATGAAATGAACATCAATTATTTTGATGCGTTATCGAATCCAAATGGAAATGAGCCAATAGATTTACAAGTCTCGCGTTTTATTTGTGCCCAAGCCATCATGCTTTCAATCATCGGTGTGCCGGGTATTTATTTTCATAGTTTGTTTGGCTCACGAAATTGGAAACAAGGTGTAGAAAAAACTGGACATAATCGCACCATTAATCGTCAAAAATGTTCGTTTGATGAATTGCAAAAAGAATTGAATGATGAAAATTCTTTACGTGCCAAAGTGTTCAAAAAATATTCTGAATTGTTACAAACAAGAAGAAATTCATCTGCATTTCATCCACATGGAAAACAAAAAATATTAGAGTTACATAAATCTATCTTTGCGATTGAACGAATTTCACCAGATGAGAAATTTCGCGTGGTATGCTTACATAACGTCAGTTCGCAAAAAAATTCATTTGATACACATTTTGAATCAGGCATTGATTTGTTTACAAATCAAAAAATTCAAATGTCAAAAGTCAATCTTGAACCATATCAAGTGATGTGGTTAAAAATAAACTAATGTCATTGCGAGCCATGTTCTTGTTCTTCATGGCGAAGCAATCTTATAAACATTGTTGGGGATTGCTTCGCCTTCGGCTCGCAATGACATAATAGGAAATGTATTATGACTCCCTCTTCACATAACATCGGTTTTATCTCCACACGTTTTGCAGGCACAGATGGCGTTTCACTTGAAACAGAAAAATGGGCAATCGTGCTTGAACGTATGGGTCACAAATGTTTTTACTTTGCAGGCGAATGTGACCGCGACCCGAACATGTCGCACGTCGTGGAAGAAGCGTTTTATCGTCATCCCGAAATTGATAAGTTAAATCAAATCGCATATTCGGGTAGTTGGACAGTGACAAAAGAAGCGCGTGAAGAACATCCTGAAATTCCTCAGTTGTATAAAGATTTTTTTTCCATGTACATTCGTCCGCCACACATGACGCGCCGTGTAACAGAATTAAAAGAACATCTCAAAGAAGAGTTATATAAATTCGCGCATAAATTTAATTTAGAAATTCTCATCGTTGAAAACGCCGTCACGATACCATTAAACTTGCCGTTGGGTTTAGCCATAACAGAATTTATTGCTGAAACAGGTTTTCCAACCATCGCGCATCATCATGATTTTCATTGGGAACGCCAACGTTTTCAAGTCAATTGTGTTACTGATTATCTCGCCGCGGCATTTCCACCAACGTTACCTTCTATTCGACATGTAGTTATCAACACGGTGCAAGCGCGTGAGATTGCTTCACGTCATGGATTAACTTCGCGTGTAATTCCAAATGTGATGGATTTTGACTCACCACCACCCGCTTCAGATTCTTACACGCAAACTGTTCGCTCCGACTTTGGCATTGGCTCAGGGGAATATTTTTTTCTGCAACCCACGCGCGTGATTCAACGCAAAGGCATTGAACATGCCATCGAAATTGTACGGCGACTTAATATTCCCGCCAAATTAGTCATTACCCATGCTTCAGGTGATGAAGGCAATGATTATGAACAACGTGTGCGTGAATACGCCAACTTATTAGGTGTGACGGTTCGTTTTGAAGCAGACCAAGTGCAAGATGAACGTGGCACAACAAAAGATGGTCAAAAAATTTATACATTAGGCGATGTCTATCCACATGCAGATTTAGTGACATACCCTTCCAGTATTGAAGGTTTTGGCAATGCTTTTTTAGAAGCCGTGTATTTTCACCGCCCAATTTTAGTTAACAACTATTCAATTTATGAAGTAGATATAAAGCCAAAAGGCTTTCGGGTAGTATGGTTTGATGGATACATTAACAACAATACATTGGCAATGACAAAATATATTTTAGAAAATCCAGACCAAGCACAAGAATGGGCTGAATTAAATTATCAACTTGCTAAAAGGTACTTTTCATATACGGTCTTAGAACATCGCTTGCAATCATTGGTTGAAGATTGTTTGGGGTATCAAGTTTAAAAATTATTACTCGTAGGGGCGACCCGTCAATATTAATTAAGCATTTGTTTTTTATGGGTGGGTCGCCCTTACACAAGGATTGGATTTGAATGAAGATTTCAATTTTGCATTATTCCGTTCCACCCATTGTCGGCGGTGTAGAAAGTGTGATTGCTCATCACGCGCGTTTCATGTCGGCAGATGGGCATGAGGTTAATTTAATTGCCGCACGTGGTGAAGCATTAGACAAAAACATTACGCTAACAAAAATCCCGTTGGCTGATTCGCGCCATGAACGAGTGAGTCAAGTCAAGGCGCAATTGGATAAAGGCGAAGTGACTCAAGATTTCGGGTTACTTCGTGAAGAATTGATAGATGAATTAAGAATCGCATTAAATGGCACAGATGTTTTAATCGCTCATAATGTTTGTTCATTAAATAAAAATCTGGTGTTAACAGCCGCGTTGTATAAATTACATGTTGAGAAAAAATTACCGAAATTGATTCTTTGGCATCACGATTTAGCATGGACAACGCCACGTTATTTACCTGAACTTCACAATGGCTATCCCTGGGATTTGTTGCGAACCGATTGGAAAAATACTACCCATGTTGTTGTTTCAGAATTACGAAGAAAAGAGTTGGCAGAATTAATGAATTTAGATTCAAATTCAATTCATGTCATTCCAAATGGCGTTGATGCTTCACGCTTTTACAAATTTGAATCTCAAACTCAAGCATTGCTTAAACAAATGAATCTTTTAGACAATGCTCCCATTTTATTATTGCCAGTGCGCGTCACACCGCGCAAAAATATTGAATTGGCTTTAAAAACATTATCTGAATTAAAGAAAGAATATCCGCAAGCAACATTGGTGGTGACGGGTCCGTTGGGTCCGCATAATTCAGATAACATCAAATACTTTAACCTGCTTAAAAAATTACGAGAGGATTTGAGATTAGAGAATTCTGCTCATTTTCTTGCCGAACTCGATGACTCATTTTTACCTGATGAAGTGATTGCGGATTTTTATCGCGTTGCTGATGCGTTGATTTTCCCCAGCCGTGAAGAAGGCTTTGGGATTCCGTTAATAGAAGCGGCGTTTAGTCACATCCCTGCCTTTTGTGCAGATATTCCTCCACTGCGTGAATTAGGCTTGAATGATGTCACTTATTTTTCAGCAGATGAAAACCCAAACCTTGTTGCAAATTTAATTGCAAATTATTTCAAATCTTCAAAAACAGCAAAATTATCCATGCGCGCACGTTTGAATTTTCGTTGGGAAGCGATTTATCGCCAACATATTGCGCCAATTTTGTAAAAAGGATGTTCAATGCAAAAACACATAGACTTTTCACCCATCCACACCATTCTGATTCCTTTAATCCATGATGGACCCGGCGAAAGTATGATTGAAGCCGCGCGTCACTTTGATGCGGAGATTATTTTAGTGGGGATTGTGGTTGTGCCTGAGAATCAATCGCTAAGCGTTGGCGCAATTTCAGCACGCGCATTGAGAAAAAAATTGCGTGAATATGGAAAAGATAAACAAATCATTAGCAAAACGCAAGTGATTGTGGCTCATCATCCCTGGCATGAACTTTCGGTGATGTTACAGAATGAACAGCCCGATTTATTATTTTTAGAATGGGATACCCATATCAACGCTTTAGGCGTTACGCCACATGAGGTTTTATCTAACCCGCCGTGTGATGTCGCATTGGTTCGTGGGAAAATTCCAAACAAGCCAAAGCAAATTCTTGTGCCTGCCAGAGGTGGTCCACATGCTGAGTTGGCGCTGAAAGTAGGGTTGGGATTAAATCCAAATGGAGTGACTGCGTTGCACATTCGCAAAACGGATGACCCCATGGCTGGCACCGATGCGCCGTTTATTGGGCTAGAGCGGGTGTTAAGACAAATGCCAGAGGTGCAGAAACAGTTTGAAGTCACAGATGAAGCGGCTGAGTCTATTATCAAAAAATCAAAACAGAACGACATCATTGTGTTAGGCACAACCGCGCAAGCATTATCCAGTTCGGCATCATTGGGTCATGTGGCAGACCGCGTTTTGCGCGAAGCGTCTTGCACGGTGATTTCTGTTAAGAAGGCTTCAGAGTTTCAAACGGTATATGATGAAAGCGCGGGCGTAGAAGCGATTACGATTTTGGTAGATAAATGGTTTGGTGAAAATACATTTGAGGCTGATGAATTTAAGAATTTGAAAGATTTGGTGGAATTAAAGAAACAACAAAACTTAACCATTAGTTTGGCGTTGCCTGCTTTGAATGAAGAACAAACCGTTGGCAAAGTGATTCGGATGATGAAAAAAGAGTTGATGCAAAAAGTTAAATTGGTAGATGAAATTGTTTTGATTGACTCCAATTCAAAAGACCGCACACGTGAGATTGCACAGAAAGAAGGAATTCCTGTTTATATTCATCAACAAATTTTAGACCGCCTCAACCCCAGACGTGGAAAAGGAGAGGCGTTGTGGAAAAGTTTACTCGTCACAAAAGGTGACATCATCGTGTGGATTGATACCGATATTGTCAACATTCATCCACGTTTTGTGTATGGCATTATCGGTCCGCTGTTGCAAAATCCGCAAGTGCAATTGGTGAAAGGTTTTTATCGCCGCCCATTAAGAGTTGGTCAAAAAATACAAGCAGGGGGTGGCGGACGTGTGACTGAGTTAACTGCTCGACCTTTATTAAATCTTTTTTATCCAGAACTTTCTGGTGTTGTGCAACCGCTTTCTGGAGAATATGGTGGCAGACGTAGTGCCTTAGAAAAAATTCCGTTCTTTTCAGGGTATGGTGTTGAAACAGGTTTACTAATTGATATTTACGAAAAATACGGAATTCAAGGCATTGCCCAAGTAGATTTGTTAGAACGCATTCATCACAATCAGCCGTTAGAGGCGTTAGGAAAAATGTCCTTTGCCATTATCCAAGCCGTATTACACAAACAAGAAAAACGCTTCGGCAAAGTCGCCGTAGAAGAAGTTAATAAGTCTATGAAGTTGATTCGATATAATGCCAATGAAGGATATTCTTTGGATGTTGAAGAAATTGCCGAACGTGAACGCCAACCAATGATTGAAATCCCGGAATATCTTGAGAAATTCAACCGAAGTTAATTTTACGTTATACTTTCACATCAAAATTGAAATTCTCATTAAGGAGAATTATTATGGATAATCCATCTCACCTATTGTTAATGGCAGTCATTCAAGACCAAGACCTTGACCCTGCCACCAAAGCCTTACAATCTATGGGCGCTTCATTAACATACCTTGCTAGTGCTGGCGGATTCTTAGGGAGGCGCAATGCCACCCTGTTAATTGGTTTGCCAGTAGATAAAAAAGAAGAAGCCTTAAAAGCATTACACGAATCCTGTCGCCAACGCATTGAATACATGACGCTTCCATTAGAAGGTTCTGCCATGCCAATGCCTGCACCGGTTCCAGTCACTGTTGGTGGCGCAACAGTCTTTGCTTTGCCTGTAGAAAGATTTGAACAAATATAAAATAAACCCTAAAGGTCTTAAAGACCTTTAGGGTTTGTACTGGAGATGAGAAAATGAAAATGATGATTGTAATTATTAAGGATAACGACGCCGATACATTGACTCAAGCCTTCACCGCCTCAAACTTTCGGGTGACACGTGTGGCTTCGACTGGCGGATTCTTACGCTCCGGCAACGTGACCATGTTGTTAGGTGTAGACGACAATCAAGTAGATTCTGCCATTCAAGTGGTGCGTGATTCTTTGCCATCCAAAGGGGATGAAAAACGGGCTACTTTGTTTGTTGTGCCTGTCAATCATTTTGAGCAAGTGTAGTTGATTCAAATAGAGACCTGATTTAAATCAGGTCTCTATTTATTTAACAAATACTTATCAAAAGAGGCTCGATAAATTACCCTAACACAAAATTATCAATCAATCTCGTCTTGCCAATAAACACAGCCATTGATAATAAAGTCTTTCCTGAAATCACATTTAATTTTTCTAGCGAATCATAATCTGCACAAGAAATATATTGCATGTTTGCAAGTGGCTCGCTTGCCAAAACCTCTTTCATCTTCTCTCGTAATTTTTCGGCATCACGTTCGCCAGACTCATATAATTTTTTTGCTTCACTCAACGAACGAAACAAAACTGTCGCGGCTTTTCGTTCGGCTTCATTCAAATATTTATTTCGGCTAGACATTGCCAAACCATCATCTTCACGCAAGGTCGGGCAAACCACAATTTCAATCGGGAAGTTCAAATCCGTCGTCATGCGCCGAATCACCGCCACTTGTTGTGCATCTTTTTGCCCGAAATAGGCTTTGTGCGGTTGTGTGGCATTGAATAATTTGGATACGATTGTCGTCACCCCTTTGAAGTGACCAGGACGCATTGCGCCTTCTAGAGGATTTGTCAACGCTTCTACCTCAACCCAAGTCTGGTAGCCGGGTGGATACATTGTCTCAGCCGATGGATTCCAGACAATTAATTCTTTTGCCGAGGACGGCGAAAAGAGCGAAGAAAGTAAATTTAGGTCTCTTTCTAGGTCACGCGGATATTTGGAAAGGTCTTCGTTTGCTCCAAACTGGGTTGGGTTGACGAAAATGGTGACGATGACATGGTCATTCTCTTCTTTTGCTCTTGAAACAAGAGAGAGATGACCGGGGTGTAAATATCCCATTGTAGGTACAAGACCAACTGTCCCCAAGAGAGAGAGGCGTTTTGTTCTTAGGTCAGAGAGAGAGGAGAGGAGGTTCATTTGTCTAAACAAAGTCTTGTTTTAGGGGCTTGACAGGCTAGAAATTTTGTTCTACACTCTTGTTACATTTAGACAAAAGGAGACTCAAATGGCTTATTCACATACTAACTCAAAAGGCGCTACCTACTACTTACACTCCAATGGCAAGATGTTTTTCTTCTCGAAGGAAGTGAAGCCAGGCGCACTCGATGCGGTACCTGCCGGCTACAATGTAGTCGAAATGAAGACAGGCATGCTCGTTTTGAAGAAAATTCAAGCAGAAGCACCTGCCACTAACACGAATACGGAAAGCGCAGGGTCGTAACAAGTATAACCCTGTTCAATCAACAACCTGTTCTTTTAGATTAAAAAAGGAGACTAATTATGACACGTACACTAGCATCTAAAAGTTATGAAATGAAAGGGGTGCTCTCATGCCAACTCTAAACCGCGTTCAATTGATAGGGCGTTTGGGGAAGGACCCTGAGAGCAAGTTTACTCCCACTGGCAAGAAGGTCTGTCATTTTAGCCTTGCAGTCAGCAATCGCTGGAAGGACAAAAGTGGCGAGACAAAAGAAGTCACTGAATGGGTCAACATTGAGGCTTGGGGGCGGCTCGGAGAAATTTGTCAAGAATATCTGAAAAAGGGAAGTTTGGTTTTCTTAGAAGGTCGTTTGAAGACTGATAAGTACGAATCCAATGGTGAGACCAAGTATTTTACGAAAGTCGTTGCTCAAACCCTGCAATTCTTAGACAAGCGCGAAAAAGAAGAGCCGATGATGGTGGAAGAAGACCCCGGCGATTATGAAGTTGAGTAGTTGTCAGTAATCGGTATTCGGTGGGTGTGAAAATAAAATGAATAGAGAAGTCCTTATCAAGTATTTGATAAGGACTTTTTATTTAACGATACGTTTACACATTTTTCATTTACTATTTTACAAATTGAATTAAGATAAAAGTGACATTGTCTAATCAAATATTTTAAGGAAAACACACTTGTTAACAATATTAACATGAGGTATGATTTGAAATGTCGTTGTTCGACCTTAATCCATTCATATAAAAGAGGAGAAACTATGAATAAACGTTATCTGTTCGTTTTGCTGACTCTCATTGTGACATCCGCAATGATTCTCAGCGCCTGTGCGCCTGCCGCCACAGCCACTGAAGCCCCTGCTCCAACCGAGGCACCGACCGAAGCACCCGCCCCTACCACCGCACCCACTGAAGAAATGCCTGCCATTGGTTCACCGGAACACCCAATCAAAGTATTGTTTGTTCCTTCAGTAGATGCTCAAATCATCGTCACTGGTGGTGAAGTGATGGCTGCCGCTTTGAATGAAGCCACTGGCTTAACCTTTGAAGTGGTTGTGCCCACTTCTTACGCCGCTACCATTGAAGAAATGTGCGCTTCACCTTCAGACACTATGGGCTTCATCCCAGGTCTCGGTTATGCACTTGCTAGCCAACTCTGCGGTGTAGATGTTGCCTTCAAAGCAGTTCGCTTTGGTCATTCTGTTTATTGGGCACAAATTCTCGTCCCACGCGATAGTGACATTGCCTCCATTGAAGACTTAGACGGCTTGAAATGGGGTTATGGGGACCCTGGTTCTACTTCTGGTTACATGGTTCCATTGATTATGTTCCAAGAAGCCGGCATTTCTCCAGAATTAGTGGAAACGGGTGGTAGCCACAATGGTGCTGCATTAGCACTGTATAACGGCACAGTAGATTTCGCTACAACTTTCTACAGCCCTTACTTACATCCTGAAGGCGGCATTGAATGGTCACGCGAAAATCCTGACATTCCAGCAGAATTTGTAGATAGTTGCGCACCAAATGCAGATGGTTCACGCCTCTTCTGCGGACCGAATGCTGATTACCGCGTTTTGGATGCTCGTGCTGGCGTTCGTACAGAAGCTCCAGATATTATTCAAGCAACTCGCATCCTTACAATTTCTGGTGATATTCCAAACGACACCCTATCCTTTGGTCCTGAATTCCCTGCCGACCTTCGCGCTCAAATTGAAGAAGCCTTAATCGCCTTCTCTCAAACCGAAGCATGGAATGAATCGTTGGGCAATCAAGATTTTTATGGTTGGACAGGCATTGACTCTGCCACCGATTCTGAATACGATGTTATTCGCCAAATGGTAGAAGCCGTTGGCTTAACGCTTGAAGGTCTTGGTCAATAAAAAATTTAGTTAATAAAATCACGGACGAGGGTTTCCTCGTCCGTGATTTTATCCTTGTAATAACAATCCCTTTTCACTGGTGGTGAACACCATGCTAAAAATTCAAAATCTCACAAAAATATACGATGGCGGTGTGCGTGCCTTAAACAACGTCAGTTTTGATGTTCCCAAAGGTCAATTCTTGGCGGTCATCGGTTTAAGCGGTTCAGGCAAATCTACCCTGTTACGTTGCATTAACCGCTTAATTGAGCCTACCTCTGGAAAAATTTTTTGGAATGATAACGATGTCACCTCCGCTACAGATGAAGAACTTCGCCGCGTCAGACGTAAAATTGGCATGGTCTTTCAACACTTCAACTTGGTACACCGTTCAACCGTTTTGACGAACGTCTTGGCAGGTCGGTTAGGATACGTTAACCCTGCTTGGAGTTTGGTGAATCGTTTCCCAAAAAGCGATGTTGAAAACGCATATAAGCAACTCGAAAGAGTAGGTATTGCCGAAAAAGCCCATCAACGAGCCGATGAATTAAGCGGTGGTCAGCAGCAGCGAGTAGGGATTGCCCGCGCCATGATGCAAAATCCAGAAATGATTTTGGCAGATGAACCCGTTGCCAGTTTAGACCCTGTCTTAGCCCATAGCATTATGCAATATTTAGAAAAAATAAATAAAGAAGATGGCGTCACTGTTTTATGCAGTTTGCACTTCTTAGATTTAGTGCATAAATACGCTGACCGTGTGGTTGCTTTGAACGAAGGCAACTTAATGTTTGATGGTTTACCCAAAGATATTGACGATGCAAAATTCAAAGATATTTATGGGCGCGATGCTGAACGGGTAGGGTAGGTTACTATGAAAAACAACAAACCGAATCCATTCCGTTCATTTGGGCTGGGCTTGGCAATTTTGCTGGGTCTCATTATTTATGCTTACGGGTTTCAAGTCACAAAAGTTAATCTAGAAGAAACACGTTCTGAACGCCGCCAAGAACAGCTTTTTCGTATTCTTCGCGCATTAGCACATCCCAATTTATTAGAATATGAAAAAGAAGAATTTGTGGTGAGCGTTCCTGTTATGATACCCTGCCCACCGCAAGGGTTTGAGCCTGCACTCCCCGAAGATACAACACAGCCTTATATGGTTGTGACTCCCTCATGCAGTGAACCACGTACCAAAGCAATTGTACAAGGTTTCAATTTCGAGCCGCTCACGCGTGGTCCGCTTAATTTAGTGCCATTTGAAAGTGGCGTTAATTTGCAGTTAGCGAATCTTGAAGTAGACCGCTTCGGTCAGTTTGAGGTTGAGGTGCTGTTACCAAACCGCCCTAGTGAAGAAGCGCATGAACTCGTTGCTATCACAAGACGTAATATCGGTTCTCCACATCTCACAAAAACTGCTTACGATACATGGGACAAAATTGTTGAAACTGTTTTTCTGGCTTTGTTAGCAACCACTTTAGGCGTTGTACTAGCCATTCCATTAAGTTTTTTCGCCGCGCGCAATTTGATGAAAGAAATAAAAAGCACCCTTACAGGAATTTCCTTATCCATTTTGTTTATTCCTGTTGGTTTATATCTCGGCACGCAAGTTGCCAATGGGGCAGAACAAATTAAAAACTTAATGTCGAATAACTGGATAATCATACTTCTCAGCCTCATTATTTTGCCACCCATCATTATGCGAGGCGTGAGTTGGGCTTTACCACAACAAGAAATTCAAACACCATCAGCGGGATTAAAAATCACCCGCTTCATTGTTTTGCTTGCTTTGGCTTTTCTATTCGTATTAGTTTTGTATTTACTTTCATTTACCGCCTTAAATGCAGGAGAAAATTTAGGCAACGCAATCGGAAATTTTAGCTTTCTTGGATTCTTCATCCGAGATTTAGGCGATATTTTAAACATGATTATTACTGTGAGCATTGCATTAGCGGGCGCTGGCGCGTTGAATAGCGTAGCAAGCCGCTGGAGCGAATCGCTCAACCGTAGTAAAGCGGCTTTTGCCAAACCGCTCCATTTTATTTTAGCCATTTTGGCAGGTGCTGTTTTGGCACTCTTCTTCTTATCCGTTTTGCACTGGTTATATCAATTCAAAGATGTTGATTTGTATCGCATGTATGCTGTGGCGATAGGCGGAGTATTTGGGCTTTTGTTTAGCCTGTATTACAAACCGTCGGACCCTGTTCCTAGTGGTTTAATCATTTATTATGCTTCGCGAACTATTTTCAATACTTTACGTTCTGTCGAAGCCCTTGTAATGGCAATCGTGTTTGTGGTTTGGGTTGGGATTGGTCCATTTGCAGGCTCTTTAGCACTCGCACTTCATACGATTGCTTCACTTGCAAAACTATATTCTGAACAAGTAGAAAGCATTATGGCGGGTCCATTAGAAGCGATTCAAGCCACAGGTGCGAATCGTTTGCAGACTATCATCTATGCTGTCATTCCGCAGATTGTTCCACCTTATATCTCTTACACCATGTATCGTTGGGATATTAACGTGCGTATGTCCACCATTATTGGTTTTGTAGGCGGCGGCGGAATTGGCTTCTTGTTACAACAAAATATCAATTTGCTTAACTACCGCGATGCAAGCGCTCAAATGCTTGCCATCGCGATTGTCGTTTCAATTATGGACTATATCAGTTCAGCCTTACGAGAAAAAGTTGTGTAATAAATTTTGATAAAAAGGACTGGCTTTTGAAGCCAGTCCTTTTTATTTAAGGATTATCTTTTTGCATTTGCATTCTATATTTTTTCAAAGCCTTCCAACCTACCAGCACTTTTTCCTTCTCGTCCCACAAGCGGAAGTATAAAGATTTTAGACTGTCTTTGAAAGTCAACGGTTCAATTTGGAACATCGGATTTTCATTATGACATTCTTCCAATTTGTAATTTGGAATCTTCGGACTCAAATGGTGAATATGATGAAAGCCAATGTTGCCTGTAAACCATTGGAAAAGTTTGGGCAATTTATAAAATGAACTGCCGTCCATACCCGCTTTGAAAAATTCCCAATCGGCGTGTCTTTCCCAATAAGTGGGTTCAAAGTTATGTTGCACATAAAATAACCACACACCTGCCCCACAAGCCATGAGCAAAATTGGAATCTCAACTAATAGATAAGCCTGCCAGCCAATGTGATATATCGTCCAGCCCATAAATGCGAGAATGGCTATGTTGGTCCATATCACGCTATTCTTTTCGCGTTTACCGGCTTCTTTTTCCCAGAAGCGATGCGCAAAAACAAAAACTATCAAAGCCCCCACTGTAAAAAGAATTAATGGATTTCGCATAATGCGATAGCCAATTTTTTTATACCAAGGAGATGCAAGATATTCTTCGACCGTCATGGTGTACACATCACCAATGCCGCGTCTGTCTAAATCTCCGGCGGTGGCGTGATGAATAGCATGGGAATGTTTCCAATGGAAGTAGGGAGTCCACACTGCCACACCGAGTAACAAGCCGAGGCGGTTATTCGCAAGTTGACTTTTAAAGAAAGAGCCGTGACAACAATCATGGAAGATGATGAACATGCGTACCATGAATCCAGCGGTGGGAATCGTGAGTAACAAAGTCAGCCAATATCCAATTTCTAAACTGCGATATGACAAATACCATAGCACATAAAATGGAATGACGGAGTTAAAGACTTGCCATAAACTGCGCCATGTATCTGGATGTGCATATTTTGAGACGATGCTCTGCCATTTGATTTTTCCGATGCTCATAGTTGTTTCTCCGTTTTATAGATAACGTCCCGCAGGTTTTTGTATTCAATTTTGATTTCGCTTCAAACCTGCGGGCGGTTTATTTATTTGCCCCAATCATACTCTCATATTCTAAAAATGCGGTGATTCCGTTAATCCAATGTTGCACGCCGTCAATGCGAATGGATGGGTCTTCGCAACTGCTGAAAATTCCGCCGTTGTATTTTTCCATCAGACCATCGGTCATTTCAAAATTGCAATTGTTGTTGGGCAACTGCCGTGCCAATACAAAAGTAATGAATGTACGAATTTCACGGTCTAGCCATTCATGGTCTGCGCTTGATAGATACAATGCTTGCGCAATAGATGAAAGTGCTTCAATTTTTGTGGCAGTAGAAATACTAGAATTTATCGGATTCAATGAACGAACTTGCCCAGCAATCATTACGTTTGCAATTTCAGTGGCATAAGCAACATCATCTTGACTTAATTTATCCAAACGTGCAAACATAGCAAAAGCGTAAGCATGCCAATGGTCTTCAGTGACAGGTTGTGTAATCATAAAATCATTGATGGCATGGGCTTGCTCTAACCAAAATTCATTCTCGCTCATTTCATAGAGTTGCAATAACGCATATAAACTTTCGCCATTAAAGTATGTGACGAAATAATCTGCATCCGCTGTGCCTGCAAAATGCGGGTCAAACAAATGATAAAAACCGCCTTCGGGTTTTCGCATGGAAATAATGAAGTAACCCAAATCAATGGCTGTGGAAATTAAATTTTTATCTTCGAGTGTAAAACTTCCAGTCGCTTGCCAGCGTTTATAAATTGCGTCAATCGTCAACGCCGCGCCGCCTAGCGGACATCCGCCGTTTGTGTAAAAGCATATGCCGGTAAACCGTTCAGGGTCGCTGACTAAATTTTTAAGATAATGATTCAAGGCTAAATCTGCCGCATGGCAATATGTTGAATCGCCTGAAACTCTGCAAACCGTATAAAGCGAACCTGTCCCTGCTATTAAACGAATATCCGATGGCGCGTAGGCTCTATCATCATTCAAAATGTTTACTTGATATGCCAATTCGCCATTTGCAATTTGCTGGCGCACCAAATAATCGCCAGAAGCGATAACGGCTTCTTTTAGGGGGCTATCTTCAATTGAAATAATTTCAGGGGTTCGGATCGGAAATGTTGTAGGTATGGGTGTTGCTGTAATAGGAATTTCAACTTGCGTGGGATTTTGATTCGCACAGGCAGATAATCCGATAAAGAAAATCAGCCATATCAAAAAAAACTTTTTAGGCATTGGATAATTTTGCCATTAAGTCTGGCAATGTCAATTCGGCTAAAGATGAAACTGTCAAATCACCTTGCACATTCATTTGTGAAGTTAATCCATTTGGGACAGCAACGACGAAGATTCCAGCACGACGTGATGCTAAGACTCCATTTGGAGAATCTTCAAACACAATCGCTTCATTTGCTCTAACTTGTAACTTGTCTAACGCTTTCAAATAAATATCTGGATGAGGTTTGGTCTTGCCTTTTTCCACATCATCCTGACAAATAATAAAATCAAATAAATCATAAATGCCAAGTCGTTTGGTATGTGAATCTACCCATGAATGCGGAGAACTAGAACCAATTGCCACTTTGAGTCCACTAGATTTAGCAGAATGAATCAAATCCATGACACCGGGCAAAATGGGGCTGGCATGAATCATCGCATCGGATTCTTGGCGGTAACGAAGAATTGAGGAAACAGAATCAATTTTCCCCGTAGAAAGAAGCGCGAGATGTTCCGCCGCATTAAATGTCGAGATGCCATATCCGCCCACAGTTTTTTCCCACTCATGCACAGGCAATTCAAATCCATATTCTTTATAAATATTTTGCCAAACTGTTACTTCGGGCGTTTCGGTATCAAGAATCAAACCATCAAAATCAAAAATCAATGCCTTCAACATTTTTCTCCAATTAACTGGATTGCTTAAAAGCGGTCTGTGACCGCCGTATTTTGAAAAATAATTTGCAGGGTCTGTGACCCTGCAAGAGCAATAAAAAATAAATTACGGGAATCGCCTCACAAATTCTGAAATGGCTTCCCAAATTTTCAAATCACTAGCATCGTTATAAATTAAATCTAAAATATCTTTTACCGAAGAACGCATGGCGCGATATTCACGTTGGGCATCAGTATCTGAATTAAAAAATCTTGTATGGTCCATCCAACCATAAATGTTTAACGAAACCGAAACAAATTCTTTACTGCGTTTCAAAGTAATGCGAGCCAGGTCGGTATGTTGTTCATCAAACAAAATCATACCGCCGTCATTCACAGCACCAATTGTTTTTCCAAAATTAAACTGAGACCAATTACTCATCTATTTCTATCCTGCTCATACTCGAAGGTTGCACACCCGCATTCGATGGAATCACTTTGGCAGGTTTACCATCTTTTACAAAGCGTGCTAAATGTTTCACCATCACAGCTTGACGTTGTGATGCTTTCGCGCCTAAATCTTCTAAGACAGGCTCTACCCATGTTTGATACGAACGAACATTCAAATACACTTTTCGATTTCCGTTTGAAACATTTTTTATCAACGAAATTATTTTTTCTGCCACATCTTCTTCATCAGGATGAATCAAAGGGGTTAGCACAACGCCATACATACCCGATGTAACACTTGCAAAACATTTTAAATCTTCATGCACAAAACCACTGACGCGATTCGGTGCAGGCTCAATGAGATGTAACAACTGCGGCACAATTTGATAATGCAGATTTTGTACAGCAGGCAAGTGAATGGAAGACATACGCTTCCAACTTACGGGGATATTTGATTCTGTTTTCTGAATCTGAGTCACATCCCACAGCCTTTGCCAAGCATAGACTGAGAAGCCTGACATTCTTAACGCCGGAAAGACCTGATTGGTTTCATCAATTTCGGCAATCACATGCAGTGCTTTCCACTCGCCTGCTTGTTGTGTTAGATGTTCAATTAACTCAGGCAATTTGGGGTGATTCAATTTAGATGATGGCGCGAGATACAACAACTTTGCAAACGTCTCGCCACGTGTGTGGATGATTCCACCAAGCAATGTAGAATCTTCACCATTTGAAATTGCCGCGTATAAATGCCGTGCTGGATTAATGTATGCCAACAACCCCATTGCCCCCAGCGGATGTCCGCGAGTCAAAGCACGTGCACTATCGAGAGTTAACACATCATTTCGATAGCGTGCAATGATTGGCAAATCTAAAAAATCCAGTGAACGGATAGACATAAGGTTAATTATAAACGACGGGTGTTAAGTAAAACGTCCCGCAGGTTAGTTTCAATGGGAAAGTTATTCAAAGAAACCTGCGGGACGGAGTATAAAGCAAGTCTTTAAGATGCTAAGGAAATGAAATATTCGTGAAATCTTGTGTCATCCGTCAGTTCAGGATGAAACGAAGTCGCCAACAAATGACCTTCCTGTGCCGCAACGATTCTTCCATCTTCAAGTTGACTCAGCACTTTTGCTTTTCCATGCACTGACTCAATAATCGGCGCGCGGATAAAGACTGCATGATATGGATGTTCTGTGCCAGTGGCTTTGTACAACTCATCAATTTCTAAATCCATTTCAAACGAATCAACCTGACGACCAAATGCATTGCGCTGTACTTTTATATCCATCAATCCAAGCAAAGGTTGGTCACGACCAATATCTTTTGAAAGAAAGATAGCACCAGCACAAGTTCCCCAAATAGCATGAGACTTGCCAAATTCTTGAAGTGGCTTCATTAAATCATATGCCACAGCCAATTTACCAATGGTCGTAGATTCACCGCCTGGCATAATCAAACCATCTAATCCATCCAAATGTTTTGGCAAACGAACTTCTGCTGTATCCACACCGATTTTTTTCAGCATAGTGATATGTTCTGCAAAATCGCCTTGCAGTGCTAGTACACCTATCTTCATAGTTTCACCAAATAATAGTAATCAGTGAACAGTTATCAGTATTTGCCAACAACTGTTCACTGATTACTGAAAACTGCTCTTACCAACCTCTAACAGCTAATTTCTCAGCTTCGGGCATTTGAGCAGCATTTCGTCCAACCATCGCTTCACCAAGATTCTTGCTGACTTCAGCCAAAATTGAAGCATCTTGATAATGAGTTACAGATTTAACAATTGCAGCGGCACGTTTGGCAGGATCACCAGATTTGAAAATACCGGAACCAACAAAGACACCATCCACACCGAGTTGCATCATCAAAGCCGCATCTGCTGGGGTTGCCACACCACCTGCCGCAAAATTCACCACAGGCAAACGACCCAATGTTTTTACTTCTTTAATCAATTCATAAGGCGCGCCATTATTTTTTGCAAAGGTCATCAACTCTTCATCATCCATCTTTTGGATTTGTTTAATGGCACCAATCACCGAACGCGCATGACGAACTGCTTCGACTACGTCGCCTGTGCCTGCTTCACCTTTGGTGCGAATCATTGCCGCGCCTTCACCAATTCTGCGTAATGCTTCACCAATGTTTCGACATCCACAAACAAATGGCACTTTGAAATTATGTTTCAAGATGTGATGTTCTTCATCGGCTGGAGTCAGCACTTCAGATTCGTCAATGTAGTCAACGCCGATTGATTCAAGAATCTGTGCTTCCACGAAATGACCGATGCGGCACTTTGCCATCACAGGAATCGTGACTGCATCCATAATCTTCAAAATCATATCAGGGTCACTCATACGAGCCACACCACCATCCGCACGAATATCAGCAGGCACACGCTCCAACGCCATCACTGCACAAGCACCAGCATCTTCTGCAATTTTGGCTTGCTCAGCATTCACCACATCCATAATCACGCCACCCTTAAGCATTTGAGCCAGCCCTTTTTTCTCAGTCCATGTTCCAGTTTTTGCTTCCATTTTGAACTCCTAGTTTTTATATAGTTTAATTCTAAACAAAAATTGGACTAGGTTAAGAGCCAATAAATATTATTAAATACCCATCCAATTTTTGTTATTTTTGTTACTTTCTATCAATTGCCTCTATTTTTAAACCAAACCTGATGATATATTCACCATGCCAATATGATTTGGAGAGATAAAAATGCGCATTCCATTAGACCGCGAAAGTGAAATTCCGCTCTATCAACAAATCGGAAATTATTTGCGAAACGCGATTCTTTCCGGCAAGTTAACGGCTGATACACGTTTGCCAGCCTATCGTCAACTGGCGGATGATTTGGGAGTCAACCGCGCCACGATTGAAAATGCGTATTCATTATTAGAAGCGGAAGGGTTGGTTTTTTCGCGCATGGGAAGCGGCACGTATGTTTTACCTCAGCCTTTGATTCAACAATCAGCAAAGCAAAACAAAAATATTGATTTGCCTTTATGGCAACAAAATTTTCAAACAAAAGAAACCGCTTCAAATCTTGACCTGATAGATGCTCTGTTACAAGAAACAGGGCATCCACACCCAATCAGTTTTGCAAGCGGAATTAGTGACACGCGACAATTCCCATCAGAAGAGTTTCGTAAAATTTTACAAACTGTCATGCGCCGCGACCAAATCGCCGCATTGGAATATGGTGAACGAAGTGGATATGCTCCGCTTCGTGAAGGCATTGTTCATATTCTTGCGAGTCAGGGTTTACAAACAAACTCAGAAAGTATTTTGATTACTGCTGGTTCACAACAAGCCATTTTTTTAGTGTCACAAGTTTTATTAAAACCAAACGATATTATTTTGGTAGAAAACCCTACCTATTCTGTCGCTATAGATTTATTCCGCGCTTTGGGTTTTCAAATCATCGGCATCCCAATGGATAGTCAAGGAATGCAAGTTGAAAAGCTTGAAAAACTTTTGCAACAACATCATCCCAAGTTGATTTACACGATTCCAAATTTTCACAACCCAACAGGAACATGCTTGAGCAGTCCGCGCCGCCGTGAGTTGATTTTACTGGCGGAAAAATATAACGTCCCAATTTTAGAAGATGATTTCGTTGGCGATTTACGCTATGAAGGTCATGCCCAACCTTCGCTGAAAGCGCTAGACCAAAATGGTCAGGTAATTTATGTAGGTACATTTTCTAAGATGTTAATGCCTGGCTTGCGGGTTGGTTTTATCGTAGCGGATGGACCTGTGTATGATAGTTTGCTCAACTTCAAACGCCTCAGTGACTTGGCAACATCGACTCTGATTCAACGGGCATTAGATGCTTATGTAACTGTCGGGAGGTATCAAACCTATTTGCATCGTTCTAGTCAAACCTTCCGCAAACGACGTGATGTGATGGTAGAAGCCATTAAAAAATATTTACCTTCCAAAGTTTTGTTTGATATTCCCAGCGGCGGATTGTTTATTTGGCTAAAGTTACCTGATGCCATGTCCGCCGAAAAGTTATTACCATTAGTTTGTAAAGAAGGGGTCTCGTTTGTGCCGGGTAATTATTTCTTTATTGATAATACTGATGGCAAAGAATGGCTACGCCTCAATTTTGCCTCTCAACCAGTGGAAGATATTGAAGAGGGGATTAAAAGATTGGGGAAAGCAATACGCCAGATGAAAACACGGAGATAAAACCAAAGTATGTCACCCTGAGCGATAGCGAAGGGTCTCTACGATAATCTCAGAGATTCTTCGCCACGAAGAGCAAGAGCGCGGCTCAGAATGACATGTTAATCTTATGGCATTCCTTTGAATGCTCATTTTTTATTTAACTTGACAAAAACAACTTAAGTGCTACAATGCACACAATGATACAATTAGTACAATCCAATGGAGATATATGGCTGAGAAGAAATTAACTTTACAACTTGATTTTCGTTCAGGCTTACCCATTTACACACAGATTGTTGAACAAGTGCAAAGTCAGTTAGCCAATGGAATTTTGAAACCAGGCGACCAATTACCAACAGTGCGCGCATTGGCTGAGGAATTAAGAGTTAACTTTAATACCATTGCACGGGCATATCGGATGTTGGATGAAGCCAGAATCATTTCCACACAACAAGGTCGTGGCACATATATCACTGAAATTCCGCCGCCAAAGGTTAGTGGAAAATTGAAACAAGAATCATTGATTGCATTGACTGATAGATTTGTCAACGAAGCAGAACGGTTAGGATTTTCGGCGCAAGAGATAAGCCAAATGATTAGAGACAGGTTGAAGTCAAAAAAAGCGACGCGTTGAGTTTTATCAAAATGAAATGAAGAAAATAAAAGGAGAAATGTCAAAATGAATACAAAATTTATTATGTCAAATAAACAAACTGATTTGCGAGTTCCGCCATTGGCAATCTTTTTGTTTACTGTTTTATTAGCAGGCATGATTAAGGGAGTCATCTTGTTAGAAATGTTTGGTGCAACCGATTTACAAATTGCATTGTTTACATTTCCAATGATTGCTTTATGTTTGTATGTTTTATTTGCGGTGAAAGTAGCCGCACAATGGGAAAAAGCAGTGCTGTTGAGACTTGGAAAATTCAAAGGTTTGAAAGGACCAGGTTTGTTTTGGATTATTCCAATTGTAGATACAGTGCCAATGTGGATTGATAACCGTGTAACAGTCACTTCGTTTTCGGCAGAAAAAACTTTGACGAAAGATACAGTGCCTGTGGACGTAGATGCTGTTTTATTTTGGGTTGTGTGGGATGCAGAAAAAGCGGCGTTGGAAGTGAAAGATTATCAAAACGCACTTTCATGGGCGGCACAAACTGCCTTGCGCGAAATTATTGGTCAGATGGAGTTGGCAGATATTTTGGTTGGGCGTGCCAAAATGGATGAGGACTTGCAAAAAATAATTGATGAACGCACTACGCCTTGGGGTGTGACAGTGCAATCGGTAGAAATTCGGGATGTGATAATTCCGCAAGGTTTGGAAGATGCTATGTCTCGTCAGGCACAGGCTGAACGAGAACGTCAAGCGCGTGTGATTTTAGGTGAATCCGAAAAACAAATTGCATCATCTTTTGCAGAGGCAGCAAAAGCCTATCAAGATAATCCGACTGCTTTGCATTTACGCGCTATGAATATGTTGTTTGAAGGCTTGAAAGAAAAAGGCGCGTTGGTGATTGTGCCAAGCTCCGCAGTGGATACGATGAATCTTGGCGGACTAAGTGGCATGGTTTCGATGGCGCAGAATAATTTGCCGAAGGAATAACATGTCATTGCGAGTCTGTTGGTCGAGTAGCCTGAGCGTTTTTTGCGAAGGCATATCGAGACCATAAAGGCGAAGCAATCTTATGATTATGTTGGAGATTGCTTCACCACAAAGTACAAGAGCGCGGCTCGCAATGACATATGTTTCACATGAAACATAAGGAGAAAAAATGAATACAAAAAATACAACCATACTTGTTCTCAGTTTAGTAGCCATTGCAGTTGTTGCTGGCTTACTTTTATGGAATCAATTGCCAGAACAAATGGCTTCACACTGGAATATCAATGATGAAGTAGATGGATACATGTCAAAATTCTGGGGTGTGTTTCTCATGCCATTCGTCACCTTAGGTCTGTTCGGGTTATTTTTATTCATCCCAAACATTGACCCACACAAAGCCAACATCGAAGGCTTTCGAGAAACATTCAACATCTTCATTTTATTTTTTGTTGGCTTCATGCTTTACATTCATGCTCTCACTTTGGCATGGAGTTTGGGGTACACAAACTTCAAAATCAGTTCAGCACTTCTGCCTGCTTTTGGTTTGCTGTTTATCATCATTGGTTGGATGTTGAAGAAAGCCAAACGGAATTTTTTCATCGGCATTCGCACTCCTTGGACTCTGTCAAGTGATTCAGTGTGGGATAAAACGCATCAACTCGGCGGCAACTTGTTTCTGCTCATTGGAGTTTTGGCATTCGCTGGAAGTTTCTTCGGCAGTTCAACAGCCTTGTGGTTATTCTTTGTTCCACTGATGGTTTCAGTTTTGTTTTTGATAATTTACTCGTATGTGTTATATCGAAATGAAATCAAAGCGTGATTCGTAAATCGTAATTCGTAATGGATGTTTCACATGAAACATAAAACATCATTGCCAAACGATTCGCAGATGTTCCATGCCACAATTCAACGAATGTCATTGCGACGTGTGCCACGAAGTGGTAAGCAATCTTATGATTACATTGGAGATTGCTTCGCCATAACCCTGTAATACATCAGGGCAAGCGAACAAGAGCATGGCTCGCAATGACATAAAACAATGTTTCACATGAAACATCGGAGAACAACATGACAAAACCTTTTAACTGGAAACTCTTTTTAATTCTATGGCTAGCAAGTGTATTCGGAAGTATTGCCGTACTACCATATACATTGACTTTGCAAAGTGAAATGTTACAAAGCATTGAATTACCCATGCCATTGCCTGTATTGATTACATTACAAATCATTCAAGGTGCTGTGATATTCGCCATCATAACCGCATTAGGGTTATTACTTGCAAACAAAATTGGGCTTGGCGCACCAATCATAGAAGCATGGTTGAATAAAGAATCAATATCAGAAAAAATAAAAAGCATTTTGCTCATTAGTATTATCTTAGGGGTGATTGCGGGTGCATTGATTATCGTTTTAGACTTGTATTTGTTTCAACCGTTGCTTGTAAAAGATTTAGGTGAACAAATCAATGCTATACCAGAAAATATAAAACCTCCAGCATGGCAGGGATTTTTAGCATCATTTTATGGTGGCATTGCAGAAGAAGTTTTATTGCGCTTATTTTTCATGTCACTGTTAGCATGGATTGGTTCATTCATTATCAAACCTATCAATGGCAAAGCAAATATTACCGTGCTATGGGTTGCAAACATTCTTGCGGCAATTGCATTTGGTGTTGGTCATTTACCAACAGCGGCAGTGATATTCCCAGCATTGACCACATTGGTTGTGATTCGAATCATCTTATTGAATTCAATTGGCGGAATCATTTTTGGATGGCTATATCAAACACGCGGAATTGAATCGGCAATGATTGCACATTTTTCTGCTGACATTGTTTTGCATGTGTTGTTTGCTATATAATTTTTTTAACCACAAAGGGTCACGAAGTTGGGCAAAGGAAAAACAATGTTGAAGTTAAGAATCAAAATGGGGAAGCAGAAACAACTATAAGTCAAGAATGAGGCGAATAAATCAATTAGAACAAATGTTCTTTTTATAAAATCAAAAAAATAGCGATGAGTTTCATCGCTATTTTAATTCTCCAATTTACTAATTCTCTAAACTTATCCCAAATGCATCGGCATAATCACATGCAGAAAATTATCATCACCCACTGGTCTGACAACGCCTGGCGCATTCGCCGCAGATGTTTCTAATGCAACATTTGGGGTTTTGATAACTTCAAGCGCTTCGCGTAAAAATTTGACATTGAATGCAATCAAGACACTGCCACCATCAACCGTTGCTTCAACGATGGTTTCGTTTTTACCAGTTTCTTCAGACGTGGCAGAAATTTCAACTTCACTGGGTTGCATATCACCTTTTGATTCTTTAATATCGAGGCGAGCAACATTAGAACCTTCGCGTGCAAAAATTTCGGCTTGTTTACAAGCTTTGAGTAATGCCGCAGTTGAAACCAAAGTTCGTGATTTGTAATTGCGCGGAATAATTTGATGATAGTCGGGGAATGTGCCATCAATGAGTTGCGAAACAACTTCCACATCTTTTACACGGAATAAAACTTGTCCGCGACTTTTTGGAACAACCATATAAATTGGTTCTTCAGGGTCACTAGCAACACGCGCTAATTCATTCAATGCACGGGCTGGAATAATAATGTTGATTGGGTTAGAAACTTTTTGTGCCAGTTGCGCCTTACGAACCGACAAACGAAAACCATCCGCCGCTGCCATCGTTACATTATCTTTTTCAACATTCATCAACACACCCATTAACACAGGTCGGGCTTCATCGGTAGAAGATGCAAATGCCACTTGATGAATCATTTCTTTGAAATCTGCCACATTCAATTGCACGGCATCTTTCATTTCAGGTGTAGCCATTGGTGGAAATTCTTGTGCATCAATACATTTGATATCGTTATTGGATGAACCGCTTTTGATATGCAAATTTTGAGTCTTTACATCTAAATCCAATTGCACTTGGTCACCAGGCAATGTGTTTACCAAATCTGAAAGTGTGCGTGATGGCACAGTGGTTGAACCATTTTCATCAATGCGGGCGGGAATCCAACAAGTAATTCCCAATTCCAAATTGGTGGCAGAGAGTCGCAAACGACCTTCATCGGTTGCAACTAAAATGTTTGATAAAACGGGAAGTGTAGTGCGTGGCGAAACGGCACGCGCAACAATGCTTAACCCACGAGCCAAATTTTCTTGAAGGACTGTTACTTTCATATCATTGCCTCGAATTATTTTTTTGAAAGTATATCATTAGTTGTATGTCGTTGCGAGGAGCGAAGCGACGAAGCAATCTCCTGTAAACAAAAGATTGCTTCGCAACAAACGCTCGCAATGACATACTTCTTAGAATCCCGTCACCATCGTAACGCCAAACAACAATAACATTCCCAACAATTGGCAAGCAAACAACGCCGCAAACACATACGCCACATACGTCCAAATGGATGTATTTCTTTTATTAGATTGCGGGCGGACTTCCTGACCTTCAGCCATCAACTTAGCAACATCTGCCACCTGCTCGAAATCATTCATCCAAAAAACGCCCGCCGCTTCATCACTGACTATGAGTTTGTTTCCGCCAAACGACCTTATCCACGCTTCGACATTTTCTGGCGTATTGACCGCCAATGATGCAGGCAAAACAATGGCATTCGCTTTTACATCGCTTGATAATTTTTCGTTTGCATTGATTATCGTCACAGGAACTTTTGGCGCGCGTTTTGCAAACATGGCTTTGACTGTTTCACCAAAGACTCCATTATGGTCAAAGACTAAGACATTGAAATGCGATTGTTTTTCTTCCAACGCATCTGTTTTAGATTCTGTATCTTTTCGTAAGGCAGATAAATGATACAAAAGCAGGACTACAAACAAAACTAAAGTTTGGAATGGATGCAAAATAGCATTTATTAAGTTATTGAAATTGCCACTCAACGTAGAATCAATTAATATGAAAACAAAAATTCCTGCTGAAATCATGCCACCAATCACACAGGCAAACAATACGAGATATAAATAAAATTTACGAATTACAGACCTGCGGGCATGGTCGCCTATATCACTATTTTGTAAGGCTTGTTTTTGCATCGGAATCCAAGTTCGTAACCAAAGTGGCAAACCGACAATCAATGCGGCGAATGCGCCAGAAATGGTAGATGAAAAATTTCTTATACTTAAATCATTCCTAGTCAGCATATCAAAGACCACATCTATTAATGAGTCAATGGCTATGAAACTTGCTCCCAAACCCAAGATGGCTAACAGATAAAAATAGAGTCTTTGTTTGCCAGCCCGACGAGGTAAATTTTCGTCAAAGTTAAATTGCTGATTTAGCCAGCCGCCATAATATGCCCAGATGAGCGCGAACGGTAAACCTAATGAAATAGGATTGCCTATCTCACGAATAAAATCTCGCCACAGGCTTTTTTGTGCATTGAAAATTTCTCTTAATATTTGATAGATTAAAGTTCCACTAGCAGAAAGCACAATGATGGCACTGCCCAAGGTCAGCACATACAAAATGCCGAGGCGCAGATAAGAGTCTCGTTCAGCAGAATCAGGTAGAACGTCCTGTAAGACGCGCCAAGAGAAATACCAAATCGGAGTACCAATCACCAGTAATGCAATCGCATTAATAACTTGCTCGCGTCCAATTTCTCCCAATACATCCGCTTGCCAAGTGAAAATAAAATCTAGCACTTGTTGCGTGCCATAGACTGTCATCAGCAAACCATACAGCATCCAAATAAAACGATATAAGCGGCGGATTTCGGAAAAATTTTCTTTTTCAGTTAAGGCTTGCCAATTTTGTTTTAACACATTCCAAAAATAGGCGGCAATGAGTAGGTTGATGATGATGGCGATTAAATTATCGGACCAGGTTTGAGAGCCACCGATTAAGGCGCGATAAGAATATAAATTGGCAGAGGTGAGAAAAGCTCGGTTGATTAACGCCAATATATTTTGCACCACTGGAATTAAGGTGCCGAGCAAAATTCCATATAAAAAGATGGCGCGCAGGCTAGCAGAATTTTCTTCATCTTCTTTGGCTGAAACATTTTGCGCCCACAACCAATGCACCAAAAAGATAGGCACACCGACCAAAATTAAAGATAAGGCTTGTGCCAATAAAGTGGTACTGCCTGAAATAGAATCAGCATCAAAAATAGAGCGCAGCAAACCTACAATGCCCCATAACACAACTTCGACACTGATGATGGCAACAGCATAAAAATAAAGTCTTCGGATGGATTTCATGTTAAGTCCTTTAGTGTATAGTAGACAAGTAAACAGGTATACAGGTTTTAATTTACTTGTCTACTTGTTTACCTGTGTACATCTCATCTAATAATCCTGATACCAGTTGTAATCCCAAAAATTATATGGCATAACGCTTATCTTCCATGCACCATCTTGTTTTACCAAAGTAGCATTTTCTTTATTTGAATAACCACTGGAGAATGGGTCGTTATAAGAATAATAAATTAACAAATCAACATAAGCATCATCGTTTATGATTTCAACTTCACCCAATTCAATACCTGCATTTTCGGGGTTGACATATCCATTCAAAAAAGATTGCCGAAATTCTTCATAGGTGGGTTTATTTTTCAAATCTGCTAAATAAGCGTATGCTTTTTCATAATCTTTATTCAACACTGCCAATACATAATTATGCACAACACCTTCGGGCGTTGAATCTGAAACATATTCTTTTGTTTCTTGGCGGGTGAAAAACAAAACCAACGCCAACACAATCAATGCGCCAATGCCAATCAGAATGCCAGTCAAAAATTTATCTTGTTTCATAGGAACTGCCTCCGTAGGTTAACTTTACTCCAAAATTGAATAATTTTTGCTCAAAAACTCGCGCCTTCGTAAACCCCAAACTCCTATCTCCACCGACTAAATTTGTAAGGTTTTTTATATTAAAACTTTTGTCCTTTAATTTATAATCAATTGAAATGGATGATAAAGGAGATATGACATGTTAAATCAAAAACGTATTTCTGTGTTTGCACTCATTACTTTACTAGCCTTATTAGCAAATTTGATGTTCCCCGCTTCTGTACTGGCAGATGATGAAGTTCCTCCACCTGCTACTGAAGAAATTATTTTAGATGAAGAACCCGCGCCTCAAACAGAGCCTCAACTTGATTCTGTTTCAGAGACTTTAGAACAACTCCCAGAAAATACAGAAATCGTGGTATTAGATGAAAGTGGAGCACCCCTGCCACTCGTCACCGAAGAAGCGCAAGAAGTGTTTGCTACTGGTGACCCCATCTGGTGTGTAGATGGAACTCCTCCAGACCCCACTGACCCTAATTGCAGTCCTGCCTTTGCAAATATGACTGCCATGATTGGTTGGCTTAATACAAATAACCCCAATCAACCAGGCACCATTTGGATTGAAGATAGTTATGACAGCAGTGTCAATGACCCTGCTCTTCTGTTCGTGTATTTAGACGGCGCAACTTTAACGAACATGGCAAATAACTCGCTCACCCTGCAAGGCGGTTGGAGCGGAACTTTTGATGATACAAGCATTACGGGTACATCCGAATTTAATAACATGATTTGGATTCTAAATTGGAATTCCAATGTAACGATTAACAATATTTTTTCAACAGGCGTGTCGGGTTCAGGTATTGATGTTGAAACAACGGGTGATATTAATCTCAATAACATTACCGCCAACAATAATACTTATGGGGCTGTGTTAGATAACTGTGTTCTTGATTCAACGCCAGAATGTACAGGCACGGGCGATGTCAATTTGAACAATGTCACTTTCAATAATAACGTATCAAACGGAGCGCAAATTATTTCAAATGGCGAGATAAATATAACCAATATCACTGCCAATAACAATGGAAACCTTGGGCTGGTAGCAAGCAACTCAACCTTCAATACGGCTGTAAATGATGTCAACATCAATGGAAACAATCAGTTCAATTCAAACGGCTCCACGGGTCTGACTATTTACTCTGCTGGTAATGTAACAGTCAATAACAGCCAGGCTAGTAATAGCGTTAATGGCGATGGTATTACTATAGGTGCCTTAGGAAATATCACATTGAACAATGTCACAGCAAATAATAATTACTATGAAGGGGCTTATTTAGACAATTTATTCGGCACAGGCAATGTATCCATTAACAACAGCCAATTCAGTACGAATGGCGACGCTGGGATTGACGTTTATTCTAATGGAGATATCACCTTGAACAATGTAATTGCAAATAACAATTACATAGGTGCTAGCATCAATAACCTAGGGAATGTCTCTGTTACGAACGGGCAGTTCAATCAAAATAGTTTTGTTGGGCTTGGTGTTTTTAATGGTGGTCAAATTACAGTTTCTAATATCGTAGGAAACAACAATGGTTTTGCTGGTGCATATCTTGATAATACCCTCTCTAGTTCTTATGCTGGCATTACAGTTAGCAACAGTCAATTCGCCAACAATGGTGGCGGTATTGGTGCATTCTCAACTGGAAGTATTTATTTAGAAAACATTGTTTCAGATGGGCATATATCTGGCAGTGGTTTGTTTACAGATGGCACTGTTACGATTAAGTGCAGTACCTTCTCCAATAATTCTGGCAATGGTATAGAACTGTATGCACCCGAATTAAATTTATATGGTGTAACATTTATCAACAATGGTGTGGATATAGATGATGCCACACCAGGTGGAAGCACCATAAACACTTTTGAATACAATTGTGACCCCTCAACCGATAAACCCAAACCCACTGGCGGGGTAGGTTTGCCATTAAATATAGTATTTGGCAATAATGCCGACTTAGATTGTGATAATTTCTCTGGCACAGTATTAATTTTACCGAATGGTGATAAAGTCACCTTCAAATGCCCAATTGATGGGTCAGCCATTTTGAATCGTTTGGCAGGAGAAGATGGTTTACCATTACCCAATGAACTTCCTGAAGGCGTGGAATATGTTTCAGGGTTAGTATCAACAACAAGTCCAGATGGAAGCGATGTGGCGTTAGATGGTTTGGTCGTCACTAGCTTCATTATTCCTGAAAATTTGAAAGATTCTGATTTTGCTATCTTATATTGGGATGGAACAGAATGGCTTGATTTGGATACTGCCACATTTGAAGATGGTCGCAAAATATTCAATGATGGTTATGTCACCGAAGATGGATATTTTGAAGCCCTCACGAATTTTAGTGGTAATTTTGTTTTGGTAACAAAATAGACCTCTTGCATAAGTGAAAAAACAAGCCACAGAGCGCACAGAGACCACTGAGAAAACCTCATAAAAATCTCTGCGAACTCTGTGGTCTCTGTGGCTAAAAAGACTTTTGCTATCTAATAAAAATAAAATTCAAAAAACACCTGTCAAAATTTGACAGGTGTTTTTTGTTATACTTGCCACATCATAATAGTGGAGAAAAAGCAATGACTTCAATAGAGACGCAACAAAAAATAACTTATAGAGATGTTCTTCGTAACCGTAATTTTGCTTTGTTATGGGCTAGCCAAAGTATTTCACTTATTGGCGACATACTATACACTCTTGCTATTAATTGGTATATCCTTGAAAAAACTGGCTCAGCACTTCAAATCGGTGGAAACATAATAATTGATGTACTTGGCGGGATAATATTTAGTTCAATTGCTGGAGTAGTGGCTGACCGTTGGAATCGTCGCTGGATTATGATAACCAGCGATTTAGTACAAGGTATTGCGCTAGTATTGTTTCTCTTTATTGTTTTTACAGGCACTTTTAATATCTGGCTTATTTATACTTTAACTTTTATACTAACAACATCATCCGCTTTTTTTCATCCTGCACATCAATCTATTATTCCTTCTATATTACAACAAGATAAACTCGTAGTTGGGCGTTCTTTAAGTGTAAGCTCATCACGTTTTTTACAAGCAACAGCAACCGCATTCAGCGGGCTGTTAATTGCTTTTACTGGAACTCAAACTGCAATTCTTATCAATGCTATCAGTTTCTTTTTATCCGCTATCTTATTGGGGCTGATAAATCTTCCCCTTTCTACACAGAAAGTAAAGGATGATAAATTAACTATTCCTACTTTTATTCAAGATACAACTTCTGGATGGAGATACATTCGCTCAATCCCTGTGTTAATTGGCTTATTTATTTTATTTGCATCTACCGATTTTGGGGCGGCGTTTACTTGGCCAGTTCATGCAATCTTTGCAGAAAAATCATTAGGTGGTAGGTCAGAGTTATACGGATATCTTTCCACTGCCTCATTACTTGGAGGGTTTGTTGGTGGGTTTTTGATTGGTCATTACAACACTTGGTTCAATAAACATCCAGGTCAAAGTTTTGCATTAGCCTCTTTTCTATGGGGTTGTTTATCTATAATCTTTTCACAAGTTACCTCTATCCCTTTAGCTTTAGTATTACGTTTTGCTATCGGTGGGACACTTTCAATGATACATGTGCCAATTTTCGCATTAGTAGATACAAAGGTGAACGAGGAGTTCCGTGGCAGGGTGTGGGCTACATTAGGGATTGGTAGCATGGTTACTGGAAGTATTGCAACTTTTTTATCAGGTATCGTGGCGGATTTATACAGTCCTCGTATATCCTATCTAATTGCAGGCATAATTCTAGTTCTTGCTTCCATTTCAGCAATTATGTTTAAACCAATACGCACTGCACAAATCAGTGAAGAAAATTAAGCATTTCTTTGATTCTCCTTTTATCGTATACTCAACCAAAGGAGATTTAAAATGACCACTTCTGCACCTCGCTGGGATTTGACAAACGTCTATCCCTCGCTTGATTCCAAACAATTTAAGAATGCCATCAAACAATATAAAACTTTGTTAGACGAAATGGAAACATTTTTAGCCAAAGCCAGCAAAGCCGATTCAAAAGCTGATGCAAAAAAACTTGGCAAATTGCTCGGTGAAGCCATAGACCGCTTCAATAAAATTTATGATTTATCTGGCACACTTGACCCATATATTTCTTCATTCGTCACTACCGACTCACATAACAAAGAAGCCAAACGCATTGAATCAGAGTATGAACAAATCGCTGTCAAAGCCAATATTCTCAATACCAAATTTTTAGCATGGGCTGGCAAGTTAGGCAAACCAGCCATGAAAAAAGCGGTGAAGACAAATACCTCCGCAGGTGAGCATATATTTGCGTTGAATGAAGCGGCGGAGCAATCCAAATATTTGATGAGTGAATCGGAAGAAATTCTCGCCGCAGAACTGACCTTGAGTGGAGGCAACGCCTTCGGCAAATTACAAGGGACAGTGACTTCTCAAATGACTGTTGATTTTGAGTTGGATGGTAAAGTGCAAAAAATGCCAATGCCTGCACTGATTAACTTGCGTTCACATCCAGATGAAGCCACACGCCGACGTGGTTATGAAGCCGAAAACAAAGCCTGGGAAAGTGTGCAAGAGACTTTAGCGGCTTGTATGAATGGAGTAAAGGGCGAAACATTGACGTTGGATAAAAAACGCGGACGTGAAGATGCAGTTCATGCTTCGCTTGATTTTGCACGCATTGACCGTGCTACATTAAACGCCATGATTGGTGCCATGAAAGATTCGTTCCCGATGTTTGAAAAATATCACAAACACAAAGCCAAGTTAATTGGTAAACAAAAATTAGCCTGGTGGGATTTGTTTGCTCCGATGGGCAAGACCGATAAAGTGTATTCATGGAAAGAAGCGTGTGAATTTATTGTGAATAACTTTAATAAGTTTTCACCTGAATTGGGTACATTTGCAAAACGCTCTTTTGATAACAACTGGGTAGATGCCGAACAGCGTGAAGGCAAACGCGGTGGCGCATTTTGTATGGGCGTGGAAGGTGTAAAAGAAAGCCGCATCTTAATGAACTTTGATGGTTCATTTGACCAAGTTAGCACTTTAGCACATGAATTGGGTCATGCCTTTCATAATGAGTGTGCATATCAAGCCAACAAGACTCCGATTCAACAAAATACACCGATGACTTTAGCAGAAACTGCTTCGATTATGTGTGAAACGATTGTGACCGAAGCCTTATTGAAAAATATCAAAGACCCACAAGAAGAGTTAAGTGTATTAGAAGCACAAATTCAAGGTGCGGCGCAAGTGGTAGTGGATATTTATTCACGTTATTTGTTTGAAAAAGAAGTTTTTGAAAAACGGGCTCAATCTGAACTTTCTGCTGATGATTTGAACGATATTATGGAACGTGCTCAAAAGGCAACCTATGGCGATGGTTTAGATGAAAAGTATTTACAAAAATATATGTGGACGTGGAAACCACATTATTACACCAGTGGGTTCTCTTTCTATAATTATCCATATGCTTTTGGTTTGTTATTTGCAACGGGTTTGTATGCTATTTATCAACAACGTGGGGCAGAGTTTGTACCTGCTTATAAAAAGTTATTGGCATCTACAGGTGAGGCTCGCGCCGCAGAGTTAGCCGATACGTTTGGAATTAACATCCGCACCAAAAAATTCTGGGCAGATAGTTTGGCGATTATCGGGAAGCGGGTGGAGAGATATTGTCAGTTGTAAATATATAAACCTGACAGGTCTTAAGAGACCTGTCAGGTTTTGTAGTAAAGGAGAAACAATGAAAAATAAAAAAATTTTGTTTGCTTTTTCAATTCTCATTTTAGTGATGTTGGCATGTAATACTGTTTTGCCCTCTACTGAATCACCAACTCTGCCCACTGTTTCGTTGACTCCATTAACACAAAACGATAATAATGGACTTCCACGAACAGATGCAGATGTACCGAGAATCTCTGTAGAAGAAGCCAAAGTGGCAATAGATTCAGGTGCAATTTTAGTAGATGTACGAAATGCACAACCCTATGCAGAACTTCATGCCAAAGATGCAGTATCTATTCCGCTTGATGTTTTTGAAACGAATATTAACAGTGTTTCGCTTGAGAAAACAGATTGGATTATCACCTACTGTACCTGACCAAGTGAGCAAACGAGTGCCCGTGCGGCATTCATCCTGTTACACAATGGTTATGAAAAAGTAGAAGCATTATTAGGCGGTTTAGAAGCATGGGTAAATGCAGGCTATGAAACAGAACCGTAAACAAAAAAACTCCGAGGTTTTAAAGACCTCGGAGTTTTCATAGCATATCTTGTATTGCCGTTTTGATATTTGAACTGTAAGTCTGATTAAACCTTACTTCCAGTTCAAATATATACATTTTCCAATTTCGCCCTTACCAAAAACTGCAAACTCAAAACATCACTAATCCTCTAATTCTCTATTCTTCATTCTTCATTCTTGACTCTCCATTAAAAAGCTGGGATTCCCGTTTGCGCTCGTCCCAAAATCAAAGCATGGACGTCATGTGTGCCTTCATAGGTATTAACTGCTTCCAAATTCAGCATGTGACGAATGACATGAAACTCATCAGAGACTCCATTGCCGCCGTGCATATCACGCGAAATTCTGGCAATCTCTAAGGCTTTGCCACATGAATTTCTTTTGACTAACGAAATCATTTCAGGTGTGGATTTATCTTCATCAATTAATCTTCCAACACGCAATGCACCTTGTAATCCTAAAGTAATTTCAGTCATCATGTTGGCTAATTTCAATTGAACAATTTGATTCGCAGCAAGTGGTCTACCAAATTGTGGGCGGTCTAATGTATATTGTCTGGCGGCATGCCAACAAAATTCTGCGGCACCTAATGCACCCCACGAAATTCCATATCTTGCTTTATTCAAACATCCAAACGGACCTTTCAAACCAGAAACATTGGGTAAATAATTTTCATCTGGCACAAAGACTTCGTTCATTACAATCTCACCTGTTGCACTAGCACGCAAACTAAACTTACCTTCAATCTTTGGTGCAGACAGACCTTTCATTCCTTTTTCTAAAATAAAGCCACGAATTTCGCCATCCAATTTTGCCCACACTACAAATACATCTGCAATCGGCGAATTGGTAATCCACATTTTGTTGCCTTGCAAAATATAACCACCATCCACTTTTTTGGCGCGTGTTTCCATGCTGGCTGGGTCGGATCCATGATTGGGTTCTGTGAGTCCAAAACAACCAATCCATTCTCCAGTAGCAAGTTTAGGTAAATATTTTTTTCTTTGTTCTTCTGTTCCGTAGGTATAAATCGGATACATTACCAACGAACTTTGTACGCTCATGGCAGAACGATAGCCACTATCGACTCGTTCCACTTCGCGAGCAATTAATCCGTATGCCACATGATTCAAACCCGCGCCTCCATATTCTTCGGGGATAGTTGAGCCTAAAAATCCCATGCTTCCCATTTCGTCCATAATTTCTCTGTGAAAAATTTCGTTGCGATTCGCTTCAAGGACTCGCGTTTGCAATTTATCTTGACAATATTTCCGCGCAGTATCACGAATCATTTTTTCTTCGTCAGTTAATTGGTCGTTGAGTAAGAAGGGGTCATCCCATTTGAAAGTGTTTTTTGACATAAAACCTCGATATTAGAGAATTGGAGAATTGGAGATTAGAGATTAGAGATTTGTTTTTAGATGGTGGTATTGTATCAAATAGGAGTATTGAAGTTGGCGAGTATTAAGTAAAAGGCAAGATAAATCTTGCTGTACTTTTCTTTGAGTTCACAATTTCAAAAGTTAAATTAAAAGTTGGAGAAACAGAATCAATTTCAAAGTCGGAAATGAAGCGGAAAATAAAAGAGGACTCATCCACAGACGAATCCTCTAATCTCTAGTCTCTAATCTCTGCTCTTAAGCATTTCCAGTAAGCCAACCACGCATTTCCATTGCCGCCACAACTCTATCAATAGCAACCATGTAGGCGGCATCACGTGTGTACACTTTTTCTTCTTGGCTTCTTTCAAGCACAGCATTAAATGCAGAGGTCATTTTTACATCGAGGCGACGAAGCACGGCATCTTTTTCCCAATAATAATTGGCATCGTTTTGCACTTGTTCAAAATAAGAAACGGTCACTCCGCCAGCATTGCATAAAAAGTCTGGAATGACGAAGACATTATTTTTCTTAAAAACTTCATCGGCTTCGGGCGTGGTAGGACCATTGGCACCTTCGGCAACAAGTTTTACATTTTTGGAAATTTTCTGCACGGTATCGCCAGTGATTTGACCTTCCAACGCGGCAGGGATTAATACATTAGCATCGGCTTCAATCCATTTATCACCATCAGTGACTTCATAACCAGAGTCCATTGCTTTTTGTTTATTAACTGTTCCGTATTGGTCAACAATAGAAATTAAGAAGCGTGGGTCAATGCCACCTTTTTTACTATAGGTGTATGCTTTTTTATCGTGGCGGTCGTAGCAAGAAACACAAGCAACACTGCCGCCCAAAATTTCAACAAAACCAATCGCGGCATATTGCGATACATTTCCAAAACCTTGTAAGGCGGCAACAGATTTTTTCGGGTCAATGTTCAAATGTTTCATGGCTTCGCGCACAGTGTAAATGACTCCATAACCCGTTGCTTCAGTTCGTCCTAACGAGCCACCACCCCCAACAGGTTTTCCAGTAAAAACGCCTGGTGTATATTGACCGACCAAACGTGAATATTCATCCATCATCCAACCCATCATTTGCGGCGTTGTACCAATATCGGGAGCAGGCACATCATTTCTAGGTCCGATATTTTTCCACATAGCACGCACCCAACCGCGACATAAAGATTCTTTTTCATTTGTGGACATAGTTGAAGGGTCAACCACAATGCCGCCTTTACCACCACCCAGCGGAAGGTCTGCTACGGCACATTTCCATGTCATCCAAGTTGCTAAGGCGCGTACAGTATCTAATGTTTCATCAGCCGCAAAACGAATGCCGCCTTTGTTGGGTCCGCGTGCATCATTATGTTGCACACGAAAACCTTGAAACACTTTTAACGAGCCATCATCCATGCGTACTGGAATACGAAAAGAATATTCTCGTTGGGGCCAACGTAAAATTTGTGCAATTTCATTATCAAGTTGCAAAAGTTTTGCAACCGTATCAAATTGGATTTGTGCCATGTCAAACGCATTGATTTTTCCTGCCATACAGATTCTCCTAATTTATTTTATATACCGCAAGAGTACTATGGAAAAAAATAAGCGGGCATTCCGCTAGGGGTTGCCCGCTTCAAGGATATTCTATGAAGCACACTGTTCGTGAGTCATCATTGCCCAAACTTTACACGAAAATTATTTACAAGTCAATACGAAAAACGTCCCGCAGGTTTCATTATTCAATCTTATCTTTATTCAAACCTGCGGGACGGTACTATTCAAATTTCGGCTTGCGTTTTTCAAAAAATGCCTTCACCCCTTCTTGATGACCAGCCGACTTACCCGCTTCTTCTTGCAAGATTCCTTCATTAATTAAGACAGATTCCAAATTGGGAAAGACTGCTTGATTAAAGGCTTGCTTCCCTAACGCAAACGCCTCACGCGGACCTTCAACCAGCTCCTGCACTTTTGATTTTATCAAAGCCTGATAATTAAACCCGCCCACCAGATTCACCATCCGCCATTCATACGCCAGTTGAGCAGAAATTTTTTGATTGGAATAAAAATATTCTTGCGCTCTGCCTAGACCAATATAATGTGGCAAAAATAACGAAACACCAGAATCAGGTGCGAGTCCAATGCCACTAAAACCGACTACAAAATATGCAGATGATTTTGCGATTCGCAAATCACATGCCAAAGCGATTCCAAATGCCGCACCAGCACACGCTCCGTTGACTGCGGCAATGACAGGTTTGCCCATCTTTCGGATTTGTAAAATTAATGGGTTGTATGTTTTATCCAAATGTTCACGATATGAAATCTTTTCGCCTTGCTTCATTTCTTTGATATCTTGCCCAGCACTGAATGTATTCCCTGCACCTGTAATTACCACACACTTTACTTGTGAATCTTTTTCTGCATCCACAAGTGCTTTGTGTAAGGCTTGAGTCATTTCCATGTTGAAGGCGTTGGCGCGTTCAGGGCGAGATAATGTTAGGGTGACAGAACCATGTTGAAGCGAAGAAAGAAGCGTTGTCATTGAGTCTCCAAAAAGTGTAGAGGTGTACTGCAAGATTTATCTTGCATTTTACAGGCGACATGAATGTCGCGGTACTTAATCTTGTTACTAAAAACAAACAGTCACCTTAAAGGTGACTGTCGTTCAAATCATCATCGAATTGGTCATCATCATTGCTATCGGTTTCATACTCAACCGTTTCGCCATCCAGATATACCCACAACAACAATACCTGACCTTCTTGTGTTTCTATATTTCTCGCCGCAAGAATCGGCGCGGTTTGTTCAAGCCCCATTTCGTTGCGATAATGCAAATGAATTATATTTTTGTTATGCCAAGCGTTGTAACAGCGTTCAACCAGTGCATTGCCATTGAATGTTCGTAAACGAGTGAGTGCTGGCACAGAGAGTTTCGGGCTTTCGTTCAAACCCATTGCCCAACCGTCATTGACATGCTCAAAGATTGGGGGTGGTCCTTCAATAATTGTAATTTTCTCATTCATGTTTTTACCTAGCCGAATCCTACCACAAGACAAGTGATTCAACCTTTCAGAATCTTATTAGAATTTTGCAATACTTTTTTCTTGCATCCAAACTTAGCAATTAGGTATACTAGAGCCTACTTATGGCTATTCCTGAAAAAATTGGGCGTTACGAAATCAAATCCGAATTAGGACGCGGCGGTTTTGCTACGGTGTACCTTGCCTACGACCCACGCTTTGAACGGGAAGTGGCAATTAAATTTTTACCCCCTGAATTAATTCATGCCGACCCACAATTCCGTGCTCGTTTTGAACGTGAAACAAAAATCATCGCCCAACTCGAACACCCAGCCATTGTGCCAGTCTATGATGTGGGCGAAGAAAATAACCAACCTTATTTTGTGATGCGTCACATGGGCGGTGGTTCACTCTCAGACAAAATAAAATCCAAAACATTTACCATTCAAGAAGCCGTTAAATTATTGGAACAAATCGCGCCTGGTTTAGATGAAGCCCATTCCAAAGGAATCGTTCATCGAGATTTGAAGCCCGCTAATATTTTATTCACCAAAAATGGCTTGCCCTTAATTTCAGATTTTGGCATTGCAAAATTTTCACAAGGTGAAGGTAGTAATGTAACAGGTAGTGCCATTATTGGAACACCTGCCTACATGGCACCTGAACAAGCCTCTGGTGAAGGTGTGGATGGTCGAACAGATATTTATGCTTTAGGTGTCATCTTATATGAAATGGTGACAGGCAAACAACCCTATCAAGCCGATACACCTTTAGGCTTGGCTATTAAACATGTCACTGAACCTGTGCCGCGTATTTTAGAAGCGAATCCGAATTTGCCTGTGTGGATGGAAAAAGTCATATCCACTGCGATGGCAAAAGATAAAGATGACCGCTTCTCGACTGCGGTCGAACTGGTCGAAACCATCAAAGCCTTTCTTCGGGGAGAAACTCCGCCGCAGCGACAATCACCTGCTACATTAAAGGTTTCACCTTATAACAAAACGACTCTTTCAAAGAAGCCACTTGAGTCTACACAACCGCTACAAAAGCAAAGAAGTGTATTACCGATTCTTCTTATTGTAGGTTTGTTGGGAATCATCCTTTTAGGCGGTGGATACTTTGTACTCAGCAGTGGCATGTTGACACCCAATAATGAAGCGACGATTCCATCACCGACGACTGCCTCACGAGTTGAATCTCCTGTGCCGATAATTATCGAAGTAACTGCTACATCTGGCGATTCAAATGTAGTTGAATCTACAGCGACTGCCGAGCCAACACAACAAACATCATCACTGCCTGTGATTGGTGGCGCCGACAAAATTGCGTTTGTCAAAAGTGGTGATATTTGGATAATGAATGTAGATGGCTCTGAATTGCAAGCCGTGACGAATGATGGCGTTTCAAAATTTAATTTGCAATGGCTACCAGACGGCAACACCATTCTTTACATGACCGGCAAAACAGTCAAAACAGTGGATATTGAAACTTTGCGCGAAGAAGTGATAATGAGTTATCAATCGGCTGAATTTTTTGATTCATTTCAAGTTTCACCCGATGGCACACAAGCCGCCTTTGCCATCAACCGTGAATTATTTGTTGTGCCTTATGATGTTGCAAAGTTAGGCGCAATCTCAAACCGAAATCATTTATTAGATATGAACGGTTGTATTTTCTACAACGAGTTAGCCGTGAAAGGCGCGTTATGGTCTGATGATGGCGCACGCTTGGCAATTAAATATCTCGCCAACAAAGGCGGCGTGCGTGTGGATACGATTCGAATCATTGACATAACGCAATGCGATAAATCTGAACCGATTCGTTTGGATGAATTTCCACTTGGACGTTTCGACTTCAACGATGTCATTGAAAACTATTCATGGGATGGCGATTTGCTTTTCTTTATGAACAGCCCAAAACGCAACGGCGGTTTTGGTGATTTGCTTTTCTATAATTCGTTCACGCACAAGTTTGAATACTTCGCACCTTATGAAGGCAATTGCTGTTATCGTGATGCTTCGTTTAGCCCCGATGGCACACATGTCATTTTTGCATTTCAAGATATTCGCCTCGCCACCGAAAGCCCCATCAATTTATATTACTTACCCATTGATGCGCTTTCAACGCAACGTGCGCTTGAACCACTTCCATTGCCACAACAATTCTTCAACCTCCGCAACGACGCCCCCGTGCCAGCGTTAAGACCTGCTAAATAATTTTTTTCAAAATCTTTTTCACAAAAGCGGGTCCGTGATAAATCATCCCCGTATAAATTTGAATCAACGTCGCCCCTGCATCGAGGCGGCGTTTTGCATCATCAGGAGTCATAATTCCACCAACGCTTACGATTGGAATTTTTCCATTTACACGTTTTACAGTTTGATGAAGAACCGCTTCACTCTTCGGGGAAAGCGGTTTGCCACTCAGTCCACCTGATTCAACTCGTAAGCTGGATTTGGCTCCATCACGCGAAACCGTTGTATTGGTGACAATGATTCCATCCATCTTAGAATCTATAATCACATCAATCGCATCGTTCAATTCTGATTCAGTTAAATCAGGTGCGAGTTTTACAAGAACAGGAATTTTCTTTTCGTATGTTTTTTCTTCTATTTTTCGTTGTTCATCAATTTGATACAACAAACTAGACAAAGCATCTTTGCCTTGTAAATTTCGTAAACCAACTGTATTTGGTGAACTGATGTTAATCGTCAAATAATCGGCATATTCTGAAAGCAATTGCATTAGAGATAAATAATCTAATACGGCTTCTTCATTCGGCGTGGATTTATTTTTTCCGAGATTGACTCCCAAAATTAAACCTGTATTTCGCCAACGTGAAAGTAACAAGCGTGAAAATGGTGTCGCTTTTTCAATTGGCTTCAACCTTTTTCTCAAATAATCTGCGCCATATCCGGGGAATCCCATACGGTTGATAATGGCTTCATCTTCCACCAAACGAAATACTCTCGGTTTTGGGTTTCCTTCTTGTGGTAACGGAGTCACTGTTCCAATTTCTATATGACCAAACCCCAACATATTAAGCCCATTCATCGCAATGCCGTTTTTGTCATATCCAGCCGCCAAACCCACTGGATTCTTAAATGTAAATCCAAATGCTTCGACTGGTTTTGATTTTGTTTTATATATTTGTTTTAGCAACAAATTAGAGATTGAAAAATTTCCCGTCAACTGTAACAGGCGTAGAGAAAGTTGATGTGCAGATTCAGGCTCAAGTGTGAAAAGAAGCGGGCGAAGGAGTTTATACATAAGATTTTGATTGGTTTTTATGACCCCGTAGGGGTCAAATGATTATAGATTTTGATTATGAAAAATATAAACCCCGAAGGGGTGTCATAGGTTATCAAAAATCTATGTCATCCCTACGGGATTTGTCTAATTTACATCCAAATTTCTATAATCATATCATCCCTTACAATCCTGCTCCCTGCGCCGTCCTCGGCGCGGGAATGATTATCAAAAATACGCCGCCGAAGATGGCGGCTTGAGCAACTATTGTATCAATCAAAATTTCTTTTGCCCGCTTTTATCTAAAAAGTATTGGACGATTTCTTCTTCAGGGTGAGGCACATTCATCAAAGCAAACATCGCCGCCAACTCGCCACGATGATGTGTGTTGTGATTGGGCGGTTGAACAGCCATTTGCCACAAAGGCAATGTAAAAGTTTCGCCTTTCGGGTTGGTATAAGAAACATCTTTCAATAAACTTTGTTCTGTTTGTTCGGCGATAAAGTTTCGCATATTTTTTTCAACATCTACCCAATACGTTTTGATAGATTGAACATTCGGAAAATCTTTTGCATCTAAAACACTGGCAGGTTCGCCACGCCAACGTTGGGGCCACATTCTTTCAGAACTCATCATGTGCACCAAAACAGCGTGAACACTTTCCCATGAGTGACCATGTTTATAAAAAAGTTGTTCTTCGGTTAATGTTTCAGCCACGGCAACATATCTTTTATTTGCCCAATAGTTGTAATCATATAGTTCTTGAAGGTAATTAACGAGATTCATGTTGATTCCTGTTTAAAAGTTTGAAGGTTAAAACATTTAGGGCTTACGCAATTCCCCGTACCACAACACATCGTACCCTTGTGGTATTTATGTTGTCTCAAATCGCAAGATAAATCTTGCGGTACTGCGTAAGTCCTAACATTTAAACTTTCCAACCCACTTGCATTTTGGATGGTGGCTGTAAATGTCTGTTTCTTTGGCATTTTCGTCCTACTTTCCTTAATTTTGACAAATTGAGTATAGTGGACTATACTCAATTTATGGAAATTGAGCGCACTTTATTCTATCATATTCAAAAAGAACTAAATTCTGAGCCAAAAGCACTCATTTTGTATGGTCCAAGGCAGGCTGGCAAAACTACATTAATTGGTCAATTGCTGGCAAAAAATAACCTGCCATCCGTGCAACTCAATGGGGATGATATTCGCGTTCAAGAGCTACTCAGCCGAGCCGATTTAGATAAACTAAAATCCATGGTTGGCAATCATAAACTACTTGTGATTGATGAAGCCCAAAGAATCGAAAATATAGGATTAATCCTTAAGTTAATTTTCAACCATTATAAAATACATATCCTCGCTTCTGGCTCTGCTTCATTTGACCTTGCCAATAAAATCAATGAACCACTGACAGGGCGTTCTACTATATTCACATTGTATCCTTTTTCGTACAATGAACTTCCTATAAAATCACCTACAATATCAAACACTGAACGCTTAGAAGAATTTTTACGTTTCGGCATGTATCCAAAAGTAGTGAATTATGATTCGTTTGAAGAAAAAGAAACTCATTTATACGACCTGATTAACAATTATCTTTATAGAGACATATTAAATTTTGAGAATGTTAAGAAACCCAAAAAAGTGATGGATTTACTTACTTTACTAGCATTGCAAATCGGTTCTGAGGTTTCTACAGCAGAATTAGCGTCACATCTTTCCATGTCTAAAATATCTGTCGAAAAATATTTAGACTTGCTGGAAAAAATGTTTGTCATTGTCAACCTGCGCGGGTTTAGTCGTAATTTACGAAAAGAGATTTCCAAAACATCGAAATATTATTTTGTGGATGTTGGCTTTCGCAATGCCATTATTCGCAACTTTAATCCGCTTCATTTACGGGGGGATGCTGGGGTGCTGTTCGAGAACTTTGCCATTATCGAAAGAATGAAAACTTTTCATCATCAACGCCGTTTTGCCAATTTCTATTTTTGGCGTACCTACGATCAAAAAGAAATTGACTTGATTGAAGAAAAACAAGGGCAATTACAAGCCTATGAATTCAAATTAAAACAAAGTGATGCAAATGTAAAAGTTGTAAAAGAATTTACAGAAGCATATCCAAACAGTAACTTTCAAGTAATCAATCAGTCGAATTTTGAAACATTTTTAGAATAACGAATTTATATTTTCTACATCCAATGGAACTTCAACAAACGCCCCGCCTCCGCCTGCGTTTTGGATGGTGGCGGTAAATGTATGTTTTTTTGTCATGGTTTATTTTTACTTGTATCTCTTGGAATAAAATTTTTACCCGATACCCACGCGCCAACCATCATACACAAAACGCAAAGCATAAAACTAAACAAGACGACAATTTCAAAACGCCCAGCAACGAGTGCATCTAAAATCGGCATATTGTAGGTATTGACCATCATCCGCAAAGAATTTGGAGTAAACAAACCAATAATTGCGCCTAAAAATGCTCCGAATGCCATGCCCGTATATGCGCCAATGCTTACGCCACCCGTTGTGCCAGCAGTTTTGGCGACTATGATTCCTGTTAATACGCCTGAAAGTATTCCTAACAAAATTCCAACACCTGTGCCAATCATCATTCCATTAATGGTTAATGATATTGCACCTAAACCGAATCCTAAAATTCCACCAAAGATTGCACCAATGAGAATTCCGAACTTTATACTTTTTTGAATTATTGTTTCACTCATGTTCACCTCGAATTTTGAAGAAATATTTTTGTCTCTTCAATTTTATCTTTACCCACTTTATTTGTTGATTCCCAATAATCCAACAACTCACTTATCGTCAAGACAGCATGTAAATTGAAACCTGCTTGACTCAACGATTCTTTTGCACCAGATTGACGGTCTATCAGAACAACCACCTCTCTTACAATCAAACCTGCACCCGTCAATTTTTCAATCGCTTCAAATTTACTTCCACCTGTTGTGGCGAGGTCATCAATAATCAAAACTGTTTCGCCTTGATGATATTCTCCTTCAATGTCTGCTTTTGTGCCATACGTTTTGGTCTCTTTGCGCGGATAAATCATTGGATAATTTCCTTGCAAAGAAATGGCGGTTGCAATCGGAATGGCGGCGTAGGGTAAGCCTGCAATTCTGGAGAATTGGAGAGTAGAGATTAGAGATTGGTATGACTCTGCAACTTGTGACAATAATTTTGGATGCGAAATGATTTGACGCAGGTCAATGTAAATAGGAGAGAGTAAGCCTGATTTCAGGGTGAAACTTCCAAACTTGATACAACCAGCAGAAAGTAAGTTATCAGCGAGAGAATGAAGAGAAGGATTCATTTTATAAGTTTACTCACAATTAGCGGAGTTGCAACTGCAATTGCTAAGGTAATAATCCATGCAGTGGAAAGGTAGGCGAAGTAGCTGATGGCGAGAATCAAAACTGAATAAGCGGCAAGCAGGTCGAGGTCAATGTCACGAGGCTTTTTTTGCCATCGAACTCCTGAAATCAAAAAGCGGGTAATGTATCCAAACATAATCAAACTCACAATTATATTAATCGTCGTAATGACACCCAAAAATGGTTGCTGATAATTAAAGTCGTTGCGAAGAAGTGGCAGAAGATTCAAAATCACAAGCAATGCAATTTGTGAAATTCCAAAAATAGAAAGCCTACGTGGAATAAAAGATAGCTCAGAATTTTCAATAGGACGATTCCCAAACCAAATCGGCGTTGTGAATGCGCCACCTTTCAAATCACCTTTTAAATCTACAATGCCGAGAAATGACCCCGTAATAAAATTTAGAAACACGCCAAATGTAATTGCAAGAATGATAGACAATGCATTTGGGTCGCCAACTTTATCCGCGCCATATAAAGATAAAGCAATAAAACCAATGCTTTCAATTGCATCAGTTAAAGGTGGAAAAGAATTTTTCTTGCTAAAGACATCATAGATAATGACACCACCTAAAGCAATGAATAATAAAATCATTAATCTCGCTGTTGTGCCTGATAAAAATTCAATGATTAAAGCCCCAACGGTATGAATCACTGTGATGATTAATGCTGTGCGACGACTCATTTCGCCTCGCACTAACGGATGGTCGTCTTTGCGACCTAAGACTTTATCTAACTCGTAGTCAGTGACGTCGTTCATGCCATAAAACGTCATGTGAAACCCCCATGCCACTAAAATAATAATAAGCAGTGTACTAAATTCAGGAAGTTCTTTTGGTGTGACAGTTGCGGCACTCATCAATGGTACGAACAATGTAAATGCAAAGCGAGATAAATATACATGTTGCTTAAATAAAGCAAACCACGACATTGGAGGAAATTGTTTTGTCGAGGTTTGTGTTGAAGGATTTGTCATTATATTTTTATGTTTCGAGTGATGGAGTCATTTCAGGAACATCTAAACCGCCGAAACGACGTTTGCGTTTTGAATAGGACTCTAAGGCTTCATCTAAATTTTCTACTGTGAAGTCGGGCCAGAGAGCAGGTGTAAAAAATAATTCGCTGTAAGCAGTTTCCCAAACCAAGAAGTTAGAGAGGCGGTTTTCTCCGCTGGTGCGAATGACCAAATCAGGCTCAGGGATTCCGCGTGTGGCTAAATATTCGGCAACTTTTTCCTCAGTGATTTCTTCAGGTTTGATACCACTTGCTAAAATGGCTTTGACAGCATCAATAATGTCGTTACGCCCACCATAATTTAATGCCACGCATACCGTAATGCCTAAATTGTTTTCCGTGAGTTCGATGGCTTTTTTAATTTTTTCTTGTAAAAATTTTGGCAATCCTTCAAGGCGACCTAAATGCTTAAAACGCACGCCGAGTTTATGCAACTTCATGGCTTCGCGGTCAATATAGTCACCGATTAATGTCATTAACCCTTTTACTTCAAAAACAGGTCGAGACCAGTTTTCAGTTGAAAAAGTATACAAGGTTAAAAATTTAATCCCACGCTCTAAACAAGCACTGATAATTTTCTTAACCGTTTTTGACCCTGCTTGATGCCCAAACAAACGTGGCAAACCACGCGATTTTGCCCAACGTCCATTTCCATCCATAATGATGGCAACATGAATTGGGATATTTTGATTTTCATTTGGAGATTGAGATTTATCTTGTGGCATACGTTTGAAAAATTATAATCTACATTGTTTAATTGTCATGGCTCTTTTGGGGGAGTGCAAAAATTATTTCAGCGTGCTAGCCATTCGATAGCCTAACATCTCATCGCGCAAATCGGCGGCGGCTTGGGCGGGGTTGCTAGCACGAGAAATGGCACGCGAAACTGGAATCAACATACCTTTACCATCTTTTCGCAAACCAACTTTCATCGCAGATTCCAAATCCGCGCCTTGTGTGCCAACGCCGGGAGTCAGAAACCATAAATTCGGTACAGCCTCACGAATTTTTTTCATCGCATCCAAATGTGTTGCACCAACTACAATGCCTACATTATTTTTTACATTCCATGCTTCGGCGAGTTTAGCAACATGCAAATACATAGGCTCACTTCCATTCACAAGTACATCTTGTAAATCTCCACTACCTACATTGCTTGTTTTGCACAAAATGAAAACACCTTTTTCACTGTTTTTGATAAATGGCTCAATTGAATCTTTTCCGAGATATGGACTCAATGTGATGCCATCTACGCCTAACGATTCAAATGCAGATTGAGCGTATGCTTCAGCAGTGGATGCAATATCGCCCCGTTTCGCATCCAACACTACGGGGATAGTTGAGCCTTGTTTTTGTGATTCTTCTTTTACGCCTGAAACAACTTCTTTTAAGACATTCCACCCCTCAGCGCCAAAGACTTCAAAGAAAGCGGCGTTGGGTTTATATGCTGAGGCGTAGCGAGCTGTTTGTTTGACAAGACTCAAGCAAAACTTAAGTGCCGAAGCGGCGGTTGGTGAGTCAAGGTCTGAGATGTGCGGGTCTAATCCTACACACAAAAGCGAAGAAACATCATCTACTCGTTTTTCTAAAAATGAAAAAAATGATTCCATGTTCTGTTTAATATGTCATTCTGAGCCACGCTCTTGTTCTTCTCCGTTCGCTGCGCGAAGACGCAGTGGCGAAGAATCTCAACACAATTGAGCAAGAGATTCTTCGTCGTCGCTAAAGCGTCTCCTCAGAATGACATACTGTCCTTATTCTATAAATGATTCCCATTTGGTTGTATTGTTTTGAATAAACATTTTGAATAATGTATCCCAATACAACGGATTCCAAATATCCGCACCATAACCACCACATTCGGCAAAGAAAAAGTCGGCGGGAATTGTATCGGGCAAATTACAAACTGCTGATTCATTTCCATCAGGAGATGTGGGCACATTGCCTTCGCGTGTATTTGTGAGACTTGGTGTGGGAATACAATCTTCAAACCAATTGCCGAACACATTGCCATCAGGCAGGCGGCAAAAAGATTTATCAGCCTCTTTGGCAACCGTGTAAGTATAAGCATCGTAAATTTTTCCGCTTGGATTAATCAATCGAATCGTTTCGCCGCCATCGCTTAATAACAAGCCACTTTGCTGACTGTAAAATACGATTCGTCCATTGGGTTTCAAGGTGACATCAGGCAAGTTGAAAATGGTGGTACCGTTAACTTTATCTAACTTCCAACCGCGTAATGAAATATCTATCGGGCTGATGTTTTTGATTTCAATAAATTCATCATACACATCTACGCGCCCATCTTGATTCCAGTCAAAACCTGGGCGCGCAAGAATTTCGTTGATGATAGGGCGCGAGTCAATAGGAAAGGTTGGGGTGAAGGTAATGGTGGGCGCGCGTGAAGGCGTGGGGGTTGGACCGACCGTGTTACTATTTTTTGGCGTACCCAAAATATTGCCGCCGTTTGCATTTAATCCATTTCGTTTTGTACCATTATTTGTAGTCCACGCGCTATCGCTATCAGCAGTGCCTGAGATTCGTTCCATTGTGCCAAAAGTGGTTGAGCTACCAGCGGGCCATGCGCCGCCGTTTCCGTTGGCAGTATCAATGATTCGATTTGCAGAATCATATAATGTAAGTGCTTCGCCTGTATTCGATAGCGCATTGCCTGTGTAAATTTGGTCGGCAGGGATATCGGAGACGGTGGTGTCGTCCGTAGTGTTTGCACCACGCTCTAGCAAGAAATATCCACCAGCGGGGATGAGACCAACCAGTGTGATATTTGGTGTTCCATCAGAAGCAGTGATTCTCCAACCTGTGATGTTGATGGTAATACTGGTTGTGTTATATAACTCTATCCATTCATCATCGGCAAGACCAGATGTTGTGCCTGCCCAAGCGACCTCATTGATGATGATGGAGCGGACTCCTGCTGGCGTGGATGTGGCTGTGATAATTGGGGTAAAAGTCGGAGTGACGGTAAACGCCCAATTTCCAGCACCGGGCGTTCCGTAAATAAAATTACCAGCCGCATCTAACCCATTGCGGACTACACCAGTATTGGTCAGCCAGCCAAAATCATTATCGGTAGAGGCAGTTGAACCAGAAAGATAGCGCTCCATAGATGCAGAGTTTGTGCCACCGCCTGCGGGCCACGACCCACCATTGGCATTGGCAGTATCTATAATTGTGCCATCAGGTTTTCGTAAGCGGAGTAGGTCATTGCTATCTTCTAATGCACCGCTGTAGATTTGATTTGCCGGCACATCGCTCACGGTTTGATTGGAGCCGCGTTCTAGCAAAAAGAATCCATTGGCTGGGATTGTGCCACTTAATAAAATATCTACACTGCCGTTTAGATTGATGAGTCGCCACCCTGTAATATTAATGGGCCATGGACGTGTGTTATATAGTTCTATCCATTCATCATCGGGTGAGGCGCGTGTGCCTGCCCATGCCACTTCGCTGATGATGACTTCGCCGGGGGCAGGTGTGAGGGATGGTGTCAGTGAAAAGATGGGGGTGTTGGTGATTGTAGGTGTAAGAGAAGGCGTTAAAGTTTCTGTGGGAGGAACTGTATTTGTTGGGGTAGGTGTAGGGCAGAGTTCAGAAATAACTACATCATCTAATCTAAAATTTCCTACACCTGAATTATATGGATAAATTCGAAAAGTTACGTTTGGTTGATTATCAAGTGATACGATATGTCCCATGTTAAACGTATAAGTTGTCTCGCTTGTCGTCACAGTATTACCAACTTGGAGACTAGTAAAGTTTGTGCCATCGGTACTATACAAAAAATCAAATAACTGAGGACCTGTCCCAGACCTGCTTGCTTTTAGAGTAACACCTATGTTACTTCTACCGATTGTACTAATTGGAAAATCAATATAATGTGTTGCTGGAGTCGCCATTGCCCAACCATTAAAACTAATAGCTGGCGGATTAGAAGATACAGTTATAGGATAACTTGGCGAAGAAGGAGGAGCAACTTGTAAACTCCATAACCCATCAGAAGATGTAGTTGTATTATTAAACTCCCACTGAGTAATCACCCCCCCCGGACATGCTGATAAAGGCTTCGCCTCCACATCCTCAACCTGCGGCGCGAAGAGACCTGCACACAAACCGATGAGCAGAATCAAAACCAAAGCAAGGCGTGGAAATTTATGTTGAGCAAACATGAGAATGTTTCGGTGGAAGAAATCTGCTTACGCGCGAGAAGCAACTATCCCGTAGGTGTGAAGCGAGACATCCACCTTGAAATTATACCCCCGACAAAAGCAAGATAGACCGTCCCGCAGGTTAAATTAGAATCATCAAATGAATCTTAAGAAACCTGCGGGACGTTATTCAATTACGCGGCTGTTGAAAGTGGAGCGCGTGGTTCGACAACTAACTTAATGGCTGTGCGAACTTTATCGTCTATTTCAACATCTACAAACTCAGGCATACACATTACATCAATGCCATCGTTTTTAAGATAACTGGTTGCAAGCACCAACGCCTTCACTGCTTGGTTGACAGCACCAGCACCAATGGCTTGCACTTCTGCCCGTTTGTGTTCACGAATGACTCCAGCAATGGCACCTGCTACTGCCGAAGTACGGGAGTTGGCTGAAACTTTGATCATATCCATGGCAACCTCCCAAGGTTGTTATGTAATGCCCATGTTTACAAATATTATTTTACGAACATGGGTATAAAAAGGGACAAACTTACAAAGCGCATTGTATAAGAG
>Ga0224723_1000115_pt1 | contig 50236 bp, 36 predicted proteins | sample Balambano_FR2_Me_FD_161647 | JGI IMG/M metagenome (GOLD analysis project Ga0224723, IMG submission 161647) | Freshwater sediment microbial communities from Lake Towuti, South Sulawesi, Indonesia - Balambano_FR2_MetaG | ecosystem: Environmental > Aquatic > Freshwater > Lake > Sediment | place... | reverse complement strand
TCCCTGCTCCGGTCTCAACTGCCCCCCCTGCCTCAGCCAAATCTTTCGCGCGTTCGAGCCAATTCACCTGGGCAAAGGCATTCACACTTTTAATCAACGGGATGCGATCGCCACCACGATCCCTCTTTTCGTTACAAGAATTGCTGGAGGACGTGCCTGGGTTGCGCCACAAAGAAACTACTGGCAGATTTGTAATGCGATCGCCATTCTCACCCCCGATGATCACCTGCTGGCAGACGTTTCCCGCGAGTATCCAGGGCAGCTACCCGGATGTCAGAATTCTCACATTCACCATCGTATATTTGACCTGAATAAATTTCCTTCCTTAGAGCAAATTCAAGGAAAAGTTGCGGTTTTATCGGGGCTATCAGGGCACATTTACTTTCACTGGATGGTAGACATTTTGCCTCGGTTGGAGCTGCTGCGTAGGAGCGGCATTTGGGATGAAATTGACTATTTTTTGGTCAATAGCTATCAGCAGCGCTTCCAAAAAGAGACCTTGACTCGATTAGGAATTCCGGCGGAAAAAGTATTGGAGAGCGATCGCCATCCCTACATTCAGGCAGAGGGATTGATTGTACCTTCCTTTGCTGGACCTTTGGGCTGGTTGCAGGGCTGGGTACTCAAATTTCTGAGAAATGCATTTTTGCCCCCAAATTCTGTAACAATGGCTGGTGCAGACTGTTCTCAAAAAAATTCTCAAAGCCATTCTCAGAACCATCTTGAATGTCCTGAACGGCTTTACATTAGTCGTTCTCAGGCTCGATATCGTAACGTCTTGAATGAGACAGAAGTGATTCACCTGCTAGAGAAATATGGGTTTGCTGTAATCATTTTAGAATCGCTCACGTTTGACCAACAAATTGCGCTATTTGCAGCGGCAAAAGTGATTATTGCGCCGCACGGCAGCGGCTTAACCAACCTGGTGTTTTGTAGCCCTGGCACTCAGGTTGTTGAACTGGTTTCACCGCACTATATCCGGCATTATTATTGGGTGATCAGCCAACACCTTCAGCTAGAGCATTATTATTTGCCCGGTGAAGGATTTGCCTGCCAGTCCTTGCGTGAATTGATGTATCAAAACCCTTTAACAGAAGACATTTTGGTGAAGCTTGATGCTCTCCAAAGTTGGCTAAAACGAATGGATTTAAATCAACTTTAAGTTCGATGTGAACTCATTTTGAACTAGACCCGTGCATCTGAAAGCGAAGGACGCTCAATATGGTTTCAACTGTAGACTCAGCAACGACAGCAGCTTATTTCACCGAAAAAGCCGAAGCTCATCTGAGTGCAGGACGGCTGACTGAGGCGATCGCTACCTGTGAGCAGGCGTTGACCGTCCAGGCTGACTTTGCCCCCGCCTGCAAACTTTTGGGCAATGCATTTCAAAAAGCAGGCAAGATTGAAGCGGCAATGGATTGGTATCAAAAGGCTTTGGCGATTCAGCCGGATTGGGCAGAAGCGCACGCAAATCTGGGCAGCCTCCACGCTCAGCAGCAGCAGTGGCAGCAGGCGATCGCCCGTTTCCAAAAGGCGATCGCCCTTAAGCCTAATTTTGCTGGCGCGTACCGCAATCTGGCACGAGTGCTGACCCACACGGGCAACTCCACAGCGGCGGCAGAGTGCTGGTATCAGGCATTGGCGCTGGAGCCTGACAAGGCACAGCCCGAAGAACACGTCAATTTGGGCAATGTGCTGTTTCGCCAGGGCGACCTGTCTAAGGCGATCGCCTGCTACCGTCGAGCCATTCAACTCAACCCTGACGTGGTGGGAGCCTACCAAAACCTGGCAGAATCGCTGAGGCAGCAAGGCGAATTGGACGAGGCGATCGTCTGCTATCGCAAAGCGATTGAACTGAGTGCCGCCAACCCTGAAGTTGACCCATCTACTTCTCCCGCTGCACCGCTAAATGGCAGCAATAGAAAGCCCTCCAATTCACTGAACGGAAATAGCTCCGCAAATGAAAATAGCTCCGCGAGCGGAATTGTTTTTACGGATAGAAGCCAGTCCTTGAACGGCAATTCTTCGTTGAATGGAAGTCATTCCTTCCACACACCGTCTGACAACGAAATCCGCCCGCTTCAAAAGGCGGCTAGCTACTGCGTTGAGGGTAAATGGGATCAGGCGATCGCCGTCTGTGAGCAAACCATTTCTCAGGCGCAGCGGCAAACCGCAGCGGCTCACGCCACCCTGGGCAAGGCACTGCAAGCGAAGGGCAGACTCGCCGAAGCCCAGCAGCACTACACCGATGCGCTAGCAATTCAGCCGACCGCCGACGTGCTGACCAGCCTGGGCACCCTGCACGCCCAAAACCGCCAGTGGCAGGAGGCGCTGACCTGCTATCAGCGGGCGATCGCCCTCAACCCCAAATTTGCCGAAGCGCACCGCAGCCTAGCCAGAGTATGGCAGCAGCTTGATAAGCCAGAACTGGCAGCAGACACCTGGTTTCGAGCGTTTACCCTGGAATCAGGTTGGGCAACCGCAGAAGAACATCTAACGCTGGGCAACACGCTGTTAGAGCAAGACAAACTAGAGCAGGCGATGGTCTGCTATCGTCGCGCTCTAGAGCAAAAACCCAGCTTTTCTGAGGCGTATCACAACCTGGGCGAGGCGTTGGGTCGGCAGCAAAACTGGCAAGAGGCGATCGCCGCCTACCGCAGAGCCATTCAGCTTCAGCCCAACGCAGACTCCTATCACAGCTTGGGCAAAATTTTGGCGCAGCACGAGCGCTGGGAAGAAGCCGCTACCTGCTACCAAAAGGCGACGAATTTTCAAACGAATGGCTGGGAGCTTCACTACAACCTGGGCAACGCGCTGCTGCACCTTCAGCAGTGGGAAAATTCGGCTACGGCTTACCGTCGAGCAATCAAGTTAAAGCCCGATTTTTCCTGGTCGCATCACAACTTGGGCAACGTGCTGCTGCAACTGGAGCGTTGGCAAGAGGCGACCGATGCGTTTCAGCGGGCAAATGAGCTAAACCCCAACTATCAATGGTCACACGTTAACCTGGGCGATGCGCTCGCCGGACAGCGGCAGTGGGAAGGGGCGATCGCCGCCTACCGTCAAGCCCTGCAAATGCAGCCCGATCTGCCCGCGCTTCAGCAAAAACTGGGCGATGCGCTACAGCAGCGGGCTAAGGCCGATTTGCAAAGCGCCTTTGACTGTTACGTTCGGGCAATTCAGCTACACCCAGATGACGTGTCGCTTTACCATCAGGCATTGGAACTCAAGCCAGATGATGCTGAACTGCACTTTAAATTAGGACTGACCCTCGCCAAGCAAGGACGCATCGATGGGGCAATCGCCTTTTGTCAGATGGCGATTCAGCTTCAGCCCGACTACACCGAAGCCCATTTTGAACTCGGCAAAATTCTGGAACGGCACAATCAGCTAGAGCCTGCAATCGCCTGTTTCCAAAAAGCGATCGACCTGAAGCCTGAGTTTGTCTGGCATCATCAGTGTTTGGGTGAAGCGCTGGCAAAGCAGGGACGCTGGGAAGAGGCGATCGCCTGCTACCGGGAAGTGATTGCCCTCAACCCAGAAATTCCCTGGTCGTATCACCACATGGGCAAAGCACTGGCGCAACAGGGACACCTGGAAGAAGCCATTGCCTCCTTCCAAAAAACGCTCGACCTCAGCCCCAACCATTCGTGGTCTTATTACTTTATGGCAGACAGCCTCACCCGCCAGCGCCAGTGGCAGGAGGCGATCGCCTGCTACAGCAAAGCCGTTGAGCTAGAACCCCATTCCTTCGTGATTCAGTCTGCTCTGGCTGAAGCACTGACTAAGCAGGGCAACCTGGAAGAGGCGGCAGTTGCCTATCGGCGGGCGCTCCAGCTTAACCCACAGGCATCCTGGGCTTATTCGCGTCTGGGGGAAGTGTTCGCCAAACAGGGGCGAGTTGAAGAGGCGATCGCCGCCCAACAGCAGGCTATTCACATCGATCCAGACAATCTCCAGCCATACCATAAGCTGATCGAAATGCAGCCTGAGCAAATAGATTGGTATCTTCAGCTTGGAGATGCCCTGGTTGCCCAAACGCAATTCAACCAGGCAATTATCATCTATCAAATTGCACTCGATCGACAGCCCAATTCGACTCTAATTCAGGTGAAACTGGCAGAAGTGTTGCGGCAATTAGGCGACAGCTTAATTGAACAAAACAAACCAAAAAAGGCGTTGTCTCCTTATCGCCGTGCCGTCCAGCTAAATCCCGGTTTGCTGGAGTCAATTTTGCGACCTCTGCAAAACAGCCATCCACAAATTTATCTAGAGCTACAGCATGAATCAACACCCCTTCAAGCTGAACTAACTGCGATCGGATCTACTTCTGATCCCGCTGTAGTTGGGCTTGCAGCAGATTCATTGGCATCTGTTGAAGCAGTCGAGGGCGTTTTAGTGCCCTGTTCTGAGGAGAGCGAAATGGCGATCGCTACCTACTCAGAAGCATCAAAAATTACCTCAGAAGAGTTAATCTTAGAGTCAGCAGAATATCCATCTGCTCAAACCTGGATACCGCTCAACCGATGGGTTAAGTCACTGTTTAGACAACCCTGGAACAAAAAGCCCCGTTAACTTTTGAAACTTAACCAATTATGATGGCACCTCAACTCAACTTGACCGATATTCGTGATCAGTACATTGCGCGAGTTGTAGAGGGTAAAACCTTTGCAGAAGTCGGCGGTTTGTGGGGTACGGTGAGCGAAAAAGTATCTGTTGCCAAACAGTTTGGCGCAACCGAATTGACTATGATTGATGCGGCCTCCATGACCGAGCATCAGTACCTATGGCAGGCATTTCACGACCGAATGGTGAGCCTGAATATCGACAGATATCATTGTCTCAGCCTGGATATTTGCGAAATTGAAATGGAAGATATTGGCAAGCCTTACGACGTGGTTCACTGTGCGGGTGTGCTTTATCACCATCCTCATCCCATGCAAATGCTCGTCGCTCTACGGAAGATTACAGGTCAATATTTAGTCCTCACCTCTGCGATTACTCAAGAAGTAATTGAAAACGAAAAAGGGCGGTATCAAATTCCACCTTCGGGAGTGATGTTTGTCCCAGCATTAAGTGAATCAGAACGAGAAGTCTTAACGGTTTATTGGGAACAGTTTATGATCAAAGAACGCGGCATGGCGGTCATGGGAATTACCCAATCTGCCGATTACGATCTGGAGAATTTTGCTCCCTGGTGGTGGTTGCCAACGGCTCATGCTCTGCGCTCAATGTGTGAGGTTGCAGGCTTTAAAGTTCTAGACAATGGCTTAACCTGGCATGATAATGCACTGTCTCTTTTGCTCAGCGTTTAAGCGACATCAGATCGGGGCGAAGAACCCTTTGCCCCTCAGAAAAATCGTCTAGATAATTTGATTTTCATCTACAAATATTTGGCTATAATTGTTAGTTAATCTGTTCAAGAAAGTGGGTGGCAATCATGACTTCATCAATTGATTTAAGTGCAGCCAAGCCGCAGCTTGATGGTAACTTTCAGGCGCAACTGCAACCGCTTGAAGAAGCGATCGCCACCTGTAAGCAAGCACTCACAGAAAATCCTCGAAACGCCCAAGCCTACAGCATTTTAGCAGAGGCTTTGTATCTGCATGGGCAGTTTGAAAAGGCAATTTTGGCTTGCGATCGCGCCCTTAAAATTGGGCTTGATGATGCCCAAACCTACCAGACAAAAGGCAGCGCTCTACAAGCGCAGGGAAATTTAGAGGAAGCAAAAGCGTGTTTTGAAAAAGCGATTCAGCTTCAGCCAGACGATCAGCTTTTTCAACAACTGTTAGAGAACGTGCTGGTTGAACAACAGTATCTTCAGCAGGCAGCGATCGCTTCCTATCGTCAGGCTGTTGCTCTAGATCCAAACTCTGCGCTAACTCATTACCAGCTTGGGCAGTCCCTGGTTCAACAAGGACATCATCGCGAGGCAGCTTACTATTTCCGTAAAGCAATTCAGCTAAATTCGGGCTTTTTTGATGCTTATTATGCACTAGGAAAAATTCTGCTGGAGCAAAAGCAATTAGAGGAGGCGATCGCTTGCTTTCAACACGCCATTCAACTCGTACCCACTGATGTCGAATCGCACCATTCATTAGGTGAAGCCCTAGCAGTTCGAGGGCAAACAGAAGCGGCGATCGCCAGCTACCGTCAGGCGATCGAGCTGAATCCTGACTTCTACTGGTCACATCAGCGGCTTGGAGAAGTATTAGCCGTCTTAAATCGGCTTAAAGAAGCGACGGAGTGTTACCGTCGAGCCGTTGAACTCAACCCAGATTTCTATTTGTCTTATTTGTACCTGGCAGACATTTTAGAACGGCAAGATCAGGTTCAAGCTGCTATTCCTTATTACAGAAAAACGATTGAATTAAACTCCAAAGATTTCACCGCTCCCTATCAGTTAGGACGCAGTTTGGCGAAGGTGGGAGAATTGGATGAGGCGATCGCGGCATACCGTCAGGCAATTGAGTTAAACCCAGAATTTTGCTGGTCTTATTATTTGTTGGGTGAAGCTCTAGCGGGACAGCGACGCTGGCAAGAGTCCGCTTACTGTTATCGTCAAACTATTAGACTTAATCCAAGTTTCTATGGGGGCTACGAAAGGCTAGGAGATGTCTTTACCCGACGCATCACCCATCGGTTTTATCCCTGGGTTAAAAAAGATTTGCTAGAAAGAGGGGAGCTAGATGAAGCAATTTCCTGCTATCAAACATCGATTCAACTGAACCCCAATAACTGGTGGGGTTATTTTCAGTTAGGAAATGCTTTGTCTACTAAAGACCAGCCCGATGAAGCAATTTCATGTTATCAGCAGGCTTGTTATCGCAAGGCGATCGCTGCCAAACCTCACCTGGCTAACCTGACCTGGAAATTTGACCAGCCTCGCGATCCAGATTTTGTCATCATTGGGGTTGGTAAAGCAGGAACAACTTCACTCTACAAATATATTGCTGAACACCCTCAAGTTATCCCTCCCCTGGAAAAAGAAATTAACTTTTTTAGCCACTACTTTAACTGCGGATTACCCTGGTATCGCTCCTATTTTGCTCCTGAAATTGAGGGTCAGAAATTTGTCACTGGAGACGCTACGCCCTGCTATCTGATGTTTCCTCAGGCAGACCAGCGGCTATTTACTTCCTTCCCCAACACGAAATTAATTGTTCTCCTCAGAAATCCAGTTGATCGCACCATTTCTCACTACTACGATATTGTGAGAGCAAGTTACGAGAAACGTTCTTTAGAAGAAGCAATTCATGCAGAAATAGACATTCTCAAAGATGCAACAGAAGCAACTCTAATGGATGGAACCTACTTCAGGCGATCGTGGAATTATTTGCTCAACAGTCTCTATGCTTATGCTCTCAAGCGGTGGATGTCTCTGTTCCCAAGAGAGCAATTTCTAATTATCAAGAGTGAAGACCTGTACGCTAATTCTACAACAGTCGTACAGCAAACCTTTGAGTTTTTGAACTTGCCTGAATATCAGCTTAAAAGCTATCCAAAACACTATCCCGGCGAGTACAAATCCCAACCCAGTGATGATATTCGTCAAACCTTGAGCGAATATTTCAAACCCCACAATGAGCAGCTAGAAGATTTTCTGGGAGTCCAGTTCAATTGGAGCTAGTTCGCCTAAAGCTAGTTCGCCTGAGTAGAAAAACCAGGACTGCCCCGATCGCCATCCCAGCACCGTGCATCCAGTAGGCAAAGCTGCCTGAATTAATACTCGCTTCCACATTGAGGGTGCTAACGCCATAAAAAATCTGCTGCACAAACCACCAAAACAGGTAAAACAGCGCAGGTAGCTCAATTGGAATGAAAAGAATTACCAGCGGTACGATGGTTTCGATTTTTGCTCTTGGGTAGCTGAGTAAATAGGCTGCTAGGATACCTGCGATCGCTCCATTTGCCCCTATCAGCGGTACATCCAGCGTTGGCTCACTCCAGACCTGAATGGCACTCGTCACCATGCCACAGGCAAGATAAAGCAGGAGAAATCTCCCATGCCCCAGACGCTCCTCCATTCGGCGACCAAAGACAAACAAAAACAGCAAATTCCCGATTAGATGAGCAAAGCCGCTGTGTAGAAACAGTCCCAGCACAGTGATCATGCAAATGAGAATGGCCGCGATCCAGCTTCCGTCCAGCATATCGGTTGCTAGGTTGACGATTCGCGCGGGAACGACTGCCCACGTGCTTAGAAAATCGCCCAATTCACCCTCGTTTGCCAGCTTTAGCTCCACTGCAAACAAAGCCACATTTACTGCAACCAGCAGATAGGTGATGGCTGGAATTTTGCGGTTAGGCAAATTGTCTGCAATAGGAATCATGGGAAGGAGGAAGGAGGAGGGAGGAAGGATGAAGGATGAGGATGAGGATGAGGGAGGAAAGGTATGGCAGTACGAAGATTGCTTGTTTTCAGGCTTCGCTTTGCTCATTTCCAAACTTTGCCTGGAAGTACCGTTTCGGAGGTTCTGCCTCTTCTAGCTGCAACTGGAGGCAGAGCCTCCAGAACTGCATTCCTGGCTAGAAGCCAGGAACGAGAAAAGGAACGAAAAACTTCCGTTTTCATCCCTCATCCCTCACAAATGCTTCCAACCGCTCCATTCCCTTCTGAATGCTGTCCATGTCAGTGGCGTAGGAGAGGCGAATGTGATCGTCTGCGCCGAAGGCGATACCGGGAATGGTGGCCACCTGATGAGATTCCAGCAGGGCGCTGCAAAAGTTGAGGGATTTCATTCCGATTTTGCTGATGTTGATGAAGACGTAGAAGGCTCCGTCTGGTTTCGGGCAGCTTAAGCCAGGAATGTTGTTAGTGGCATCAAGGATGAACTGTCGCCGCTGGGTAAAGGCAGATAGCATTTGCTGAACGCAGTCCTGAGAGCCTTCGTAGGCGGCGATCGCCCCATACTGAGCGAAGGTACACACGTTCGAGGTGCTGTGTCCTTGAATAGTCGTGGCTGCCTGGATAATTTGTGGTGGCCCTGCCAGATAGCCGATTCGCCAGCCCGTCATGGCGTAAGTTTTGGCAAAACCGCTGCTAGTAATGGTGCGCTCATAAATTTCTGGACCAGCCGCGCCGATGCTGAGATGCTTCGCTCCGTCGTAGAGGATTTTTTCGTAAATTTCGTCAGAAACGACCCAGAGGTTTTTCTCGACCACAACATCGGCGATCGCCCGAATTTCGTCAGGCGTGTAAACCATTCCCGTTGGATTGGACGGTGAGTTTAAAATCAGCAGCTTGGTTTTGGGCGTAACGGCTTGCCGGATCTGTTCTGCTGTGACCCTCAAACCCGTTGCGGCGGTGGTCGGCAAAATTACTGGAGTTCCTTCTGCCAGTTTCACCATTTCGGGATAGCTCAGCCAGTAAGGAGCCGGAATTAACACCTCATCGCCGGGTTCGATCAGCGCCAACATCAGGTTAAACAAAGACTGTTTGCCGCCATTGGTGACAATGATGTTTTCTGCGCCGTAGCACAGGCTGTTGTCGGTTTGTAGCTTTTGGGCGATCGCCTCTCTCAGTTTTGGCTCTCCTGCTGCCGGGCCATAGCGCGTGTTGCCTGCATCCAGAGCCGCCTTTGCCGCCGCCCTGATATGGTCAGGCGTATCAAAATCCGGTTCACCCGCACTGAAACTGCACACATCCAGTCCATCCGCCTTCATCGCCTTTGCCTTAGCAGAAATTGCCAATGTCAAAGAAGGCGTGACCTGACTTACGCGTGCGGCTAGTTTCATGGCAGTTTTAACCCGTGTGGATGAGATACCCTGACCATTCACAAAATTGAGCTTTTCACGCAGAAAACCGACTTTGCGAATAGATTTTGGTTTAGTTCAAGCTATCTTATCCCAATTTGAAAATAACGGGCTACTGGAATGTTAACAAGCGTAGGATGGGCAAAGTGTGCGAACTCGTGCCCATCTGACTAGACGTGATGCGTATGCCGTTAGGAATCAATAAGACTGTTATCCTGAAAGTCATCTACTGACTAAAAAGTCTTAGTCGAAACTCCACCATTGCTTGAAGCAAATGTTATAGTCGGGGTCACAGTCGAGAGATCTGACCTTTTCGGATCGTGGAAGCTTGGTCTTCCCTCGACTGATTTTAGTTTTAAAGGGTGTAAAAAGCTGCATATATCTATTGTATGTAGATGAGTCTAGTACCACCCACGACCCTAACCAACAATATTTCGTGCTAGCTGGATTTTGTGTATTTGAGCGACAAGGGTATTGGATTTCTAATCAGCTTGACCAAATTGCAGCTAGGTTTGATCCAGCAACGGTTGAGTTGCATGGTAATCCAATGTTTGGTGGAAGGGGACAGTGGAGAAGTCATCCTAAGGACAATAGGCATCAAGCAATTGAAGATGCTTTGAGAATTTTTCTGCAATCCCATCTTAGCAATCGACTTTTTGCAAGCGTAATTAAGAAATTTGTAGTTAGGCAGACAAAACAGCTCTATTTGAAGTGCTGATTTCATTCAACTTTTCCTACCTTATAAAGCAGTTGAGTTAAGATTGTGGAAAAATTCATGGCATCGTAATGACCAAATTACCTAAACGTACTAAGTCTCAGAGGATTGGTGTAAGTGCTGCTGATTTCCTGAGTTCCGTTTTTGCCGAATTTTGCAACATTATCCCCGTTCCTCAAGATAGAGATCTCGGCATTGACTTCATTTGTGAAATCATGCAGGGAGAATACCCAACTGGAAAGTTGTTTAACATTCAATGTAAAGGAAAAGAAGAAGCCCAAGTAGAAGGGAACTCAATCACACTTCCTATCAAAGTAACAACCCTTAATTATTGGCTACTTCAGCCAAATCCAACATTCTTGATTATTGTTGATTGCCTAAATAGCGTGTTTTATTGGTCTTTTCCTCAAGATTTTCTCAGTTTACTTAATAAGAACTGGCAAAAGCAGCAAACAGTTTCAATTCCAGTTCCTCTTGAAAACCGTTTTGAGCAAGATGTAAATGCCTTACCTACTCAGTTAGTCTCAATAGTTAATTCACAGGCATCTGCTGCTCCTCAGAATGGTGATTACCTTGAAACATTGACACTTGCTGATGCTGTAAATAGGGCTTTCAATTATGGATTATATGTACTGAAGGCACCTTTCCATCGTCCTTTTCAGTATATTGGAATGCCTATCGCAGATGTAGCAAAAGCAGTCAGCAGTAAACCTAATGAAGTGGGCAATATTATCATCGACTCTGAGCAAGCTCATATGCTTTTAGAAGCAGAAGGAAATTTTATTAGTTATGTAGATGTTGAACTAAAAAAGACTGCCCCTTGGAGCCAAAGTCGTCCGTTCGATTCCGTGGCAATTTTGGGAGTATTTAGTATTAACCCATCCGAGTTGGAACTAGCCCGCAAACAGATACACTTTCATACCTACTATGACCACAAGAGAAAGTTAAAGATTGGTGTATCTTGTCAATATGAGGGCGCACCGCTATCTGTAGGATTTAGCAGTAAGTATTACAGAGCGTGAAGTGAGTTTCGAGGTTGAGGGTTGGTGCTGTCTAACAATTGCGGCGCAACGGATTGAAGGAAGCCGCTTGTGCTGAGTTGAAGGGGATCGGCAACCGCTGACCGCAACCGTTATCCATTATGCAAATGGCGAATAACTTTGCCTAAGTAGAGCAAAATTGCAATCCCCAGTAGGACACTCAAGGCGGAAGCGATCCAGAAGGTTTGAGCAATTTCGCGATTTTGATCCATCGCCCAACCGCCTGCCGTTGGCCCAACAAAATAGCCAACTGCCCAGCACAATGAGTTGATTGAGAGATAAACGCCTCGCAAAGATTCGGGTGCCAGATCGACGACAAGGGCAGAGGCGGATGGGTTGTAGGCGGCGGTGGCGATCGCCATCACACTCAAACCCAAAATTGCCCAGAGTAAGTGACTGGCTGGGGCGATGCCAGTCGTCCAGATGAGTAGAAACCCAACTCCCCAAAACAGCGCCGAACAAATGAGCGCCTGCACGCGGCTAAACCGATTGAGGAAACGAGCAATGGGAAGCTGAGTGAGAGCCGCCAAAACAATGTGCCAGGAAAATAAGGTGCTGATGGTAGACGTAGAAAAGCCCGATGCATCGCCTCTCACGGGCACAAAGTTAGTGAAATAGAGCGGCATGGCGCTGTTGATCTGCGATAAGTAAGTGGTGAACAGGATATTCACCAGGGCAAAGATGAGTAAGGTGCGATCGCGCAATGCCACGCCCCATCCTTTAAATAGGGAGCGATCGCCCTGCTCGGTGTTGACGGTTTCAGCGATCGCCCCATACACAATCCCAAAAAACACTAAAAATGAGATGCCATCGATCACAAATAGAGCGCGATAAACTCCTGTCAGTTCAATGATTGCGCCACCGACTATAACGCCCAAACCTAAGCCTACTGTGTCTCCCAGCCGCGTCAGGGCAAAGGCTTCATTGCGCTGATCGGGCGTGGTTAGATCTGCGACAACGGCTTCGGTCGCGGGCCAATATAGCCCAATCCCCAGCCCCATCAGCAAGTTACCCACGAGAAAAATGGGAAAGTCGTAAGTGAGTGCTAAAAACACATCTGCCAGGGTAGAAACCGCTGCCGATAGCAGTAGAGTTTTTCTGCGCCCCCAGCGAGGCGAGTCGGCAAATGAGCCACCCAAAATTCGCCCCAGCACGCCTGAAATGGAACCGCTGCCAATGCCAATGCCAACGAGCGTTGCGGATAGCTCAACCTGGTTGACAAAGAAAATTGGCGCATAGAATAAGGTAAATCCGTTCCCGACTTGAGATAGAAGACGACCTGCAATCAAAATCCAAACGCGATGGTCAAGTTGGGGCAACCCGGCAAGCAGCTTTCGGCGAAAAGAGTTCATTAGCAGGCGATCTAGGAAACAGCGAAGAAGCACCCTTGCAGTGTATTGTGATCTCGTTAGCCTGAGCAGTTTTTTGCGGTAGCGTGAATAGTAAGGGGGGACTGTGGCAAGATTCTTGTTTGTAACCGACCTGGACAATACTCTGGTGGGTGATGATGAGGCGCTAGAAAGACTCAATCACCAGTTGCTTCAGCATCGTGAGGAACACGGCACAGTGATTGTTTATGCGACAGGGCGATCGCTCCCTTTGTTTGAAGAACTGCGCTCTGAGAAACCGCTGATCAAGCCCGACCTGCTGGTGTTGGCAGTGGGCACCGAAATTTATCGCCAGGATGGAGATACTCCCGACCCCACCTGGACAAGCCAGCTTAACCAACGCTGGGATCGAGAAAAGATCAGGGCGATCGCCGCTCAATTTAACGACCTGACCCCCCAACCGCAAACGGAACAGGGAGACTTTAAAGCCAGCTATTTCCTGGAAGAAGCCGCGTCTAAAGAAGTGTTGGCTTGCCTGGAAGCTGAACTCAAAGATCAGGGCTTAGACGCTCAGTTGGTCTACAGCAGTGGGCATGACCTGGACATTTTGCCAAAGCAGGCAAACAAAGGCGCAGCCGTTGGGTTCCTTCAGCAAGGCTTTCAGATGCCCAGGGAAAGAACCGTTGTTTGTGGTGATTCGGGCAACGATTTGTCGATGTTTCAGGCAAACCATTCACGCGGCATCATCGTCGGCAACGCTCAGCCAGAACTGCTCAACTGGCACCACGAAAACCCATCGGGCGATCGCTACTTAGCGCAGTCTCACTGTGCAGGTGGTATTCTAGAGGGCTTAAAGCATTTTGGCTTTTTTAGCTAAATTGGCTAAGAACTGCTCCGCCCCGCCAGTTGAATGATCAGCTACCTCAAAGGCACTCTCGCCGCAATTCAAAAAATCAGCAGCAGTCGGGTCATTCTCACGCTCGAAGTCAACCAGATTGGCTACGAGCTACAGGTAATTCCCCGCATGACTCAGACGCTTCCGGTTGGCGAAGTGGTGCAGGTCTTCACTCATCTACAGGTGCGAGAAGACCAGATGGTGCTGTTTGGCTTTGCGTCAATGGCAGAACGCGATCTGTTTCGCCAACTCGTCAGCGTCAGCGGCGTAGGTCCTCAACTGGCAGTTGCTCTACTGGATACGTTGGGGCTGCAAGACCTGGTGCAGGCGATCGTCAGCAGCAACACTCGCCTGCTGTCGCGGACTCCTGGAGTGGGGACAAAAACTGCCGAGCGAATTGCCCTAGAACTCAAGGCAAAGCTAGCAGACTGGCGGCTTCAGTCTGGCTTGACCACCCTGCCCGATGCTGCCCCAGCAACCACCGTTCAGGAAGATGTAGAAATGACCTTGCTGGCGTTGGGCTACACTACCAGCGAAATTATGCAGGCGCTACGAGCCGTTGGACAGAAGACCGCATTATCTAAAAATGCAGACGCAGAAGATTGGATTCGAGAGGCGATCGCCTGGTTGAGTCGCTAACCGTTGGGGGCGATCGCTGCTCAGCAGAGCGAAGGAGCAAGGTTGAATTAAAGGAGCGGTTTAAGTAACCACGCCAAACCACTTCCAATGAGGCAAATAACCAGAGCCAGTATCGCTACATTCCGCAGGGAGACTTGCTGCTGAAGCTGATGATTGATGTCGAGTAAGTTCTTATTCTGCAGGACTTACGCATTTGAAACCTGAAACCTTGATCCCCCCTAGCCCCCCTTGAAAAGGGGGGAACTCCGGAAGCCCCCTTCTCAAGGGGGTTGGGGGATCTGGCTGCGTAAGTCCTGTTCTGATGAATCAAGTGTTCGTTCTGAGCAACCAGATTTCTAATGTGGCTCGAACGGTTTTCAATCAGAGATTTAACGCTGCTCACCTCTCCCGACAAGAAATCCACGTTTTCGCGAAGCGCTTCAAGCGACTTAAATAAGTTTTTATCCCCTTGTTCACGGATGTAGCGAACGAGGTAATCGTGAGCAATCTGGTAGCGATCGCCCAATAACTCAGGTACATTCAACACCAGTCCGGAGCCGACCATAATTTCCAGCACCAGATCAAGTTGTTCAGAAGAAACGGGGATACCCGTAAGTTGCAGTTCTTCCGAGAGTTCTAGACGAGTCTTGAGGGGGCGGTTGCCGTTTTCATCCGTCAGCAAGAAAAGGACGAGTTGGGCGATCGCCTCATTCGGCTTGCCGCAGTCATGATTTCCTGTAAGTAGCGCTGCACCAGGGTTTGCTTCGGATGTTTGCCTAGCTGCTGATATTCAACTAGCGTGTCGATGCGGTCTTCTTGAAGCTGTGCGCCGACGATTTGTAGCTCAATGGGGCGAACGCCGCCTAACGCTCCAGTCAGGTCTTTGACTAGAGCCTCGACCAGGTTTACGTCTAGATAAAATTGCGATCGCGCCGTCAAGTTCTCAATCACCGCTCTGGCATCAGTAGGCGAAAAGTCACCCAGGGGATAGCGAATCTCGCGACTGAGAATGTCATAGTTAATTACTTCCAGGTCTGCAACGCGATCGATTTCTAACAGATAGTGCAAGTAATCTTCTCGCAGGGACAGGATGACCTTGACATAGGGAATGTTGAGGCAATCACGCAAAAATAGGTAGAAAGATTGGCGCTGGAGCGGGTCAGGGCGAACAAAGAAAAACTCCTCAAACTGATCAAAGATCAAAACGGTGAAAAGGTTGCGATTCTGATTTTGACGGAGTTGATTCAGGAGCCAGAGGAGGCAATTTTTCTCGCTGCTGGTTGTGTCTAAATCACTCTTGACCGGAGCAAAACTGCTGCCGACCGCCTCCGAATCGTTGCTGACCGCCTCCGAATCGTTGCTGACCGCCTCCGAATCATTCTTGACCACCTCCGAATCATTCTTGACCACCTCCGAATCATTCTTGACCACCTCCGAATCGTTGCTGACCGCCTCCGAATCATTCTTGACCACCTCCGAATCGTTGCTGACCAAATCAAAATTGTTGCCAATCGCTTTCTGGTTGTATCCGATCGCCTCCAGTGCTTCTCTCAGATATTTTTCTAGAGTTTCTTCCCAACCTGTATAGACCGAAAGCAGCAGGGGAAGAACGCGACGAGCTTCGCTGGTGCGACGCTGGAGGGTGGGAAACAGTCCGGCAGTAACGATAGAGCTTTTGCCCACGCCGGAGGGGGACATGAATCACGGTGAGTTTGTCTTTGGGGGTGCCAATACGGGCAACCAGGCGGTCAACATCTTGCTGACGGCTGGAAGCAGCAATCTCTTGAGCTACGATCGCCTCTGGAGAAGAAGGGGCAACTTCGAGCGGTATGGGCGATCGCTGTGGTTCTAGCCGACCTGCCCCGGCAAAGGCGCGAAAGCCATATTGCTGCTCGACGCGCCGCTGAGCCTGCTTGGTCCGAAAGGCTTCCAGGGTAATTTACACTCGTTGTCAAGCTCCAGCTTGGCAATGCGAGGGAGGAAGCTCCGGCTTCCTCTTCGCAATCGTTTGGTTTCTTTGCCCTGCAATCTGGAAGCCGAAGCTTCCAGTGCGCTGTTGGCTGGGTGACGAGGCTAACCTGTATATTTACAGCTAAAAAAACTTAAGGATTGGTTGAATTAAAGCAATCAGGGCTTATTCTAGAGAGCTTGATACATTTTGCTGCTCAACCTCAACTTCTTCCAAGTCCTATGGATCGCTTTACCGTTGCCGTAATTTCACAAACTCCTAACCCCCAGCAGGTGATTTATGCTGCAATGCACCAGGACTACGCAGAGGGGTTTGTCTGTGATGAGCGCGATCGCTGGCCCGATGAAGAAAAAGCCGGGGAAATCATCGTCAAGCAACTTCTAGCAGGTAACCGAGGACACTACGGCCCCTTAGAGCATCCACAAATTGTCCTCAACTGCGGCTGGTTTCCTCACAGCACGATGCAGCAAATTCGGACACATCGCGTTGGAATCAGCTTTGATGTTCAATCTATGAGGTATACCGGACAGCGCATTGCGGATGTGGTTGAAGGTAAGCGAGAGGTGGAAGATGTTTTCTATCTGCGTCCCGTTGGGGCTTATAGCGATCGCCAGGGCAAGCGTTACGAATACACCCCAGAACAGCGACAGCAAGATTTAGACTGGTGCCTAGCCGCCTGCAAGCGCTACCAGGAGCGCATCAGCCAGGGCTTTTCAGAAGAACACGCACGGGGGCTGATTCCCTTTGATGTGCGGCAGCATTGGGTGTTGTCGGCAAATGTGCGATCGCTCCTCCACCTCTTAGACCTGCGCTGGAAAGCCGATGCTCAGCTTGAGGCGCAAAAGCTGTGTGAATTGATCTGGGTGCCGTTTCGGGAATGGACTCCGGCGATCGCTGACTGGTACGAAACCAATCGCCTCAAGAAAGCTCGCTTAGCGCCTTGACTCAGTTAACTTCAACTTCTAACTAACTTCAACGCCCTCGTGCTTTAATAGCCAGCGTTTACGTTCAAGTCCACCTGCGTAGCCCGTGAGGTTTGCTTTTGCGCCAATCACACGATGACAGGGCACCACGATCGCCACCGGGTTGAGCGAATTTGCCATGCCAACTGCCCGATAAGCCGTTGGTTTACCTAACTTTGCAGCCAGTTCTCCGTAGGTGACAGCCGTTCCAGGCGGAATGGTTCGCAGTGCCGCCCAAACCTGCTGCTGAAAAGCCGTTCCACCCGCACTAACCGAGACTTGATCGAGACTGCTGTAGTCCCCTTCTAAATAAGCTTGAATTTTGCTGCTGACCCCTACCGGATTTGTCCTTTCCTTTAACTGAAAGTGTCCGTACCGCACTTGAAGCAGTTGGGTCATGCGGTGTTCGTAATCCGCAAAGTCTAATGCACACAAATTTTCTCCATCTGAAACCAGCAAAATGGTTCCTAATGGGGAATTGAGCTTGTCGATAAAGAGTTCCATGCTGTTTTCTCCTGAAGTAAGATGTACTAGACGACCTGCCCTGGAATCAATTCCGGGCTAAAAGCTGAAGTCCGTTTCAACGGACTCAAATGCTCCCTGAGAAGACCGTTCCAACTCGCTTTAAAGAGTTTTAGCTTTGCGCCTGAGATTGATCTCAAGGCTCTCGTGCAATGCCTTCTGCTACTAGTGCAAGATCTCAGCTAATCCTTCTGACAACCACAGATACATCGCAGCGTAAGCCCGCCAGGGTCGCCAGGATTGCGCCATCTCTAGCAACTGTGCTTTCGTCAGAGGATTGTCTGGGGACAGCGATCGCCGCAACCCCAAATCGGTCGCAGGGAAAGCATCCGGTTCCCGTAACGCCCGCATTGCAATGTAATGAGCCGTCCATTCCCCAATTCCGGGCAGCTTACAAAGCGTCTGAACCGCGCTCTCCAAACTGGGAAAGTTGTGCAACTGCCCTTCCGCAACTGCCGCTGCCAAAGATGAAATGGCTTTGGCACGGGCACGGGTTAGCCCCAGTTGGCTCAGGTCAGCGATCGCCAATACCTCTGGTTTCGGAAACACGAACCGCAGCGATGTTTCGATTGGAGTGTCCAACTTCAGCGGTTCGCCGTAAGTTTCAGCCAAACGACCAGCCAATTTGGTTGCAGCAGCAACGCTAATTTGCTGTCCCAAAATTGCCCGCACTGCTAGTTCAAAGCTATCCCATGCGCCTGGAACCCGCAGCCCCAGCAAGGCAGCAACCCGCTCCCGAAGCAGCGGATCTCGCTCTAGATGAGCCGCAATTTCGGCTGTGTTGGCGTTCAAGTCAAAGAGACGGCGCAACCGCTCAACGATGGGGGCGATCGCCCCCACGCTTGGAAACCGGATCTTGGCAAGCAAATGATTCTGCCCTTCAACCGGACGCACTTCAACCATTCCGTGCAGCCCATCCAGACAAATCGTGCGGCAATAAAAATCAGACCCCACTGCTTCCACTCCAGGAATAGCTCTAGGCAAGAGGAACCGCACCAGCGCCGACCAGTGATAGGGCGGACTAAAGGGTAGCCTCAGCGTAATTTCGGCGGGTGTAGGTGCGTTTTCTGGATTTTCCGCAATATGAATCCGTCGCAGTTCACGGGGCGATCGCTGGTAAGTTTTTTGCATCACTTCGTTAAACCGTCGAATGCTCATAAACCCTGCCGCCATTGCCACATCGGTCATAGATAGAGAAGTTTCGTCAATCAACTGTTTGGCAAATAGGATTCGGCGAGTCTGCGCTACAGCTAGAGGGGATGCGCCTAAATGCTCTGTGAACAAGCGCCTGAGATGGCGATCGCCCACTCCCACTTGCTCCGCCAAATCCGCCACTTTGCCATGATCTAATGCGCCTTCTGCAATCAGATTAAGCGCCCGTGAAACAACAGCCCCCTCAACTTGGGCAAACAGACCGGGAGAAATTTCTGGACGACAGCGCAAACAAGGGCGAAACCCCTTTTCATGAGCCGCCGCCGCACAGGGCAAAAAGATACAGTTTTCTCGCTTTGGCGTTGGAGCCGGACAAATCGGTCGGCAGTAAATTTTAGTCGTCAAAACTGCGGTAAAAAACCGCCCATCAAAACGGCGATCGCGGGCTTGTACCGCTCGATAGCAGGTTTCATGATCAAGTTTCATGGGCACAGCATAGATCTGCCTCACGGGAAAATCTAGCCGTTTTCGGACATGGACACTACAAATAGCAAATGATAGCGACTTGTCTATATAGATTTGATGAAAATTGCGTACCCAAATTGTAAAAACTCGTACTAAAGGGAACTCGTGCTATACCTGCCAGGTCAACTTAGCAAAACCGGGAACTGATTGGAGCGAGGCACTTGAGCCGATCGTCGGTCATCAGTTCTTGTCCATTCACCGTAATTACCTCAACCTTCATGAATACAAACAAAAAGGATATAACCAGCAAGAAATCAGCTTTCTTCTGGAAAAAGGGTGCGATCGCTTTAATGACTTCAACGTTAATCTTGGGCAGCTATTCTCAGGTTTTGGCAAACCCCGCACCGCTGCAAATCAGTCAGCGTCAGCAAGACTGGGACAGCGTTCTAAGATTTGCAAGACTGGTGAATGCGCGTCAGGAAGTTACGTCTTTAGTCTTACAGCTAGATGTTTTAGAAAAGCCTGAAACGAGCTACGCAAACGCCGTTTACCAGATTTTTGCTCGTCAAGACGGGCGCTGGAGACTAATCTACAGCAGCACGGGCGCTCGTCTGATTACCAACAGCCGGGGACGGGTAACGCTAGAGCCAGAAGTGATTTCGTTGAACGACTTGAGGGACGCGCTGGACGATGATGACCTAGATGACTTAGAACTGCGGGCAGTAGCTCAACTGCGCTATGACGTGCGCGGTGGACAGCGCAATCAGCAGGTGACATGGGAACAGGTGCAAAATTATCGGGCGATCGCTCAAACCACCCACCCCCAAATCGCCAACAGCCAAACCAGCAGCACCCAGGTAACGAGCAGTCAGACGACTTCTCAAACCAGCACTCAAATCAGCACTCAGTCCAGCACCACTCAGCCCTCAGTTCCCGTTACTGTGCAGGGTGTAGGACAGCCAAACAACACGTTAAATCCACTGCGGGGACACTTTAGCCTAGCAGTATTGCAATCCCAACCAACCCTGGATAACGTCATCGTTCGCGTTTCGCTCAAGGCTCAGCGCCCCAATGCATTCTTACAAGAGCGATTTGTTGGTGACTTTCGCTATCGGGTCAATCAGCGAGCACGGTTTATTCGAGGACTCAATCCGGGCGATCGCGTTGTCGTGCGCCTGTTCACCCCTCAAAACGTCCTCATTGGCTACAGCGAGTTTGAGCTACTGGATGACAACGCTGCTGTCAATCTAATTTTGCCTAGCCAGAGCAGTTCCTACGGCGTTGTTCGCACGGTTTACGGCGTTGACAGCGACGAGAATGGGGTCATTGATGCGAATCGCAACACATACAGCTACTTTACTCAGGTAAGTGGTTCAAGCTATCGCGATAGCCGCGTCACTTTCCTCAGCGATACTCGAAACATCAATACGAGCCTGTTTCAAACGCAAAACATCTCTACTTCTAGCAGTGCTGTCTACAGCAGTTCCTTTGAAAGTGGTACTTTCTCTCTGGTCGGTCGTACCATTCCCTGCTTTGTTTCTGGGCTGGCTCCTGCCCTGACCGCCGCTCCTGGTGAAGTCGTCGAAATTACTAGTATCGGCAGTAGCAGCATCTCTACCTACGAGGTCAGCCAACTGATCGTGGTTTATCAGGAATTCGGCTTTACAGAAGGCACTATCATCAGCATCGATGACTACGATGATGACGAGTACGATGATGATGATGAGTACGATGATGATGATGATGATGACGATCGTCGCTCTCGCCGTCGCAATTGCAACCAGGGCATCGGCAACGGACCCGAAGGATGCGATCCTGGCAACTCCCGTCCTCGCGGTGGCAGCAATGACGAAACCGGACGCACTCCCAATGGAAGTAGACAGCGTTAACGTTTAAGGCGATCGCCAATTAACCAAAGGCAAGAGGCTACAGCGTCTCTCAAACGGGTGAACTAAAGTAGGGGCGAACGGTCGTTCGCCCCTACCGGGATTTGTATTGACGTTCGACCAGCCTGCGGCACTTTTGAAAGTGTCGCAGGCTAATTAAGTCATGACCTTTAGCTAGCTTTTTTACGAGGATTTGTGACAACAAGCTCAAATTCCCAACCGGGGACTTGCTTGACCAGATTGGTTATGCGGCGCAGGTCAGCGGCACCATTTAGAGTTAGGCTATCACGAGTGCGAATCTCAGCGGCGATCGCCCCGGTGCCGTTGACTGCTATCAAGTCGAACGAACATTTTGCCAGCGCAGGCGGCAAATCGTCAGAGGTGGGATGTAGCGTCACGCTATATCCTTTCTGGCGATATTCTCTGGCTAACCTTAGCAAACGCCGACGTTCTAATAAATTCTCTGGAATTGAATAGATCATATTGATTTTTGGGCTAGAAACCCTACCTTAACTCAGTAGGGTCGGGAGCAGCTTCGACAAAAATATGGAGGAACTCCTCACCCTTGCAAAAACCCTCCGCAAGCACAGCAGACATACCCTTGACGCGAAAGGAACCATTCAAACTGCGACGACGACTCACGAAGTCAGTAATTTGATAGTCATCTACATAGATTAACCCATTCAAAGCGTCTCGTACAGGTTTAACAATATTATCGCTATCGGGTACGCCACTCTCGTCACCCGGCAATGCATCGTAGTAATGGGTAATTGTGACCCGCAAAGAATCGCCTACTGCCGTGCCTGTCTTCCAACACAACTCAGCGGTACGACGGACTTCAGTTTTCCAAGCTTGCAGGCGCTTCCGATCCTTGGTTTGGTGGGAAATCGGCTTGCCAATGACGATGAACTCGAAAGGAATCACCGGAATGACCTGTAGGGTGGTCTGAGCATTCACAAATTGAAAATCTATCTAAGGTTGATCGTTGAGATTAATACCTTTATGCGTTTGGCGCACCCTAATTCGCGATCGCACGTTTAACTCAAATTTTTTGGCTGCGAATCCTAACTCTTACACTAAAGCGCAGGAAAATTCCTTGACCAGGAAATTCCTCTGTTGGCACGATCGCTACGTGCAGCAGCAAAGTTCCCTAAGACTAAGCACTGTAGCAATTTGCATCCCTATTTTAGCCAGCAAACTCAAATTGTGTGAACTTGGAGTAGACAGTAACTACATCGGTTTGAGAATCTAATCCGAAAAACTAAAACGCTAGTTTCAACGGCTAATCCCGATTAATCTCCAGCGCTGGACAGTCATCAGGAGCCAAACGCAGATAGCGAAGGCACTCCTCGGCAGTCAGTTGACGGAAGCTGCGATCGCGGGCAAGCTCAAGCAGCATTTCCCAGGTTGCAGCCCACAGGTTTATCTCTCCTTCTTCACTCAGCGTCGCTACATAGTGACCATCGGGGCTAAAGAAGGCACGACGAATTAGCTTTGGTTCAGATTTCGTATAAGTGGGATAAAGCTGCGCTTTTTCTACGCCCGTTTCCGCATCCCAAATGCGGGCTGTACCGTCTGCCCCAGCCGTGACAAGCGATCGCCCATCAGGACTAAACTGAGCATCTAAAACTAGCCCCCGATGCCCTGACAAAATTACCTTGAGTTCTCCCGTTTCTATCTCCGAAACTCTAGCCGTACCATCCCAACTGGTCGTTACTACCTGCTGCCCATCAGGGCTGAAAGCAGCGCTGCTGACTGCATCCTGGTGGGTTAAAACTTTAACTGCTTGCCCAGAAGCGACCTGCCAAATTCGCGCTGTCCGATCCAGGCTTGCAGTGATGATCTGTTGCCCATCAGGGCTAAACTGCGCTTGCTGAATCATGGCCTCATGACCATGCAAAGTCTGCAACAGTTGTCCGGACTGCACATCCCAAAGGCGGGCCGCAAAATCATCCCCCAAGCCTAGTAGCCGCCGCCCGTCAGCACTGAAAACTAATTGATGAAAAACTGCGGGAACATTTGAGTGGCGAAAGCTCGAAGTAGAGTCATCGCGAATTTCTGAAACCTGTACGCTTTGAATCCGGCGTAGCGGTTCTGCAAGTTTGTTGGACTGGTTCCGACGAATTTCAACCCATCCATCGCTAGTCGCGGTTGCAATCATCTGTCCATTCTGGCTAAGAGCAACGCTGGTAAGCGTCGTTTTCCCATCTGCCGCTGCTGCACCTGCTGGCTGTAGCTGCCCCATTCTCATGCCAACCGCTGCAATTGGGGCTTCTAAAACGGCAGGTGATTTCACAGGGGGCAGGTTAGCCTGAGAATCTAATAGCGATCGCCATCCTGAAGAAGTCAGTCGCTGCCAAAATCGTGGCTGAATTGGTGCGTCGATCTGAGCGGTACTAGCAGAGGGTAAGCCATGATTCAGGTCTATTGCCAGATTGGGGTTAGCAACGGAGTTAGGAACGATATCCCAGCGTTGCAGTAACCCGTCTGCCGTCACCGTTACAAGACCTGCTGGAAGCGCTGGGGCAATACCCGCCTGCGCCGTAAAATCAGGATTGGATTCTATCAGCATAGAGGATGGAGTCAGGTCTATGCTGGAGACGCTACCGGAGGCTGCTCCTAAGGGTGCTGCTGGTTGGACAAAGGCTGTCCATTGCACTAACCCCTGAGGGATTTGGAGCGTGGGCAATTCGCCACCTGCTATCGCTGACCACAGGCGCACAGTACCTTCTTGGTTAGCTGTGACGAGATAAGCTCCGTTAGGGCTAAATTGGGCGGTGGTAATAGCAGCGTGATTTCCGCGTAAAACACCTGTTTGGTGTCCTGTTTGCGCGTTCCACAGGTAAACGCTGTAGGAAACTTCTTGGTTAACCTGACCTCGACTTGTGGTGATGATTTGGCGGCTGTCAGGGCTAAATGCGATCGCCCCTATCCCTTCATCCTGATCCGTCTGAGTTGCAGATCCTTGCCCAGAAAGTCTGGCTCGAAGCCGACCTGAGCTGACTTCCCAAAGCCATGTTTGGTGGTGAGTGCCTGTTGTTGCCAACAGTTGCTCATCTGGGCTGAACAGCACCTCTACAACGGGGTCAATTGGGTTAATAGTTTGGAGGGATGAATTTGACCCAGATTGGATGTTGCTGGCTCTATCTACCGGAGCATTTTGAGGTAAGGTGTGGCGCAGTTGTCCAGTGTTAACTTCCCATAGCCTGACCTTGCCATCATCGCAAGCAGTAGCAATCCAGCGTCCTTTGGGGCTAAGGCTGGCACTATTGACCACATCTGGATGCTGCAAGGATTTGATGAGCTTTGCAGTCAAAGGAGCCGTTGGAGATGCAGCCGTTAATTGCCAAAGATAGGCAGTATTAGCCCCAGAGGTAAGCAGGCGTTTCCCATCTGCACTAAACTGTAGGCTGTTGATAGCTCCTGTCTGAGTCAGGCGAACCAGGAGTTGACCTGTTTTGGCTTGCCAAATCGAGATGCTTTGATCGATGCTAGCTGTGGCAATCCATTCTCCGTCAGGGCTAAAACTAACTTGAGTAATGGCTTGAGCAGCTTCAATCTGCAAGGATAGGGTGCCAGATTCAGTTGACCAGATTTTGACGTGGGGAGAATTTTGGGCGATCGCCATCACCTGTTTACTGTCTGGGCTAAAGGCAACAGTCGTCAGGTTTGGCGTTTCTGTCTGCCGAATCTCACTCGTTGCAGCGGCATCCGGTGAAGAATCAGCCCAGGACAAAATCTTGAGTGGCTGAAGGTTGTCAGTTTGAATAGTGTGGGAATTGACCGCCCAAAGGCGCACGGTGCCGTCAGCGCTAGCGGTCGCTAAATAGCTCTGATCGGGACTGAACTCAACTCGGTGAACCGCAGCCTGGTGTCCGCGCAGTTCCAATTGCAGCCGCAGGTCTTGCAGGGCAGCCCGTAAACTAGATTGCGCTTCAAAGGTTTGACCGCCCTGTTCTGCGGCTAGACGACTAATCAGCAGCGCTGCCATTGGGTCGCCGTCTGGTTCTTGGAGAATTGACTGGGCGATCGCCGCCCGCTCTCGTGAGGTTGAAACCTGAAGCTGATAGTCCTTTTCTGCCTGAGTCTGTACCGCTGTGCGGTATTGATTGAACGTTACCAACAGGGCAACCAGCAATACCGAAGGCACCGCAATTTGCAGCGACCTTAATTCCTTCCTAGCGCGGTAGCTCTCTTCTTGACTAACGGTAATGTAGCGCTGTGCTAGAGCCGACAGATCATCGGAATAGTGACTGAGAAAGTCTTCTGCATCAATCAGTCGCCCGCCGCGCAGCAAATACTCCACGCCTTTGGGCTGTCCAGCATTGTTCCATTCCTGAGCGATCTGCTCAATGCGCCGCTGTCGGCGTAAAACTTCCCGATTTTCGTCCAGCCAACCCCGCAGCAGTGACCAGTTCCGAATCAGGGCTTCGTGGGCGACATCAATCGTCTCCTGGTAGAGCCAAGCTTGGGCAAAGCTGGCGACAGCCTGTGTTTTCTCGGTTAAAGGAACATTTGCGAAATTTTCCCCCTCCGACTGCCAGATCTCACTTTGGTTGGTCACGACCAGTTTGGCAGCAACCAACTTTTCTAAGGTTTGCTCGACTAATTCCCGTGAAAAAGCAGAGTTTACCAATTCTGCCTTAAATACACGCCGTCGGGTGTCTTCAGTTCCTTCTCCTAGTTGCGTGAGCGCCAGAAAGATGCGTTTGGCGACGCTCTGTTCTTCTAACGACAGGCTATAAAAAATCTCAGTTGCGCGTTTTTGCAGCGTTCCTCTGACACCGCCCAGTTCTGTGTAAGCATCCAGGGTAAGATAGGCAGCGTCGCTGTCTGCTGCGATTTGCCGTCGTTGCCATAGCTCTAGCAACGTATATTGCAGCAGCGGTAATTCACCGGGCGCACCAATGACATCTAGCAGCATTGTGTAGACCAGATTTGGCTCACATGTCAGTCCTACCTTCTGGGCAGGCTGCACGATGGTCGCTTTGATTTGCTCGTAGCTCAGCGGTGTGACAATCACCATGTTTTGCTCAATCTGCTGGGCTAACTTCTCATACAGGGAACACTTGCCGAAGAAATCTGCCCGCAGCACAATTACAATGCTGAGACAGTCACCCGCCGCTTGCAGCACTTCAGTGAGGCACCGAAAAAACTGGTGGCGTTCCTGTTCTGACTGCGTTCCGTGACTCAGAGTGAAGACTTCTTCAAACTGATCGATAACGAGCAGCAGATGGGGACGTTTTTCAGCTTTAAAGGAAGAGGGGCGATCGCCCTCACTGTCTCCCTTTTCAGTTAACAAACTGGCCTGCACCAATTGCGCTAACCCCGCTCCACCGTCCTGCAAGAACACCTCTGCCCGTCGAAGCTGCTCTGCTCGCTCCAGATCAGAAACGTTCAGATCTACAAAAGCAGATGCCAAACTCTTGAGCGGACGATGGGTTGGGGTGAGCAGCTTGATTCGCCAGCGATCGCTCCCCGAAAACTTCTGTCCCTGCCGCAGTTCCCAAATCAACCCGGCTCTGACCAGAGAAGACTTACCGCTGCCCGAAGCACCGACGACGGCAACAAAGCGCCCCTTTCTTAGCTCATCGAGAAGCTGATCGGTCAAATCCTCTCGCCCAAAAAAGTACTCAGCATGGGCTTCGTCAAAAAACTCCAACCCTCGATAGGGGCAAATGTCTGTTGGTTGTGGCAGTTTCTTGGCTGTTGCCAAACTTGCGCCCCGCGTCAGAATAATTTCACTGCCCGAATTTTCAAACAGGGGCTGCTGCAATTCTCCCTTCAAGGCATTGTTGACCGAGGTGGTCAGAGAGTGGTTGGTGACAATTCCGGTCTCGCTACGTTGTGGGTCTAATCCTGTTAGCAGGGCTTGGGTAAAAACACTGTAAGTCCCGTCTAGGGACTCATAGGCAGCTTCATATTCCCGCGATGCTGCCATGAATAGTCTGTCTGTACCAGGACGCGCCCCTGGGTCAGCCTCCAAAAAATTGAGAAATTCGCCGCTGTGACAGCAATCTAGCAAAATGATCCGCTGGCGCACTGGGCTTTCTTGTAGCAGTCGTCGCAGCCAAAACAAAGACAGGCCGTAAAATCCGACATCAGGATTAGAATCGCTGGGAGCCAGGTAGCCTTCCTGAATTCCGGCTTCCCGCTGAATGCCATGTCCTGAAAAGTAGAACAGTGCCGTATGGGGAACGTTAGCACCCTTTGGCTTAAACAAGCTGATCAGCGCTGCTTCTAAGTCGCGCAGCGTCACCGGAGTTTTTAATCCAATCTGAGGTTGACCTGAATTGATGATTTCTGGTAGCCGATGGACACGAAACTCACCTTGACTGTGTAACCGTTGGGCGATCGCCTCAGCATCGCGGGCTGGAGCTTGTAAGCCAGACAAATACTGGTATGTATTAACTCCGACAACAAGTGCATCCCGTGACATTAATCCAAGTTCCTTATAAAGCGGCGTAATATTTCTGTAGCTTCTGGAATGCCCTAACGTTGATGGGGCAGTTTTTACAAGACCTCATTGCTTACAGGCAAGAATACCCGTTCAGCAGAGGATAATCGCGAACTCGGTACTCTGCCGTCTCTAGAGATCTTTCTGCGGACTTACCTGCATCACAGCAAGGCAAAGCCAAAACGCTTTGTCGAAAACTTTCAAGTTGGGCTATTTAGGGTTTCTGAGACCCATTGTTAAATTGAATGAACCCAAACTTCTGAAAGTAGACGGCGAAGTTCATCTGAATCAGGGACAAACAACTAGATTTACTAGTGATTTAAATCATCTCGAAAGAGAATTTTACGCCACTATGATGACCGTCTAGAAGAGAAGATAGCGAACGGATTAACTCTTGTAAAAGGGGGTGAGAACCCTTGCTGGCTATTCGTCACCTCTATGCAGACAAATTCTTAATCAAGACAATTCGACAAGATTGGTTTTTATGAAATTTCTGAAACTAAATTTTTGATTTTCTATTGCAACGTATCTTTCTCCGTTGAACAAACGTCTGTGTAATCTACTAGTTAGCTACAAGAAACTTCATTGATTTAGGTAAAGAGGTGAGTGCGATCACTGATTTTAAGCAAAGATAGAGAATGAAGACTAAGCTATGGGCTAAAGCAGGCTCAATTTTTCTAGAATCCACAGCGTTGAGATCGGCATGGATTACCCTCCTTCTCGTTTCAATAAAGTTTTGGCAACTCAAACAGAGAGCAGTGCTGTTTGGGTAGCTAGAGGTGATGCTTTGGCTCGTTTAGGTCGCTATACAGAGGCGCTTGTCAGTTTTGATGAAGCCCTAAAAGTTGCTCCTAACGATTGTGCAGCCTGGGTGTTTCGTGGAGTGGTGTTGATTCATTTAGAGCGCTATCAGGAAGCTCTGTTAAGTTGTGATAGGGCTTTGGAAATTCAGCCAGCCCATCCAGAAGCCTGGATTTTTCGAGGCGCAGCGTTGCATCGTCTCGATCGCCATCAGGAAGCTTACGCTTGTTACCGCAGAGCGCTTGGAACTGAGCGGCGATCGCTGTGGCAAAGCTTGATGACAGCCTTAAGAAAAGTTTGCGCCGGGTTTGTGTCCCGGTGATGCCTCAAGCTTCACGTAGATCGATAGAATAGATGCGTTGGGTTCAGCAATCAGTGGTCGGTTACGCCTATCGAAACTATTTACGGCAATCTTCAAGGTCTAAAGTCGAGCCAGCTTAAGCAGCTTCAACGGCTCTATCATCAGCGGCTACCGGGCGATCGCTTCACCACGCCTGAGTTTGCTCAGCGCCTTGCTGCAATTAGTACTGACATCGATCAGCCAATTTGTGCTTACATCAACCGCCGGGGACAGGTAATTCGCGTGGGAGTGGGCACAGTGGGCAAAACCCAGATTCCACCGATGGAACTACCGCGTTACGGGGCTGAGCGGCTCTCTGGGATTCGCTGTATCGCTACTCAGCTAAAGTCCGAAGCTCCCAGTGAAGCTACCCTAACCGCAATGGCGCTTCAGCGACTAGATGCACTAGTGATTCTAACGCTTTCCGGTAGCGGTTTTGAGCGTAGAGGCGGAGGTGCAGCAGGGTATGTTCAGGAAACGTATTTAGCTCATCTAGTGCCTCATCCCGAAGTTAACTGGACTGTCTCCCCGTCTTTAAGCCTGGATCTGCTATCTCAGCAAGACTTTTTAGAATTGACCGAAAGCCTGGAAGAGGAGTTTCGACGGGAATATGTTGCCCAGCAGGTCAGCCCCGACCAGGATCGGGTTTTGCTGGTTGGCGTAGCAACTAATGAACTTACACTACAGCGCTTTCAGGATGGTTTGGCAGAGCTATCAAGGCTGGTTGAGACGGCCGGCGGCGAAGTTTTACAGATTTTGCAACAGCGGCGATCGCGCCCTCATCCTCAAACCGTTGTCGGTGAAGGTAAAGTACAGGAAATTGCTCTGACCGCCCAAACCGTCGGTGCAAACCTGATTGTGTTTGATCGCGACCTGTCTCCCGCTCAAGTCAGAAACCTGGAAATGCGAATTGGGGTACGGGTTGTCGATCGAACTGAAGTCATTTTAGATATCTTTGCTCAACGGGCACAGTCTGGTGCGGGTAAACTTCAAGTTGAGTTGGCACAGCTAGAGTACATGATGCCGCGACTGGCAGGACGAGGGCGGGCAATGTCCCGATTGGGCGGTGGTATTGGCACTAGAGGACCAGGTGAAACCAAGTTAGAGACAGAACGACGGGCAATTCAGCGGCGGATTACCCGCTTGCAGCAGGAAGTTAACCAGCTACAGGCTCATCGCTCACGCCTGCGAGGACAGCGCCAACACCAGGAAGTTCCCTCCGTCGCAATTGTCGGCTATACCAATGCCGGAAAGTCTACTCTGTTGAATGCGCTAACTAATGCTGAGGTCTACACGGCTGATCAATTATTTGCAACACTTGACCCGACTACTCGACGGCTGGCGATCGCCGACCCCGCTACTCACACAACTCTCTCCATTGTCCTAACAGATACCGTTGGCTTCATCCACGAATTGCCCCCTTCCCTTATGGATGCTTTCCGCGCCACCTTAGAAGAAGTCACCGAAGCTGACGCTTTACTGCACGTAGTAGACCTCTTCCATCCAGCGTGGCAAAGTCAGATTCGCTCAGTCATGGCAATTTTGTCTGATATGCCCGTAACGCCCGGACCAATCCTGTTAGCGTTCAACAAGATTGATCAAGTAGATAGTGACACGCTCACTCTGGCTAGGGAAGAATTTCCTCAGGCAGTGTTTATCTCAGCGGGCGATCGCCTCGGTCTAGAAACCTTGCGTCAGCAGCTTGCCCAACTCGTCTACTATGCAACCTTTGCTTCTTAAAACACACGGAGTAAATAAATTTTGAGTCAAGAGTGAGAACCTGGTGTCTCACTCTTAACATCTTGGACTTCAATCAGTCACGCTCCCTAGCTGAAGCTAACTCAAAACAGTCATGGAATCCCCTTCCCAGCCACCTTTACCGAAAGAGATCCAGGTCAAAATCTTGCTCGCTGGCGGTCATGAGTATGAAGTATCCCTTCCCCCTGACGCGCCACTCCTGCACAACCTCATTGCAACCCTCGTAGCCTACGCTCACGGGCAAGAAAATAGTTCTAGCGGACTCTTCCAAATTCCCATTGAGCAGGGACGCTCAGCGCTTTGTTTTGCCAGCAAACAGCTAGTTGGATTAGTAACAGAACCCCCCGTCTTTGTACAGCAAAACCAAGTCATCCAACCTCAGACGAGGCAATCTGAGCAAATTTGGGCAAATCCCGCACCAAAAACTACCTCCCTTGGAATCATTCCCTCTGAATACGTCCAAATCGATAACTTCTTGAGTACAGAAGAAACTATTCGACTCTTGAATTTTGTTTTGAGTCAGGAAAAAGTCTTTGTCTCTACCAGCACCTCAACAAACGACATCAACTACCGTCGCTCTATGGCACTTTATGACTTTCCAGAATTTTCTGAACTGATAGTAAATCGCATTCAAGAAGTCATTCCGGACGTGTTAAACAAGCTGGGACTCCCCTCTTTCCCAGTTTCTCAGATAGAAGCTCAACTCACCGCTCACAAGGATGGTAACTACTACAAAATCCACAACGACAATGGCAGTATAGACACAGCAACGCGAGAACTCACCTACGTTTACTACTTCTACCAAACCCCAAAACCCTTTACAGGTGGCGAGTTGCTGATCTACGACAGCAAGGTTGAGAACGGTTTCTTTGTAGGCACAGAAACCTTCAAAACAATAGACCCACGTAACAATAGCATTGTCTTCTTCCTGAGCCGCTGTTTACACGAAGTATTGCCTGTACATTGCCCCTCTCAAGCGTTTGCTGATAGTCGCTTTACTATCAATGGTTGGATTCGGCGCTAACTCAACCGCTCCATCAGAATGCTTGATTATGTCCTCACAAACTAAATCTTCTACAACCTGTATCTAAAAATAAACACACCTAAAAAACTAAGTAATAATACGTAATGACTTGAGTAATAGTGTAAGCTTCAACCCGTTATCCACTAGCAAATTAATAACAGATTCTACTGAATTAAATTAGCAAAGAATTCACCTTGTGTAGTGCTAATTACTTAGGTGAGGACAAAAGAAGTAGGGCTTTGTTCTACCTTCTTTGTCCTATCTGTATGACTACAGCTGTAGAATCATAGGCTGGGCAACATAACCCCATCAATTTTGGCTGAAAACTCGACAAATGCTGAATTAGTTTGACGTTTGTAAAACTTTTGCTACTTAAGAAACTTAGCTATTTTTACTGATCTAAACCTCAAAACTGACCTGAAGAAATTCACTTTGTGCTGGAAACACAAACCTGTAAATATACTGACATTTTTTAATTTATGTAGATTCTGATATCCGATTGAGTAATTGAAGATCGTATGAAACCGTACAAAAAGTGAGAGGCAAAAGCTTTGTTAAGGGCATGATCGAGATGTAACTTTAGATACGCCTAAATCTCCATGTCTAATTTATCTGTACGGCTAGCTCTTGGGTTGTCTGTTCTGTCAGCCATAGGACTATACTCACTCTCGACGGCTTCTCCTGCTTCAGCTTTCACACTTAAGAACGGCAGCGTTACAGTAAATGCCAGCGACAAGAACCAATCGTTTGACATTTTCTTTGATGGAAACGTTGATACAAGTTCTGTTTCCGGACTTTCATCTAAAGCAACTTTTACTTTCTTGGGTTTCTCTACGGTAGGAAGTAACACAGAAGCATCTTTCAAAGTTTCACTCAGTAATACCTCCAGCAACGGCATTTTTTCTAGAACCTCTGCTTTGGGTTTTGATATCGATCAGATGTTGCTAGGAGTGGGCAACTCCAACAAGGTTGGCAACACGAGAGTTTCTGAACTCTTTAGCAACGATAGAGAAGGAGCATTCCCCAATCAGTTTGGTGACGTTGATGTATGTTTCACTAATGGTAATACTTGCCAGGGCGGACAGAATGGCGGTGTGACTACAGGTAAATCTGGGGACTTCTTACCCATTCTCGCTTTTTCAGGTAAGGTCAATACCTTTACGTTGAGTAACTTTGGTGTTCGCTATCAAAGCATCGATGGAAAAAGTATTGATGGAAGAAGTTTTAATGGTGATAGTGGAACAGGTCGTGGAACCTCTACCGCACCGCTTGTGACCTCGCCAGTAGTGGTTGTGCCTCCCCCCGTTGAACCAATTCCAGCACTACCAGTTGTAGTTGAACCCATTCCAACCCCACCAGTTGTAGTTGAACCGATTCCAGCACTACCAGTTGCAGTTGAACCGATTCCAACCCCACCAGTCATAGTTGAACCGATTCCAGCACTACCAGTTGCAGTTGAACCAGTTCCAACCCCACCAGTCATAGCTGAGCCTACTCCTCCTTTACCAGTTGTAGTTGAACCGATTCCTGCAACTGGTGGTGCAGCAGAGCCTTCTCCAAGTTCAACTCCTCAGTCTGTGCCTGAACCGGGTACTATTGGAGGTCTAGTGATAGTTGGTCTAGCTTTGTTGCGTCGTGGCAAGTAAGAGAGTTATTAATGTCATAACTGTAGTCATATAGTTCAGGATCATGAATGAAATAATACCCGATACTTTTTGGGAAGCGCGGCACTTCTAAAAAAGTACCGCAGGTTAATTAATTCATGCTCCTTAGGAGGTAGAGCCTTGCTCTGCCTCTTTTTTAGATCTAACTAAAACTATTGAACTCCCTCTATGTGCTCCTAAGTGAGTTGTGAGAATCGCATTGTGGAGGAATATACTTTCCACATCTCGCTCATCTCATTGATGACTCAGACAGAATTTTTAGCTGCACGTGCGTCCGTGAGGCATGATATGAGAAAGAACGCAACGAAGATAAAAACCTGTTTCCTTACAGAATCCTGTCTTTTTGCTTAGATGACGGTCTATACATGGTGGTTTTGGTGAAGGGGGAAAGTGTGAGAAGTCTGTGCTTTTTAGTTCCTGGGACTGGGGGAAGGTTTGCCTGTGGAGGACTGTGGGCAGAGTTGAAAACATTACGTCTAGCACAACAAATCTGTTCAGCCAAAGTCGTGACTTATCGTCAACGTGAGAAGGAAACATTGTTTTTAGACGATGTACTTCAGAAACCACAATTAGAAGATGTCATTTTTGTGATTAGCTGGGGATTTGATGTTCCTAAACTCGCTGCCAGGCTGAAGCGCTACAATGTGGTCTATCATGCTCACAGTGCGGAGTATGGGTTTAAGTTACTGTCTAATGTTCCAATTATTACTGTTAGCCGAAATACAATGGGATACTGGGGACAGCGATCGCCCCACTCCTTAATCTATTATCTACCTAACCAAATCTCTGATGAGTTCCACAATCTAGATTTGGAACGAGATATTGATGTGTTAGTGCAGACGCGAAAATCATCGGAATATTTGCTTAAAGAATTAGTACCTGCCTTGCAGCAAAAGTGTAATGTCACTGTCGTTAATTCTTACGTTGAAGATTTGGCAGGGTTATTTAATCGCGCTAAGGTTTACCTTTATGACTCAGCAGAATATTGGGCAATGCAGGGCGTGACTGAAGGATTTGGATTGCAACCAATGGAGGCGATCGCCTGTGGCTGTCAGATATTCTCCAGCGTCAACGGTGGTTTGGCTGACTACCTCGATCCGGGATTTAACTGTTACAAAATTGCTGGATATTCTAAAGAGTTTGATGTTCAGCGCATCCTGAAAGTAATTCACAATTCACCCCCAATTACCTTACCTGAACAGTTTTTTGCAGAGTATCGCACCGAAAATATCATCCGACGGCTTGAGCAAATTCTGACTGATATCAACTATTTCTTTGATTACAAAGCTCAACATTCGTCTCATATTCAGTCATTAACTTCACTACGGCTGACGAAACTACGCACACAGCGCGTCTTCGCTAAGATCAAAGAGCGATATTTCAGTTCCAAAACTTGATGTGTCCCTAGAATGAAACCTCAATGATATAGCGGTAGCCATATTGATTAGGACATTTTGGCGGTGCGGCTCAGCCGCACCGCCAAAATGTCCGTGTCCTAACCTAGCTGACTACAGCTATAAGAGTTTCTTGTGCATCAACAAAGTGCTGGAAACCTTAATTTCTGTGGAGCAGGCATCTTACCGGATTGATCTGAATGAGCAAGATGCCCATCCTACAAGAAGCTTAAAAATTCATACATTGCATATCTGAAGTGTTGGATTCTACGACACAGCACATTTCTTCTAGGAGATAAAGATGTGACTTCTCAAATGCCCTCTGATTCTGAAAAACCTAGAGCTAAGCGAACGGGAAAACCTCTGCCGCCGAAATTAATCATTCGGCTGGGTAAGTTTATTTGGACGACAATGTGGAAAGTGATGATGTCTAACCTTGCCCCGCGCAGCAAATCGGGGGAATACATTCGTCCTAGCAGCCAGTTCCGCAATTTTATTGGCACCGATGAGGGTAATCTCTATCCGCCCGAAGCAGGTCGCTATCGCCTCTATGTCGGTATGAGTTGCCCTTGGGCACACCGTACTCTAGTTGTTCGCGCTTTGAAAGGACTTGAGGACGCGATCGCTCTCTCTATCGTTTCGCCCCTCAATAGCGGCTGGGCACTCGATCAGCCCGAAGCAGAGATTCGTACCCTGGCTGATCTATACCAGTTAGGGGAGCCAAGCTATAGCGGTCGCAGCACTGTCCCCGTGCTGTGGGATGCCCAGACGCGGACGATTGTGAACAACGAGAGCGCAGACATTATTGTGATGCTGAACTCAGAATTTAATGCGATCGCCACCCACCCCACCCTCGACCTCTATCCCGAAACGCTCAAGTCAAAAATTGACGAGTGGAACGAGAAAATTTACCACTCCGTAAATAACGGCGTTTATCGCTGCGGTTTTGCTCAAACCCAGGAAGCATATGACGTTGCCTCTGAGCAACTGTTTAACACACTCGATGAAATTGACGCTATTCTAGAAGAAAATCGCTACCTGTGTGGCGACTGCCCTACCCTGGCTGATGTTCGCCTGTTTACCACGCTGTTTCGCTTTGACGTAGCCTATCACGGACTGTTTAAATGCAACCGTCGTAGAATCCAGGATTACAAAAATCTGGGTGCCTACCTGCGTGACCTCTATCAACTCCCTGGTGTAGCTGGCACCTGCGACCAGGAAAGCGTCAAGCGGGACTATTATGGCAATCTGTTTCCACTCAATCCAGGCGGGATTGTTCCCTCTGGACCTGATTTGACCAACATTTTTGAACCGCACGGGCGCGAAATGCTTGGCAAAGCTAATAGGGCGATCGCCCCATAACGACCGCACTTCAGGAGTGTGGCACTTACGACCTAACCAAATTCCCTATACGTCGCAAAAGTATTTTAAAATTATTAACAATTAGTATAGTCGCCACGAGAATCCAACGATTCTCTAACTCCAGGTGGTGGGATCTATCCGTGCTGCTGTGAAAGCAGCGCCGTTCCCCTTGAGTGCCACTTGCGAGGATTGTCACTGGTTTGTAGAACCTATCTGTAGAGCAATTATGAAAGACCTGTCTCGTTATCGCAATATTGGCATCTTCGCTCACGTAGATGCGGGTAAGACAACCACCACCGAAAGAATTCTCAAGCTAACTGGGAAAATTCACAAGATTGGTGAAGTTCATGAAGGTGCGGCGACCACAGACTTCATGGAGCAAGAGCAAGAGCGCGGCATCACGATTCAGTCCGCTGCGACAAGCTGCTTTTGGAAAGACCACCAGCTCAATATCATCGACACCCCCGGTCACGTTGATTTCACCATTGAGGTCTATCGTTCGCTCAAGGTTCTGGACGGCGGCATTGGCGTGTTCTGCGGGTCGGGCGGCGTTGAGCCCCAGTCTGAAACCAACTGGCGCTACGCCAATGGCTCTAAAGTTGCCCGAATTATCTACGTCAACAAGCTCGATCGCACGGGCGCTGACTTCTATCGGGTTGTCAAGCAGGTCGAAGATGTACTTGCGGCTAAACCCCTGGTGATGGTGCTGCCGATTGGTGTCGAAGACCAGTTCACAGGCATGGTTGATCTGCTCACCCGCAAGGCGTGGATTTGGGATGATTCTAGCGATCCGCTCAATTATCAGATCAAAGAAGTTCCGGCGGATATGGTTGACCAAGTTGAGTCGTACCGTGAAGCGCTGATTGAGCTAGCGGTTGAGCAAGACGACGAGGTGATGGAGCAATACCTGGAAGGCAATGAGCCAGACGTTGACACGCTCAAGCGCTGTATCCGCAAAGGCACCCGCGACTTGGCTTTCTTCCCTACCTACTGCGGTTCTTCCTTCAAAAACAAAGGGGTGCAGTTAGTGCTAGATGCGGTTGTGGATTACCTACCTGACCCCACTGAAGTCAAGCCTCAGCCAGAGGTTGACCTGGAGGGTCATGAGACGGGCGAATTTGCGATCGTTGATCCAAGCCGTCCGCTGCGGGCGCTAGCCTTCAAAATCATGGACGATCGCTTTGGTGCCCTCACCTTTACTCGCCTCTACTCCGGCACTTTGTCCAAAGGCGACACAGTACTCAACACCGCTACGGGCAAGACCGAGCGGATTGGTCGTCTGGTCGAAATGCACGCCAACTCTCGTGAAGAAATTGACTCGGCTCAGGCAGGTGACATCGTGGCGATCGTCGGGATGAAGAATGTTCAAACTGGACACACGCTCTGCGATCCTAAGCAGCCCGCTACGCTGGAACCGATGGTCTTCCCTGAACCCGTGATCTCCGTTTCGGTGAAGCCGAAGAAGAAAGGCGGCGACGAGAAGATGGGCATGGCGCTGAGCAAAATGGTGCAAGAAGATCCCTCTTTCCACGTTGAAACCGACGAGGAAAGCGGTGAAACCATTCTTAAAGGCATGGGTGAACTGCACCTCGACATCAAAGTTGACATCCTCAAGCGGACGCACGGCGTGGAAGTGGAAGTCGGTAAGCCGCAGGTGGCCTACCGCGAGTCCATCACCAAGCGCCTGGAAGACAGCTACACCCACAAGAAGCAGTCGGGTGGTTCGGGTCAGTACGGCAAGATCGACTATGTGATCGAGCCAGGTGAGGCGGGTACTGGCTTTGTGTTTGAGTCAAAGGTTACGGGTGGAAACGTACCCAGAGAATACTGGCCTGCGGTCCAAAAGGGTTTTGAAACCAGCATTGATCGCGGCCCGTTGGCTGGCTTCCCCTGCGTTGATTTGAAGATCACGCTGACCGATGGTGCCTATCACCCGGTTGACTCATCAGCGATGGCGTTTGAAATTGCGGCACGGGCTGCATATCGTCAATCCTTGCCCAAAGCTGGCCCTCAACTGCTTGAGCCAATCATGAAGGTGGACGTGTTCACACCAGATAGCCATATGGGTGATGTAATTGGCGACCTCAACCGTCGTCGGGGCATGATCAAGTCGCAAGACACAAACCCAATGGGTGCGCGAATTAAGGCAGATGTGCCGCTGAGCGAAATGTTTGGCTATATCGGTGACCTGCGGACGATGACCTCTGGACGCGGACAGTTCTCGATGGAGTTCTCTCATTACGCGCCTTGCCCTGGCAATGTGGCAGAAGAGGTGATCAAGGAGGCGAAAGAGCGTCAGGCTGCACTGGCGTAAGCAGATAAGGGGGGCGATCGCCACATCACCCTCCTTCAAATTCTGAGTTAAAGGGAAGGGGAAAGGCAAAAGAGATGCCCATTCCCCTTCCCTTTTGTTTAATTTGATAAGATGTTGGGTCACTCGCTAATTGCGCCGATTGCTATGGAGTCAAATTTGCTGCTGCCCACCGAGGTCATTCTGAGCAACACCCGCTCGACTCTGGGGCATCTCTACCTAGACTGGAACCCTCAACCCGGTGCATACCTGGAAGTAGAAGGGCAGACCTATCTTGTGTTAGAGCGCAAACACCGCTACTTGCTGAAATCGGGTCGATATCAGCTACACAAAATTTCCCTGTATGTTCAGAAGACGCATACGCCAGCCGAGAAAAGTTTGGTGGATGGGCGTTGGGTAATTGGCGATACGAGTTGCACTTACAATGCGCGATCGGAACTGCTGCGCTGTACGGTAAATCCGGGTGGACCGTGCGATCGCTGTATTCACTATCATCCTTCCGAGAACTTTTAACGGTCGCGCTCACCGGATGCAGATAACTTTTGCAACCAAACAGACATTTGGGAACGTTCTAGTGAAGCGTGGTTGTTAGCCATAAGTACACAGTTCCCAGCCTTTGTTCCTAGCCTCTCTGATAGTGCATTCCTGGTAATTGAGAGACTAAACCCATGAGTTCCAGTTGCATCAGGGCACTGAGGACGGAACTGGTGGGCAATCCGGCTTTTTGGGCAATCAAATCAAAAGATGTTGGCTCTAGGGGAACTACATCTAAAACCTGTTTGATGTCAGGCTCCAGGTCGGTCAGCGTTTCATCCAATAGCGAAAGTTGTGAAGGGGGGGAGGGCATGACGTGCAGGCGAGGCATTGCACCCAGCATTTCTAGCAGATGACTTTCGCCTAAAATGACGTGAGCGCCTGTGTTGAGTAGTTCCAGGCAACCTTTAGAGCGAGGGTTGTCTAGCGATCCGGGGAGGGCGTAGACATCGCGGTTGTAGTCGGCTGCTAGCCGAGCGGTAATTAGTGCCCCTGACCGATGGGGCGCTTCTAGCACCAGAATGGCGCGACTGAGTCCGGCAATGATGCGGTTGCGGCGGGGAAAGTTGACCCGATCGGGCTGGGTGCCCGCGGGATATTCGCTGACAAGCAAACCCTGTTCTGGAATTTGTTTGGCAAGGTTGCGGTTTGACCAGGGATAAACGATATCCACGCCAGTTCCCAGGACGGCGATAGTGCGTCCGCCTGCGTTGAGGCAGCTTTGGTGGGCTTCGGTGTCAACGCCGTCTGCCAAGCCTGAGACGACAGTAAAGCCTGCCTGGGCAAGGGATGCACTGAGTTTGCGAGTCCATCGTCTGCCGTAGTCTGAAGGGTCGCGGGTGCCGACGATGGCGATCGCCGGAATCTTTCCTTGATTCTCCTCTGGAACCACCTTGCCGCGATAGTAGAGGACGGGCGGCGGGTCAGAAATTTCTAGCAGCAGTCTTGGATAGTCAGCATCAGCGGGTGTCCAAAAGTAAGGATTTTCCTTTTCGTGCTGCTGCAAAATCTCCTCAGGGTGAAAGCGCGATCGCCTGCCTGCTACGGTCTTTGCTGTGTAGGAGCCAAATCCTTCCACCTGTTCCAGATCGTTTGGGCTAGCTTCCCATGCTTCTGCGAGACTATTGAAATGATGATGGAGGCGCATCAGGAGGGTTGGCCCCACTCCTTCAATGCGTGACCAGGCTAACCAAAATGCACGTTCCCCCAACTGATGCTCCTTACCTGCTGCTGAGTTTTTGTAAAAGTTTAGAGTACTGATTCAACTCACTGCTTGCTGCTTTAAATAAGCAAACACGCTTTTGTCACCAATGTCAGGTGGGATAGGTTGAAACACCTTTCGCAGGGCAAAAACAACAAACAAAATTGCCCCCAACCCCAGCAGAACCTGCTCTAGAGCAACTGACAAAATTCCAAACAGGTGTCCCAACAGCAGCAGGGGAATCAGCGGAGTCAGCAGCTTCGTTTCTAGTCGATTGAAGCAGAAGGCTTCCTTGAAAAAGATCCCTGTCAGGGCTGCAAAGATGAAACCAACGCCCAGAATCGTAATTGGCTGATGATAAATCGCCAGGGCGAGGGGTTCACTGTGGGTGAGGGCAATGGCGATCGCCGCTACAGTTCCAATTAGCCAAAAAGCCTGCAACGTTCGATGTAAAGGTGCCAGGTAGATGTGAATGGTTAGCAAGCTCATGGCTAATCCAGCGGAAAAGCAGATGTAGAGAATATTTAGGGCGACGGGGACAAAGGCATCGTCACCAAATTTCAGCACCAGAAAAGCTCCTAGTGCAAAGCTGAGGGCTGCTACCATGAGTGCGGTTCGGTAGAGGATTACGCCCTGGCGATCGCCCTTTGTAATGGTAAATTCGCCAAACTGCCCCTGATAAACTTCTGATTCGGCATTCTGGTTAGTGGTCATGGTTATATCTCCCTCTTCACAGTGCATCTATCACGGCGAACCCTTGACTTAAAGCTCTGCCTGTATTTTAGCCGAGTGATAGAGAGTGAAATCCTATGGCTCTCCCACAAAGACGTGTCCTGAGGTATGCACGTAGCGTCCTGTGGGTAGACATGAACCTACCCGTGCATCAGTGAGAAGTAGTGAGTTAGAGAGTGCTGTGGCTTCTGGCGATCGCCCCCCGCTGCTGCTTAAACCAGCCCAGCGCCAGCAGCACGATTAGAATCATCAGTAACCCGGTATAGTTGACGATTGTCCAGCTAAAGCGCTCTAGCAGTCTGCCAGAGAGGAAAGTGGCAAAGGCGACAAAGGCAAACATCATAAAATCGTGCATTGCCTGAGTTTTTGCCCGATCTGCGGGGGTGTATGCCTGAGTTAGCAGAGTGCTGGAGCCGACAAACATAAAGTTCCAGCCAATTCCCAGCAGCAGTAGGGCAACGCCAAAGTGTAGCGCTCCGGTTCCCATCAGGTTGATGAAAATGCATAGGCTGCTGAGGATGGCTCCGACAAAAATAATTCTCAAGGTGCCAAATTGGGCGATGAGAAATCCGGTAAACAGCGACGGCACAAACATTCCCAGGACGTGCCATTGAATCACTGAGGCGGCTGTGTTGAAGGAATGATTAGAGGCAACCATTGCCAGCGGCGTGGCGGTCATCACCATTACCATTACGCCATAGCCCAGCATACTGCCCAGGACAGCGACGATGAAGGTGGGTTGTTGGGCGATCGCCCCCAAACTTCGCCCGCTTTTCTGCCGCTCTTGTTCAGAAAGGGGAGGGATATCAATTCCAGCTAGCAAAACCAGTGTTGCAAGTTGCAGAATCACGATCACCAGCAAACAGCCCGCATATTCTGCTGAAGCGGCTTGAGCCAGCAAAGGCTCATTAGCAGATGCATTGACAAACCAATCTCTTGACCAGATGGCTAAGCCAGGGCCAGCGATCGCCGCCACAATTCCCCCGGCGACAACAAAGGAAATTGCCTGACTGCGAAAAGCTTCCGTCGCTGCATCTGCTGCGGCAAATCGGTAATAGCCGACAAAACCATTGAAACAGCCGAATAGGGCGGTCGCACAGCAAAATAGAAGGAAACTGCCCTGAAAAATTGCGAAAACACCCAGACCAGCGGCGATCGCCCCAATCATCACCCCCACCATAAACCCCAACCGTCGCCCAATCTGTCGCATCAACAGTGCGGCTGGGATAGTGGCAACCATTGTGGCAAGCTGCAACAGCGCCAGTGGCAGTGTGGCGAGAGACTTATCCGCTGCGAGGGAAACCCCAATCAGGGCGGCTACGGTGAATAAAATGGTGCTGCCCGTCATGGCTAAAGCTTGACAGGCAACCAGCAGTGAGACGTTTTTCTTTGCCTGATTCACCGTTTGAGATTTCCCTGAGTGAAGACTGCATGGACGCGATAGGCAACTGAGGTTCTGAAACCCTGGCTCCTTGTAGAGCAGCATCTTGCCTGCTTATTTTGAACGGGCAAGATGCCCATTTCACAAGGAGCCAGGAAGAAATTGCATATCGCGTTATGGACAGAGATCATCTCAGGAATTGGGCGATCGCCACTTCCTGCTATCGGGTCATCGCTATTTACTGCCGTTCGGTCGTTGAATGATCATTTCTAACACTCGCTGTCTGGCGTTGGGGTCAATTCCCACCAGGCGAATGTAGTCGCGGTCGTGTTCGTTGAGGCAGGCTTCGAGGGCGGCGATCGCTTCTGCCTCGCTGCCTTGAATGGTGGCGTAGCTCTGCCAGGAGTTAGTGCGAAAACGGCGATCGCTAACAAACTCAATTCCTAGTTTTTGCCCACTTCTCAAAATGTCACGCACTTGCTGTACCATTTCTAAACCGATTCTGGAGCCAGAACTTGAGCCTTCATAGGAAGTTGTGCGGGTAGGTCGAGCCGAAGTATGAGGGTCGAAGTAGGTGCTAGAGGAATTGGAGGAGTTGGAGGAACTAGAACTGCCGTTGCCGCTGTGACCGTTTGAGGAAGCAGGCGCTGAACGAGTTGGTTCGGGGCGATCGGAGACTGACCAGTTTTGTCGGGTGGCGTTGGCGGCGGTTTCTGATAGCTGCGTTTGGTCTTCACGGCGAGTTTCGTTGTATTCCCTGCCCAAGTATTCGCGCCCCAGTCGCATTTGCTGAACGCGCTGCTGCTCTGTCACCATCTGGTTGCCCAGTTCCTTGAGGTTTGACAGGCTAAAGTCGGGTTTTTGGAATTCGGGGGGGCGATCGTTACTGTTAACGACGCGCAGTGAGACGCGATCGAATCCGACTTCGTGAATGAATTTGCGTACCTGTTCGTCGTAGAGGCGCGATCGCAATGCACCAAAAAAGTCGATCGCCTGATCGGGAAATGTATCTACCAATTGCTCTACGGCAGACGAAGGTAGCCCATCTTCAGCAAAAATGCCACCAACAATGCCAACGCGATCGGCGCGATCGGGTTCCCAATAAAACTTTTCCATCCGCCCATCTCGCACCAGCGGCGCATAGAGCGTAGAGAAGTCGTTACCCGTGACAATAATCGGCACCCGATGCAGCGGCGTAGAGTCGTAGCTGCCCGGAAGCTGCACGTTTGTTGGATTGTCGGCAATATTCATCAGCGTGCCGTTCACCAACTGAGTATTAACGGTGTACTGCGTTGTTGCGTCAAACCGACCCGCTCCAGCATCCAAGTCGTTGATCATCAGGGCAACCATCTTGCCCCGCACCCGAATCAACTCTGCGGCTTCTCGATAGCGCAGACGAATGAGACGTGCCGAGTCACCTGCATCGGGGCTTTCCAGTTCGCCCGCTGACATAGGTACCACCTCGATACCCATGCGCTCATAAACGAGTTCACACTGAAACGATTTGCCCTCGCCCTTACGTCCATGAATTCCCAGAATTAGCGGCACCCGAACGCCGGGTAGATCCAAAAAATTCTTGGTGATATGCACCGCTAACTTATCAAGAAAGCGGGGCGAAATGTAGTAGTTTGCCATAAACCTCGTTGACCCTTCCCAACGTATTCCCCAGCTTGTTGCAGGAATACAGCAGGTTTAATTGAACGCTCCACCCATAGCCTAGATCAAATGCTTTGCCAAAACTCAAGTTTTTTCTCATAGGTCCCACTCGATTCGGCTATGGAGTTTGAGGGAGGGGCGATGTTGCATCCGTGATACTTTTCGTCCTAGAAGAACACAGAACCTTATAAAAAATGTGGGGCTTGGAATTTTATGAGGCTACATCTGCAAATACATCAAAACACTAGACCGTGACGCATAAAACCACATTTTGTTCCCAAATTAGTGAAAAAATATTGGCTAGAGATTTATTTCATCCTACTTCTAAAATCATCAGATTGATTGGCTAACTGTTTTGGCTATACCTTATATATTTCAAATTCAAAATTAATAATTTGGCTGCGTCTTTTGAAACAAATTGTGTGTGACAGTTAGAAAACAGACCATCACACTCCCCTGTTCTTTTTTCCAGGATTTAGAACAAGAATATATCCAGAGCAAAGTTTTTGTAAGCCCCATAAGTCTAATTCCAAAGCTACCGATGCAAGCTGAATCCTTTGCAGAGTAGGAATTATAGACCTATACAATACTTTGCAGTATCTCGAATTTGGTAGCAAAAAGGTTGAGATTTCTGGAACTAATCTGTCAATTCTGACGACAAGAAACCTCAAAAGAACAGCAAAGAAACTGCTGAAGGGAACGAACATGAAACTTTCACTTAAGTCTGTCGCAACTTTTTCTGTATTATCTGCACTGGCAATTTCTCCAGTTTTTCTCTCTGCTAATCCGGCTTCTGCTCAACCCGCAGGTATGGATGGAACCTATGTTGGTGGTGGTATTTCGGCGGGTGTCTTGGATGGTGGCAGCGATGAAGATGGTGCTACGTTTGGAGGCAATATTCAAGGACGTTTTGCTATACCAAATGCGCCTGTTTCTTTACGCGGTGCAGTGTTGTTTAGTGATGACACAAGTGCGATTATGCCGCTCATTTCCTACGATGTGCCAATTACTAACAACGCAAACGTTTACGCCGGAGCGGGCTATTCCTTTGTTGAGCAAGACGGTCGGGCAACCCCTTTGGGCAACCAGGATTCCGTCGTCTTGACTACAGGTGTTGAAGCTGAGGTCGTCAGAAATGTGGTGCTGTATGGCGACGCAAAGCTGGGTCTGGACGCTTATCAAGATAGCTCTAACCCAGCGCTTAGCTTCCAGTTGGGTGCTGGCTACCGATTCTAGGGGTGCAATTTTAGGGCGTAAGCTACCCATTTTCAGGGTGCAACTCCGAATCTAGTGAATCCTTTGAGTTAGGGAAGGAAGGGGGGAAGACAAAGTTCTTCCCCCCTTTTTTTTATGGGTAAGTGCTACGCGCACACCTTATGCCAGTTTAATTTGAGCTTACCCATCTGAAAACTGCTATAAGCCGAATGGCACCGAGATAACAAAGCCTCCCCCTAACTTTATCTAAAAGGCAATAAACTTCTCCGATCGCATCTGTTCTGGGTTTGCTCCCATTGCCAGAATCGAGTCACAAATTTGGGTGACGCGATCGCCCACTCCACAAATGTCAATCTCAAACTGAGATAGGTCTAGTTCCTGAGCAACCAACGCTGCTTCTGGACTGCAATGGATTGCTTCTACGTAGTGGAATGATCGCCAGGTTTGTTGGAGCGATCGCCAATAATCATGGTATGGCAGACAGTTCACTGTTTCCGGGTTTGCCAACACTAGCCACACAGGCTGGCTGTAGCCGCTATCGCGCAGCCAAGCGATTTGACTCTTAAGAGGGGCAATTCCAGAGCCTTCAGCAACATAGAGACGCGGACGTTTGGGCAACTGGTTGAGCGTCATCAATCCGTAAGGGCCACGCATTGGAATCGTTTCCCCGACCGCCAGATCCTGAATGTAAGCAGAACTCCAGCCCACACGGGACACGCACAGTTCCAATTCTGGACAGCGTTTAGGGGAAGAGGCGATCGAGTAGATCTTGCTAAACTTTCGTCCATCTCGTTCAAACTTTGGCCAGACGGACTGTCCCGGCAAAAAACTGAACACTGGATTGCTCAGCTGTAGCCAAATTGACTTGATCGTGGGGGTAATGTAGCGAGAATCTAATACCGTAGCTGTGCAGTCCATCGGTGCCGATGGACGCAAACATTCCAAACTTTGCATTTATTTCAACCCGTGCATCGCGGGTTTGACAACAGAACAGATGCTTCAGGTGGGCATCCTGACTCAAAAGGAACAATTAAACCGATTAGGTCGCATTCCTTTTTCACAGTTGCGGCACAGTGCCGGATTTTCACCGGACTTTCCCCAAGTTGACACAAAGCTCAACTTTGATTGGGCTGACCCCCCAAACAACCTGAAACCGTTCAGGCATTCTAGCCCAAATTTTGTGTTTAATTGAACAGAATCGTTAATCTTTACGCTCAAGGAGTTCTAAAAATATTCCAGCGTTCAGGCTGAGCTGAAAATACATGGATTAAAATCAGTCCAGTTGCAGCAAGCGTGTTTTAGATTTTTAAGAATGAGCAATTCGCACTGGTACATCGTGAAGCAAAACAGTGGTCAATGCAAAATTTTGCCACACCTGCCAGTAGAAGAGGAGTTAAAAGGGGCTGAGAAGTGGGGCCCGTTTGACTCGGAGGCAGAGGCGATCGCCCGTCGAGTAGGTTTAATCCGTTCGGGCAAGTGCCAACCTGTCTAGACATTGATGTGGCAAGACTAGCAAGGCTCTCCTTGAATAGGGCATTACTGCGGCTGCGGAACGGTTTCTGCTCTCTGGTTTTGCCTGTCAGCGGCAATTCGTTCAGTTAACACTTGCAGCGCTCTAGCATATTGAGGATCGGCGGCGGTGCCAATTTGAGTGCGATCGTCCAGAAGCTGCTGCTGCTGTTCCTCGGTTAGCTCAATCACCACGTCTGGTGCGATGCCAGCGCGGTTAATATCTCGACCGCTGGGAGTCAAATATTTTGCGACTGTTACTGCAAGCCCTGAACCGTCGCCCAGTCCTCGTACAGACTGCACCAACCCCTTACCAAAGGTTTGAGTCCCCACTAGCACGGCGCGATCGTTGTCCTGCAAAGCGCCTGACAAAATTTCGCTGGCGCTGGCTGACCCGCCATCTACCAGCACCACCAGAGGCTTGTCGGTCAACGCCTGTCCGCTAGCACTCTCCTGGTCTGATATACCCTGGCGATCGACGGTTGAGACAATGACTCCGCCATCTAGCCACATTCGAGCAATGTCAATACTGGAATAGAGCAACCCACCTGGGTTAGAGCGTAGGTCTAAGATGTAGCCTGTCACGTTTTGTGACTCTAAATCTTGAATTGCTGCCTGCATCTCCTCGGCAGCGTTGGCGCTAAACTGCGTCAGACGGATATAGCCAACTCCACCCGTTGTTCCTTCCTGGTAGCTGTAGCGCACTGGATGTAGCTCAATTTGCGCCCGCTCTAGCGGAAACTCAAGCTGCTGTTCGCCACGACGAATCATTAGCGTGACCTGTGAACCAACGGGACCACGAATCAGGTTAACCGCCTGGTTAACATCCATTCCTTCGGTGCTTTGACCGTCGATTTGAACGATCACATCCTGTGCCAGGATACCAGCTTCAAAGGCAGGCGTATCTTCGATTGGAGAAACGACAACTAACTCATTGGTTTCTTCATCCTGGGCAAGCTGAATCCCGACTCCCGTTAACTCTCCAGACGTATCAATCTGCATATTCCGGAACTCTTCCGGATCCATGAAGCGAGTGTAAGGGTCGTTAAGCTGCTCCACCATATCTCGAATGGCATCGTAGGCATCTTCACGACTGCCATAGGCTCGTCCCAGATATTCCTGGCGAACAGCCCTCCAATCGACTTGATTAAAGGTGGCATCGACGTAGTTGCGATCGATAAGCTGCCAGACTTCATCAACCAGCTCCTTGGGACTCTCCTGCAAGAAGGCTTGACCGCCCGACATATGTACCCCTGCGCCAGTGAAGACTACAGCAGTGACCGCTACTGCTGTTGCACCGAGGACAAGCCCACGCTTTGTAATCACCATAGTCTGAAATTGAAGAGGAGAGACTGCAATTGGAGTACGCTCAATCTAACACAGGCAAGGTTGGACGGCAGGCGCAATGTGCCAACAATCAATAAATCCAGGAACGATCTGCATCAATTTAAAGACTTCGTTAAGGATCGATCCAGCGGCCGTCCGATTTGATCAGGTTAATTAATTCCTCAACTCCCCGATCTTCCGACACCTTTTTGATTTCTTCGCGCCCCCGGTAGAGCGAGATATAGCCCGGTTGTTTGCCAACATAGCCGTAGTCAGCGTCTGCCATTTCGCCAGGACCGTTGACGATGCAGCCCATCACCGCAATGTCTAAGCCAGTCAGGTGTTTGGTCGCTTCACGCACCTGGTGCAGCACCTCTTCCAGGTTAAACAAGGTGCGACCACAGGAGGGGCAGGCGACGTATTCCACCATCGTTTTTCGCAGCCCCAAAGCCTGCAAAATACTGTAACAAACCGGGATCTCTTTCTCCGGGGCTTCTGTTAAGGAGACGCGAATTGTGTCACCAATGCCATCTGCTAATAGAGTTGCCAGCCCTGCGGTAGATTTAATTCGCCCGTATTCACCATCTCCGGCTTCGGTTACACCCAGGTGCAAAGGATAGTCCATATGTGCATCGTCCATGCGCTTGACCATGAGGCGGTAGGCGGCAATCATGACGGGTACTCGTGATGCTTTGAGGGAGATGACCAGGTTGCGAAAGTCTAGCGATTCACAAATCCGAATAAATTCCAGGGCGGACTGCACCATGCCTTCGGGAGTGTCGCCGTAGGTAAACAGCATCCGCTCTGCTAGGGAGCCGTGATTGACCCCGATTCGCATGGCTTTTCCCTGATCTCTCAGGAAAATAACTAGAGGTTCCAGGGTTTCTCGAATTTTTTCGCCGATTTCGTCAAATTCTGCTTTAGTGTATTCGGTGCGATCGCCCGCAGGTTTTTCAAACACATACAGCCCCGGATTAATCCGTACTTTACCAACGTGTTTGGCCACTTCCAGCGCAATTTTCATACCGTTGTGGTGAACATCAGCAACCAACGGCACAGGCTGATAGGTTTGGACAAGTTTTTGTCTGATTTCTCCGATTGCCCTGGCGTGAGCCAAGCTAGGCACTGTCACGCGAACAATTTCACAGCCTAATTCGTGTAGGCGGCGAATCGCAGCAACCGACCCATCGACATCCAGGGTGTCTTCATTGATCATGGACTGCACCACGACGGGATAGTTGCCGCCAATGATGACATTACCGACTGCGACGGGACGGGTTTTGCGGCGATGGATTGTCGTATCGAAGGCGGCTGGGGTGCTGGGCGCACTGGAAACAACTGAATTTGGCAGAGTCTGCATATGCGATTGAGCTAATTCTTGTAGCAGGATTATCAGAATAACGAACCTCTGCTTTCCAGATTGCCACAGATAGGGTTCGTTTGGCTCTCGCTGGTTTCTATAGGGCTAATCTCTATGAAGGCTTATTTGAGCCAATTTTACTTTTAAGCTCAGAAGATGAGCTAACATAATCGCAAGCAAAATTGAGAACAATTATTGAGGTAATGCTATGGGTGTGAGGTTCAAGCGTTTACTTGGTACGTTAGCACTAGTTGCTTCCTTTACGGCGATCGCTGACGTAGCCAGCGCCCAGGAAGTCAGAGGCGATGTGCAAACAATTCCAGAGGCTTTCGAGCGGGCTTTCTTCCGCAACGATCGCACCTTCTATGAAAATCGATCGCTGTTTCGGCAAGCTAACTACATTTTGGGACAGGGTTCGCTCATTCAAAATGGTTTCCCCGAAAACGAGATTGCTAGAGATGCTCGATTAGTTAATCGGGTTTACACCGAGGCTTTGGCAGTTCAAGGCGAAAGTGATCCTCTATTGCGGACAGCCGACCTGCCAACTCCTTACACCACTTCCTTGCAGTTTCTTCCGGTTGAGACTTCACAAGCAACTCCATCTACGCCATTTTCGCCTCCTCCTGTACAGAGCGTTCCCTTTACCCCGGCCCCGGTTGCTGTACCTGCCAACCCTGGGCCCGTTCCAGCACTCTGGTAGTTAAGGCGCTGCTAGGTTTAAATCTGACTTCAAAACAGAGCGTGGAACAAAATTTCCACGCTCTGTTTTTATAGCGATAAGTAGATCAGGCTTGAAAAGCTGAGGTATGTGAAGTTAGATAAAGGCATCGATATCAACGGCTTGGAGGGACAGAATATGGGTGCTCGCCTACGTGTGTTTCTGAGTGCTGCTGAAGAGCACAC
>Ga0224723_1000114_pt1 | contig 50292 bp, 47 predicted proteins | sample Balambano_FR2_Me_FD_161647 | JGI IMG/M metagenome (GOLD analysis project Ga0224723, IMG submission 161647) | Freshwater sediment microbial communities from Lake Towuti, South Sulawesi, Indonesia - Balambano_FR2_MetaG | ecosystem: Environmental > Aquatic > Freshwater > Lake > Sediment | place... | reverse complement strand
TGGTCGGGGTGGGTGGAGTGCTGGTAGGTGTTGTTGAGGACGCGATCGCCAAACCCTGTTTGCACCAAGATTCCAGTGCAGCCTGCGTTGTGCGCCAAGTCTATGTCAGTCGCCTTATCTCCTACCATAAAGCTTACCTCCAGATCCAGGTTGTGTTCCCAGGCGGCGGCGACTAACATTCCTGTGTTGGGTTTGCGCCAGGTTGACCAGCAGGCAAATTCGGGATCGGTGCCGCCTTCGGGTGGGCTGAGGTAAGGGCAGTAGTAGAGTGCATCCAGTTTTGCGCCTGCTTCGGCTTCTAGCAAATCGCAAAGCCGCTGATGTAGCGCCTGAACGTGGCGATCGGGGTAGTAACCTCGCGCTGGGCCAGACTGGTTAGAAACCAGACAGCAAAATAGCTCCCGGTCATTTAGCCGCCGCACTGCCTCAGCCGCTCCGGGAACCAGATGCAAATCTTCGACGCGGTAAAGGTAGCCTGCCTCCAGGTTTAGTACCCCATCCCGGTCGAGAAATACGGCGGTTCTACCCATTTCCCTTTGCCGATTTGCAGTCACCCTCCCCAAACCTGCTTTAGCACAGTTTGAGGGTCAATGTCGGCGATGTTTCCCGTCGGAGACTTGATCCCCAGGAATTTATCGCTGGCAGGCAGCAGTTTAGCCGGATCGGTCGGGCCAAATAGCGCCAGAGTGTAAACCTTTAGCGCTACTGCCAAATGCATCGGAGCGCTGTCTGTACACAGCAGCAGGTTTGCCCCAGCGATGATAGCCGCGAGTCTACCGACATCTGCGGGTGTAGTGACCTTTAGGTTAGGGCAGGCTTTGGTCAACGCTAAGACAAACTCTTGATCGTCTGGCCCTTGCACCACCACAAGCGGTAGGTCAGGCTGTCGCTGCTGAAAATCCTGAACAATTTCCTGCCATTTCTCAACCGGATAAATTTTCTCAATGCCCTTGGTCTGTGCTAATTCGCTAGAACCGCCATGAATCAGCACATAGCCGCTACCCGGAATTCCCAGTCGCTTTTGCTCAGTTTCAGCCCACTCTAGGTCGCGTTTGGGAATATTAATCGACAACTCAGGGGAGGGAGTGTTAATCCCCAAGCCTTGCAGCAGGTCATGATACATACTGGCGGCGTATTGCTCAGGCTTCAGGGAAACGGTATTTGTGAGGAAGAGTTGCCCCGCTGCGTTGCCTGCATAGCCGATCCGTATGGGGGTTCCGGTTAGCCAGAGGAGGAAACCAACGCCCCAGCGCTGCCCCAGAGAAAGCGCAATGTCGTAGTAGCGATCGCGGATCACGCCCAGTAAGTTTGCCCAATCTGCCGGACTGTTGCGGTCTTTGAAATCAAACGGGATAGTTTCGTCCGCAGACTTGCACACCCGATAGGCACCTTTTGCCCTTGGTTCTACGACTACATCGATTTGAGCGTCAGGATAGGTTCGCTTCAGATCATCCAACGTCGGAAAGAACAGAATTTGATCACCAATCCCACCGGGGACAAGAGCCACTATTCGCATAATATTTTGTTACGCATATTCGCCCCTTATTTTAAGGGAACATACACTCGGTGAAATGCCTAATTAGAAAACACTGTGAGAAAGTTAGTCTCGTGATTTAGGTAGAGGATTATCGTGTATCTATTAATTCCAGCAGCGGGAGTCGGTCGGCGGATGGGGAGCAACCGCAACAAATTGCTCATGCCACTACTGGACAAACCCCTGCTTGCCTGGACGCTTTTAGCCGCCAAAACCGCTCCCAGCATCCACTGGATCGGCATTGTCGGACAGCCCCAAGACTGGCAAGACTTCAAGGAGATTGTGGCAGATTTAGCCTTAACGAAGTCAGTCCGCTTTATCCAGGGTGGGTCAACTCGGCAGGAGTCGGTTTACCGAGGCTTACGGGCACTACCAGCGGTCGCAGAACACGTACTAATCCATGACGGGGCCCGCTGTCTGGCAACACCCGACCTGCTAGACCGCTGCTCTGAAGCCGTGTTGACCTATCCAGGACTGGTTGCTGCGGTGCCTGTGAAAGACACGATTAAGGTGGTAGATGAGACAAAGGCGATCGCTGGCACACTAGACCGCAGCAAACTCTGGGCCGCCCAAACCCCTCAAGGCTTCTCAGTCGAGCAGTTGCTACACTGTCACGCCGAAGGTCAACGGCAGAATATAGAAGTCACGGATGACGCAGCCCTATTCGAGCATTTTGGTTTATCTGTTCAAATCGTAGAAGGCGAAGAAACCAATCTGAAGATTACAACCCCAGCAGATTTGGCGATCGCCGAATTCATCCTGCGTCAGCGGTTTAGCGGCAAGGAATGAGGCTACTTGAGGGAGGGGCGATCAGGATTCCAGCCAATTCTCTAACTGTAGATTTTGAACATTGGCAAAGTGGCATATGATGTTGTGTCTCCGAGTGGAGAGATTCTGACCACAGAGGCACAGTCAGAAACTATGTCTTTGCCCCATGCTGGCGATTATCAGGTGATTGTCGGCAGTACACGCGGCAATGCGACCTATGAGCTACAAATCACGATTCCGTAAATTCAGGACTCATAATGTAGGCTATAGGCTCTACTTTGAAGGTTGATTTTTCGTATGTGTCGGGCACGAAAAATTAACCTTCTCAATCAGCTTTGAAGTATGCTCTAGCGGTGATACTAGGGGTGTTTGCTCTGAATCTATGACTTTTCTCTCGATCCTTTACGGCATATTTCTGCTAAGCGTTTTGGGCATCTACTGGTCACTAGAGGCGCGATCGCTCAAGCTGCTGATTTTGCTAGCTGCCAGTCTGGTCTTTTACAGTTCACTTCAGCTTCAGTATGTGCCGCTGCTGCTGGGAATGACGCTGCTCAACTTTTGGCTGGGACGGGCGATCGCCGCCCCACGAGACTGGCGTACCCCGGAAGAAGACGACTGGCAGTTAGCCCAACAGGACTGGAACAATCGCCGCTTGAATCTGCTGTGTGCGGGCGTTTTCCTGAATGTACTGCTGCTGGTGAGTTTTAAGTATGTGCCGTTTCTGATATCTTCAGTGGGCGCAGCGCTGAGTCTATCCACAGCACAAGAGAGTGCTGACTGGATTGGCGATCGCCTCATCGCCCCACTAGGAATCAGCTTTTTCACGTTTGAATGCATCGCATATCTAGTAGACGTTTATCGCGGTGCGCCGCCGACCCGCAGCTTTTTGCTGTTTTCCAGCTACAAACTGTTCTTTCCCAAGCTAATTTCTGGTCCAATTACCCGCTTTCACCCGCTGGCAGACCAGATCAAAACGCTAAAATTTCCGCAACCCAATCAGATTGTTGAAGGACTCTGGCTAATTGCCTGTGGTGCAGTGAAAAAACTGCTGCTAGCCGACCACATCGGCACTCTGGTTGACCTTAGCTTTAATAACCTCCAGCGGGCAGGCAGTGGCGACCTCTGGCTGGCGACCTTTGCCTATGGCTTACAGCTTTACCTCGACTTTAGCGGTTATGTAGATGTGGCGCGAGGGAGTGCTATTTTGCTGGGGTTTGAGCTACCGCAAAACTTCAACTTCCCCTACTTTTCAACCAGCATTGCTGACTTTTGGCGACGCTGGCACATTACTTTGGGTGACTGGCTCCGCAACTACCTTTACTTTCCGCTGGGCGGTTCGCGCAAGAACCTGACCCGGACTTGTGTAAATCTGGCGATCGTCATGCTAATCGCCGGAATCTGGCACGGAGCCGCCTGGGGATTTGTGGTATGGGGACTGCTGCACGGTCTGGCGCTGGTTGCACATCGACTAACCGAGGCACAGTCTCAACGATTTCCTGCGCTAAAAAGCTGGTGGCAAAGCCTCCCTGGAACAGTGACAGCTTGGGCGCTAACCCAATTTATGGTATTCACTTCCTGGACTTTTTTCCGCTTGCCCAACCTGCGCGAATCAGGTCTAGTAGTGCAGCGGCTCTGGGGGCATCCGGCGGACATCCAGTTTGCTCAAAAGATTTATGTAGAAGCGTTGGGTAGCAGCCGCCTTCAAACCACTGTTTTGCTTCTGTTGATTGGGGTAGGGATGGCGATCGCCTACTTAATTCAACGAGGACTAAAAGTGCAGTTAAACTGGTCAGTCAAAATTCTGCTGGTGCCGATTTGCCTGTTCGCTGCATGGCTCTTCGCTCCGAATGAGACTGCGCCTTACATCTATTTTGATTTCTGAGTTTGGGCTTGGACTAATAGAGTAGCTCAGTTCACTCGGTAACAATCAATGAGTGTCATAATTCCCGATGACATCCTTCAAGCAACCAGGATGACCGAAGATGAATTAAGACTAGAGATTGCCATCATGCTGTACAAACAACAAAAAATCAGCAGTGGCAAGGTTCGAGCTTGGACTGGGCTAACGGTTCTTGAATTTCAACATGAATTGGCGAAACGAGGACTTTACATCAACTACGATGTAGAAGATTTTCAGGCAGACGTTGAAACGCTACAGTCGCTAGGTTCACTGTGATTGTTGTTAGCGATACTTCACCCATCACAAACCTTGCCGCTGTTGGTCTGTACTACAAACTGCGGGTGAGTGACTAGCGATCCTTTTGTGCTTCCTATATGCGAATTCATTTATGCGAATTCATTTAAAGTTGCTTTTCCTGATTCTAAGTTTTCCTTTTATTTTGAGTTCTATCATTATCCTGTTCATTTTTAGAGCGCAAGCAAATCTGAGTGATCTCAAGATTGGTCTGTTTGGGCAAACCATACATTTAGATGAACTGCATAAGTCAAATTCTGAGGCATGTGAAGGTATGGAATTTAATTCTGCGGAGGAAGCTTTTTTATATGCTGAACAACTCTCTAAGGCAGGAAGTAGTAGTGAGGACGCGATCGCCGCTTACACCTGTGCAATTCAGCTTAACCCGCAGATGGCTGAAGCTTACGTTTTTCGGAGTATTGAATTTGCTCTAATCCCTGGACAAGAACACCTGGGAATTGAAGATGGTCGTAAAGCCGCAGAAATCCTCCGGGCACAAGGCAACGAGGAGATGGCAAGAGCAATGGCTCAGCAAGTAGAGTCCATTCAAGGGCTGATTGCCGAGAGGGAGGAAGGCTTAGCCCTTAGAGAACATTACGGTATTGAAGCCACTTCAGAAGTTGATGAAAACTGGTTACAGGAATTACGGGAGAATTCTACCCGTCCCTGGTCGGAAAAACGGGGGATTGAGTCGATTGACCGTCAACACCGGGTCATTTTAGTGAGAGTGCCGTTAGATATACTTTTTACTGCATTAGAAGATAGGGCGATCGCCTCTCAACGAGATGTACTTAATTCCGAAATTGAGGTATCTGAACCATTTGCGTTTTCTTATCAGATTCCTGGTCAGGGCTGGTCGGTTGTGACTACCAGTTGGAATTCTAGTTTATTAGAACGAGCTACCTTAGCCCAGCTTTCAGAGGAATTAGGGCATCCAGTAATTGTGCTTGAAGTAGGCGAAGGAGAAATCGGCTATGACTGGTTTGAAGCAGGAGCGCTAGTCGAACACTTTAAAGGACATGAAGGAGAACCGTATGAGGAATACAAAGCTGAAGGATTACAAACTCAACAGTACGTACTCGCTCCCGATTCTGAAGACCCTGCTGCGTTTCAAACAGCCTCCTTCTGGTCAAGCCGTCGCAGCGTCACCACCAGGGAAATTGGCAACATTTGGTACTTTGTTAAGAAACTCTTGTTTGAGGCAGAAGCATTCGATCCAGCCATTGATCATGAATATCTGCTAGGAACTTACTCTCCCAGCCAAGATAAGCTTTATCGGGTTCAGAATCCCGGTTTCATCACGGTTTATCCTTCTGGTGAAGAAAGATTTGTGCCAGATTTGGGCAGGGTTGATTATAGCGGTAGCCCTATTGATTAGGACATAAACATTTTGGTGGCGCGGCTCAGCCGCGCCACCAAAATGTTTATGTCCTAACCTGGCTGACTACAGCTATACTTCAAGTTTGAGCGTTGAAACTAAACCAGCACTTTCATTCAACTTTGAGGTGAAAGTTCTTGCTCTGGAGCAGATTCTAATGGTGGACGCAGCACAAGATAGGCGATCGCCCCCAACAGCGGCACGAGCGCCACTACCCAAAAAATTCGCTTATCCTGCAAGCCGCGTCGCTCCATATCGTCACCAATTAATGCCGGAAATAGCAAACAGAGCATACAAAAATCCAGACTTATGACGTGAATGAAGCGATCGCTTTGCCACTGTTGGATGAAGTTACTCCAGTCTCCGGTGGTTAGTCCGTAGGTGAGGAGGGCGATCGTCCCCGCTGACAACACCAGTGCCGTCCAGCGAGAATCGAGCAGCTTTAGCAAGGCATTCTTCTCACCAACAAAGGTTGGATTGGGTTGCCGCAAAGCCAGGTAGGGCAACAGAGCAAACGCGCCTACACCTAACGAAGCCGACGCAAATAGCCATGCTGGAACCTTTTGCCCTCTGCCATCAATGAACAATAGGCAGGCATAGAGCATTGGCAAAACACCCATGATGTTGAATAGAGCGATCACTAGAGGATTGATACCCTCCCACTGTCCGGTAGAGAGATCTTGAATCAACGCGAATGTGTCTGGCTGATTGGGCGGAGCCAGCAAAAAGGCGTAGGCAGAAAAGCCCGTCCACAGCAGCCAAACCGCAATACTTCTAACCATAGCCCTGGTGCTTATCTCCCAATTATCTTTTTCACGAATTAAATAAGACTGCGACATACCCATTCATATCTAAAACCAGCAATCTCGCAATTTTAGGAGTCAGATTTGGCTTGGGTGGTGATTTCGGCAATGGATTCGAGCGAGGGAGTCGGTGCTGGAAGAGGCGATCGCCCCTCTACTGACTCAGCCTGGGCCAGCGGTCGCCCCATGCCATAGGTTAGGGCATAGCTCTTTGCCAATAGCCACAGCCACACTGCCGGATAGCGAGGCTCCAGCCAGGGTTGAATTTGACGGGCAAAGTCAGGCACCCAGCGAAACAGCCAGCTCGTTAAAGCGCTAACCGTAAAGTTGAGGTAGCTGCCCACCCAACGCACTAAGTCTTTTGCACCCGCAAGCTGCCAGATCCAGAGCAACAGAGAAGGATTCCTCCAGGCAGCTTTGATTGCCATGCGGTTAAAATCAAGCCAGCTTCCCCGATCTTTAATAAAACTATCTGCCACCGCAGGCGACTCGTCTGCCAGAATGCCAAAGAAGGTATTTAGCATAGCGTTAACTTTTTGCGGCAACAGGAATTGATCCGTTGGCACCATCATGCCCTTAGAAAACAGCCAGGTGACGGAGATGTTGCTTTGATAGGCGCGAATCTGATTCAGATGCTTGGCTTTGAGCAAGTCATGACGCAGCGCAGTATTCAACAGATCGGTGAGGCGAGATAGGTTTCGCACGAGGGAGCCAAATCCCGTAAACACGAGGGGCGATTGAAGTGAAGCAGCATCGCCAATTGAGATGAGGCGATCGAAAGCAATTTGGCGATCGCTCTCACTCGTGCTGAAATGCCCTGGAATGTAGCCAAACGTCGGCTTTCGCCACTTTAGCTGACTCAGGTTGCAGCGGCGGTATTCCGGCAAGATAGTAAAGAAATCCTCATACATCTCCAGCAGCGAACCTGGATTTTCGGCATTGACCTGATGATAGTGGAACAGGTAAATAGTCAATTCATCCTTAGCACCTGGAAACAGCTCCCAAATTAGTTGTCGTCCGCGTGAGATATCCCCATGACTGTTCAACACATCGCCGTAGCGGGCATCCCAGACTTGCGGCTCAAATCCACTCTCAACCACTGCTCCAACCGTTGGACAAACGCTATCGAAGGCGCGTCCGCCGTTTAGCTGCCACGCAATCGGGGAGGCAGTGCCCATCGCATCTATTAACAGTCGCCCTTCTAGCTTTTGGGTTGTCTGGGTAGGCAGGTGCTTAACGACAACGGTAACGCGATCGCCACCAACCTCCGCCCGGATAAACTCTGTCTCATCCAAAATTTCACCTGCCGCAGCCTGGAGCTTATCGCCACACAGCCGCAGCAGCTTTTCCGCATCTAGCGCTACATTCAGGACGGTTGGCGTTCTCAGAACAGGAGCTTTGCACTGGGGCGGGTTGTTGGCATCAAAAAATTTGTGGAACCCGTCTACATATTCTCGCGCAATCAAGCTTTCAAACTCGGTTGGCGTAAATAGACCTAAATCAATCAGGCTTTGAAACTCGTCACGAGAAATATTCCATTCGCGGTTCATTCGCCCAAACGGGAGTCGCTCGATCAGCAGCACCCGATAGCCCAGCCGTGCCATGACCGCTGCATGAATCACCCCCAGGGCACCGCCGATGTAAATCAGATCGTAGGAAAGAGATTCCGTAAACGGCTGCTGGACAGCCCCAACTTGCTTGCTGGTTCTCTCTGGCGCTGCAAAAATTACCTGCTTGGGTTGTTTAGGATTCTGTACGCCTTCTCGCCAACGCTGTTCCCACCAATAGGCTCGATTTAGGTCGTACTCCCCGTTAGGCATTGCCTGAAAATGTTCAACCGTTTTGGGGTAGTTTGCAGCTAGCGCCTCAAAAATAGACTGTCCAGGGGCGATCGCCGGGGGCACCGGATACTGATGGGGGAACCGATCTCGCAACCCTGTCGTCAACTGCTGCACCGTCTGTCGCTCAGTTGCAATTGGCTGATTTGCCCACCGAAACACCTTGAGGTAGGTTGTCCGTTGAACAGACCAAACAAAGACCGAAAGTTCAGCAGGTAGCTTTTCGGCTGTCTCTGAAACTGACGCAGCTTGAAGTGTAGCTTTAGGATATTTGAGGCGAAACCCGTCCGGCGTGACGACCTTTTCTCCAGATGCAGGTTGAAACTGCTCCTGTAACCAGGCTCTTACAGCGGCAGTATCCGGAGTAGGGATTTCGAGGTAAAGAATCTCTTTCATTTCACTGATATTAACTCCAATCCGTTTAATGCTGAAAGCAGGGTTGACAAAATCTGAAAGTGCGCTACACTTCCGAGTACATCAGATAACTTAAAAAACTTTACAGAATTCTCATATTTATTAAAGGAGTGTGCGTTTTATTAACCAGCTATGAATTATCCCATTCCAGCTAGCCCTCAAGAAGTTGTGGCGCTCAGGCAGCAGCGCGTGGATGAAGAGTTAATTGCAGCGGCGATCGCTGGAGTGATTGGTGTAGCACGGTCTAAAGGGCAGTCCTTAGAAGATCTGAGAGCTGAGGTCTTAGCCGATGATAGCTTGCTCGACTGGCAAAGCAGGCTGTGGCTCAGCGAGATAGTCGCTCAAGCCTGGGAAAGCCTGCCGTAAACTATTTTCCTCCCTTTACCCCAAAAATTCTCGCATTATCGACAAAAGCCTCTAGCCCCTGGAGTCCCATCTGCAAGCTTTTGAGGTATCGGCTAACTCAGATGGAGATAGCTCATTAGAAGTTAGGACTTACGCAAGCAGAACGCAAAATCAAGCGCTTCCCTACGCCAGCAAAGGGCTTAAGCCCTTTGTTCCACAAGGATGTGCGTAAGTTCTGGAAGTTAAAGCGAAAAGCAAGTAGCTTATTTGGGTTTGCCCGTAATCATACTGAGTTCAGTCAACGATTCTTTGACTACATAAATCAAATATTGCTAATACTTCTTGTCAACACTGAGGAAGCGATCGCTTCCTCAGTGTTTTTTATCAGGCTCAAAAAGGTTTTACAAAGCTTTTACACAAACAATAATTTTCTCTTAAAAACATATCTAATTCTCTTTAACCCATTGCATAAAACTGAAAACTTTTTGGACATTTTGCAACACCGGAAAACGTTCAACAGCAGCTGTAGTAACCTGTGTCAGTCGCACAGCAAAATACTTAACCATCTGCTAAAAGTCAAAAGAAAGGGATATCTCCTATTAGGTTAGTCCAGCCTATCGTTCCAACTCTACCTGAGAAAAGGTCGGCGTTGCTTGTCTTTTTAGCTTCATGTTTACTTCAAGCTGCTTTACCAGATTATTATGCAGCAATTGTAACAATCGATACCTGATGGTTTTCTGCTGTGCTATTGATTGATGAACACCCGATTGTTAAGTCAATTTTCTCGAACTATGAACATCTTGAAGAAATCTGCGATCGCTTTGACCACTTGTGTTTTGAGTGCTGGAATTGTATTTGTTCCTCAACCCGCCCAGGCTCAAGACTACGGTTCATTCAACCTGACTCCCGGTTTCCTTCCTGATCCACAAATTGGCACAGGTCTATCAGGCGGCGGCCGCTCTACTTCTGATTGTGGCTATGTAGGTGCCGCCGACTCCCCCGATCATGTTCTGACCGTCAACGAAGAATTCAGCTATTTACGCGCTTTTGTAGAGGCTCCCGGAGATGTAACGCTGCTAGTTGAAGGCCCAGACGGTCGCTATTGCTCAGACGACGTGAACGGTTTGATGCCTGAAATTGCTGGTTCCTGGCCGTCTGGTACTTACTACATCTGGATTGGTGACTTTGCTGGCCCTAGTCAAGGCACCCATCGCTATCAACTGTTTCTCAGCGAGTATTCTGAGTAGGTTTAGCTAACCCGTACAGATACAGCTACATTGCAACTGCCGAAGCGGTTGAATCAAGTGATGTGGAACCCGCGCTCAGCACAGGTTCCACATCACCTCTGTATCTAACCAGCCTTTCGACTGCTAGAGGGGGCGTAGCTTGAAGGATATACTGAGATCTTGCACCAACGGCAGGAAGCATTGCCCTAACGCCTTGAGATCAATCTCAGGCTCAAAGCTAAAACTCGTTAAAACGAGTTGGAGGGAGCTTTTGGTGGGCACTTGAGTCAGTTTCAACTGACTTCAGCTTTAAGCCCGGAATTGATTCCAGGGTGGTCATCGGGCAACAGACCAGGTTGGTGCAAGTCTGAGTATACCTTTTCAGTCACACATCATACGGTTGAAATAGCGCCGTTGAACTCACGTTAATGTGAAGCATCAGTAAATTTTCGGAGATTTGTAGCTCGACAAACACTTAAATTTTGGGACTGGCTTAGATAATTGGGCGCTGTCTTTTGTAGAAAAAATGCGTCAAACCAGTCCAAAATTACTTAGCGCCCAAACTTCTGTATTTTTAGGAACCCTGGCTTCCTTGACCTGCGGCGTGTCAGGTGCAAATGCAGCCCTGCTTGTTGGCAACACCGAGGGCAACAATGTTGTCATCTTTGACGAACGCACAGGCAAATTTGGTGGTGAGTTTATTGCTACGGGTGCAGGCGGACTAACGTCTCCAGACGACTTGACCTATGGTCCCGATGGCAATCTTTACGTCAGCAGCGGAAATGAAACCTCTGGCGCTATCTTGAAGTTCGACGGCAAAACGGGAGATTTTTTGGGCAGATTTGACCAGGGAGGTCGTTTGCTTCGTCCCTACGGCAATGCTTTTGGACCTGACGGCAATCTCTATGTCAGCAGTTTCCGTTCCGATGAAATCCTGCGTTTTGACGGCATCACCGGACAGTTTTTGGATGTGTTTGCTTTTGGTACAGGTGTGGCTAATGGATTAAACGGTCCAAACGATCTGCTGTTTGACCAGGATGGCAATCTTTATGTCACGACTCAAGGCAGCGTGGCAGACGGTAAAGGGGGAATTGATTTTCGATTTGAAAGTCAGGTGTTGCGCTACAACATTTTTGCAGACACGCCAGAACCCGCTGTATTTGTGCCGCAACCCATTCCATCACCCGATAGCTTTAATTTTGTGAGTTTTCTGGGTTTAGAATTTGGCGCAGATGGAGATCTCTTTGTCAGCGACTTTGCAAACGATATTCGCCGCTATGACTTACTCACCGGAGACTTGGTAGACACCCTATCCACTAACTACACGGGTACTGTACCCAGCAACAATTTCATGGGTGGTCTCACCTTTGACCCAAACGGCATACTCTACACCGTTGGCTTTGACTTCACTCAAGGCAATCAGGGTGCAATCTTGCGGTTCGACGGGGAGACGGGCGATCCGCTGCCTGCTGCGGGTGAGTCTGGCCCTGTTTTTGTGTCTACGACTCCAAATCTAAAACGTCCAATTGGAATTACCTATTCGCCAGTTGTGGTGCCAGAACCTGCCCTAACTCTTGGGCTACTGGCAATGGGTGCGGTATTTGCAGGAAGCAAGAGGGGCAACTTTAGATAAGTCATTCGTTTCGGCGTCGCTTGATCTAGTTATGAATTTTGGTGAGCTTAGAGTGCGGCACACTCACCAAAATTCATATTTCAAATCAGCAGCCCCTAAAAATTCTCTGAGTAGACAAAATAAAATTGTGAAACTCAATTTTATAAATCAGAGTCTATGCTGTAACATCTGTTGGCTAAGACCCTTTGTGTGGAGTTACTCAGGTGCAGGTATCGACAGTCGCGCCAACTCAAACTCGAACCCTTCAACTTGCCCAAAAGCGAATTTTGGTACTGGGTTCAGCACTGCATACACAGTCCGTTGATGCATTCGCCTGGAATGATTTGCCGGGATACCTGAACGTGGGTGACTATGATGTGATTATTCTCAATCTGGTTTCATTTGTGGAACAACAGTCCAGTTTTGGCATTCGGGCAGAACGGCTTCCCACCTGGCAGCAAATTGCTCGACTGTTGTTTAGCCCCAATAGTGAGGTAGTCTGCATTGGGCTTCCAGGCGCTGACGCTAACAATAGTTTGTATCAATCTACAACTTGGTGGCTGCCTGTCACACCTGAGTTTGTGTTTAACTCTGGGGAGGTGATTCGCAATGTCAAGCCAGAGTTTGCTTACTATTTTGAGTATGTGCGTCGCTGGTTTTTTTACGCTACACCTTCGTTCAAATCGCATTTCATGGGATTAGCGGGCTATCTGCGGGTGGTGCATCCCTGGGCAAACAATTTACAGGTGGGCATGGGGGCGATCGCCCATACCCGCTTCAACCAAGCGATCGCCTTCAAACTAATCTTTCGGGCAGGCTATGTTGATCGCAGTCGTGCGTTGCCAGCCAGCAGAGGTAAAGATGCTGGTGTAGAGCCGCTGCTCACTTCTGGAGTTGCTGTCTGGTTACCACCGCCAACTGAAATTTCGGCCGACGAAGCAATCAGCCTGGTTTTACGTGAACGCTATAAGCGAGCAGTAGAAGTGGCTACGCCGGAGTGGGCTGCTGTCTATCAACTGCCACAGCAGCAGGCGATCGCCGCCCAGGTTAACCAGCATCAACAAGAAATTGAGCGACTCCAGCAAGAAATTGCCCTGGCCCAAAAGCGGTTTGAAGCGACCACCAGCCTCAATCGCTTGCTGTATGAACAAAATCAGGAAGCACTCACGCTGATTGTGTGTGATGCGCTACAGCAGTTAGGGGCACAGGTGAGTGATGCGAATGGCTCTGGTAGCATGATTAGCAGCGGCATTATGCGCCTCACCGACCCATCAGGTCGAGAAGGAATGCTGCTGGTGAAAACCAGAGCAGGTGAACTGCTGCTCAGTGATTTGCGTCAGCTTGATCAATATGTCCGCGATTTGATGTTGAATCAAAACTGGCGCGGCAAAGGCATCCTGATTGCTAATACCCAGTACAGCCAGCCTCCTAATCAAAGGAATGAACCCTTTCCACCTAACTGCATTCGTGCGGCTCAACAGTTGTTTGGTTATTGTCTGATGACGACGACGCAGCTATTTCAGGCGATCGCCACCCATCAGCGCACCGAACTCGACTCTCGCGAGTTTTGGAATGCCATTTTTGAGGTGAATGGAGTTTGCCCACTACCAGAACTGTAGTGGTTAATCACTTGGTAGGGCTACAGATGGCGATCGCTCTCTTCCACTGTGGGGTTAGTTCTCAAATAATCTTGCAACCATTTATCCGCCTGAACCAATAACCGATTGATAGATGTTTCTGACAAGTCCTCTACGCTGGTGACAGAGCTAACTTTGGCAAGTTGAGCTTCTGAAGGAGGGAATATATCATTCTCTGTCAATTCGTTTTCCTCCGGAACCAGTAACTCATCGGATTTAAACGACCATAGCTTTACCGTTTTATCCAGGCTGCCACTCGCCAGTAACAGCCCATCTGAAGCAAAGCAAACACTGGTGACGCTGTATAGGTGTCCTGTGAGAACCTGGAAATTCTTGCTGTGAAGTCTCCATATTCTTACCGTTTTATCAGCGCTGGCAGTCACGAGCGATCGACTGTCCAAACTAAAACAGCCAGAAGTGACTTCCTGAGTATGACCAGAAAAAGATTTGAGTAAACCTTGCTTCAGACTCCATACCTTAGCCGTATTGTCCGCACTCACCGACCCCAGCAGCCGACCATCAGGGCTAAAAAAGACGGCGTTCACCCGCGCGTCATGAGCTTTCCAAGTTTTTAACAAAGTGCCGTCAGTCTGCCAAAGCATGATTGTGCCGTCAGTGCTAGTTGAGGCAAACAGTTGACCATCCTGGTTAAAACACACGTAAGTAACCTGACCTCTATGAGCCGTCAAACTTTTGATGAGTGAATCCTCTGTATTCCATAATTTGACGGTTCCATCTTGACTGCCAGAGACGAGTAGTTGACTCGTTGGGCTAAAGCTAATGCTGTTAACTACATCAATGTGACCTTCCAACGTTTTGACTAATACACCTTCTAAGTTCCAGAGTCTAATTTTTCCGTCAGCACTCGCTGAAGCAATGATTTCACCGTCAGGGCTAAAACAGATGCTCATAACCCTTGCCCCGCGGACTTTAAAGCTTTTTAGAAAAGCACCATCCAGCCTCCAAAGATTTATCAGTCGATCTGTACCGCTTGATGCGAGAACTTGCTGACTCGAAATATTAATGCTAGTGACTCCGGCACTGTGTCCTCTTAAAGTGTGCAGTTCCTGCCCTAGATGCCACAGCCGCACTGTTCGATCTGCACTGGCTGAAGCTAGTGTTTGACCATCTGGGCTAAAGCTAAGACTTGTAATCCAATCCATATGTCCTCTAAAGGTTTCGATTGGTTTACCATTGAGGTGCCAGAGCTTAATCGTGTTGTCAACACTGGCAGAAGCAAACGTTTGACCATCTGGACTAAATTTGATGCAAGTCACCCAGGCTTTGTGCCCTCTGAGAGTTTTGGGTTCACGGTCTAAATGCCACAGCTTAATTGTATTGTCGGTGCTAGCTGAAGCTAAAGTCTGTTTGTCAGGGCTGAGGTTTACATCTGTTACCCAAGTGCCGTGAGCGGACAATTGTTTAATCAAAGTTCCGTCGATCTGCCAGAGCCGAATCGTCTTGTCTGCGCTGGATGAAACTAAGGTGCTACCGTCCGCACTAAAGCTGATACTCGTGATCCAATTCTGGTGTCCTTTCAGAGTGTTGATCAGGTTGCCGTAAAGTCCCCACAGCTTAATTGTGCTGTCCACACTAGCTGAAGCTAAGGTTTGACCATCGGGGCTGAAGCAAAGACCAGTGATTTTAGCGGCATGGGCTTGAAAGGAACTGAGTTTTTGCCCTTTAAGTGACCAAAACTCAACGATGCCGTGAATGTTTGCTGAGGCGATCGCCCGACTATCAGGGCTAAAACAAATGCGCGTTACACCCTTAATTTCTAGCGTGTGAAGCAAAGCACCGTCGGCTTGCCACAGTTTGACCGTATCGTCTGTACTGGCTGTTGCCAGAGCCTTTCCATCTGGGCGAAAGCACGCCTGAATTATATCGCCCTGATGTCCCTGGATGCGGTTACGCTCCTGTATCCCTGAAACGACCTGTTGCAGCTTTAACCCAGCGCGACGCTGAAGTTCAGGCGGCAGGTCGGTCATCCGGGACAACTTCACCGCCTTGACACTGGCAACCAATGCTTTGAGCTGATCGCCCGCCAACAGCAAAGCTTGAGAAAGGGCATCCAGCGCTTCCGCTTCGGCAATTTCTGCCCGTCTGCGTTCTCGCTGCGCCTCTTCGTAGAGTGCCTTCCACTGTTGTGCTTCTCGTCTCTGAGACTGCTGACTGGCGACAATGTACTGCGTTTGCAGTTCCGTTGGTTTGGGATCTCGATGAGTGCTTTCAGAGAGCCATTCTTCAGAATCTTCTAAGTCACTACCACGCAGCAGGAAGCTGTCATCCCGCTGCTTTCGATGCCATTCATTTGCCCGAACTAGCAGGCGCGTATGAGTACGGACGTGTTCCAAATCCAGATCCATCGCCTGAATTAGCCTTTGCAAACCCGTGTTAAAGTCATCGCCCTCCCGAAAGAAAATCCAGTTCAGCGCATTCAGGGCGGGCGGAATGGCTTTAGCATCTGCCTCACAACGAACAATCGGAATTAGCCGTTTGTTGTGGGCAACTGCATGGGCAATTTCCAACCCACAAACTTCTGACGTGACGGAATAAGGACTAATCACAAAGGCAAAGGTATCCGCTGCCTCGATTGCTGCACAAATCTCCGCCATCCAATCAACGCTGGGCAGAATGTCTTGCCAATCTACCCAGGTTTCGCGATTTAGCTGAGTCAGCGCTTCATGGAGTGTTTTGACAAAGTGAGTGTCTCTGCGGGAATAGGAAATAAAAATATCTGTCATGCTGTTTTCACTCCATGCAACCCTTATTTCAATGTAATAGAGCTGACGCTGACTTCAGCAAATATACTAAGGGTCGTGGATTAAATAAATTGCATATTCTGTGGGATGGGCATCTTGCCCGTCCGGGCGGGTGAGATACTTACCCCATAGGTTATCTAATTCATGATCCTAACTCCTCATGGGATACAATCTAGTATGAGGGTCGATAGCGTGTCCTACTGGTGATCGCCTCCTGCGCTCCCTTGCTTTTTCCATGCCTCAATGCAGTGCATTAGTTGTCTGCTTCGTTTTTACGAGAACTGTATAAGTAAAGCACTACAAATTCTTCGGCGGCTTCTGGTTTCATCTTCTCAAGCGCATCTTTGATAGCGGCGATCGGCTTGCAAAGGGAATGGATCAGTCAAAGGCGGATTGAATGTACTGCTGGAGGATGAGCCGATAGCCGGATAGGACAAGGGGTTGTCCTAGTTTGATGGGTGTAGGAATAGTGATGTTGAGCTGTTGAGGAACTGGTGCTGTCGGCACTTCAGCGGTGAGGTTAGTTTGCCTGGGAATAGGACGGGGCGATCGCCCATAGCTTACCAGCGCCACGTCAAATCGGCAGGGCAATTCTGCCAATTCGGTCTGCTCCGCGAGAAATAGCTGGGCAGCTTGCCAAAGTTTTGCTTGCTTTTTGGGCGTAATCGCCAGTAGCCCATCTGCATCCCAATTGCCTCGACTGCGGGCTTTAACTTCAATGAAGGACAATATGGGCTGAGGAGTAGCATCTTTAGAATCTGAGACAAACCCCCTGGCCACCAAATCTATCTCACCCCAGCGGCAGTGCCAGCGCCGCTGCAACACTTCCCAGCCCTGCCCAGTTAGCCAGTCAGCTACCAGGTCTTCTGCCAAAACTCCAATCGTTTGGGTGGGTTTACCGGGCTTGGCAGGTTGAGAAGAATTGGGTGAGGAGGCGTTCACAGGTGCAGTGTGGGGAATGTAACGGTGACTGAAGTTTGCCCATTTCTACCCGTCTAATCTGCAAACAGTACAGCACATTCAGGTAGGATCAGGTTGAAATAAATCTGCTTGAATTGTCATTCACGCTACCTTCAATTCGCATGATTAGGTTTTGTAATTTTTCCTGGACGCAGTGCTGCCAAATGTTGGCACGATGTTTCCCCAATTTAGTGGTTTGGGTCCTAGTAGGGGCGATCGCCACTCTAAATTTCATTTTCATTTCTCCCGCTCTGGCAGACAACTACAACAAAGAAAGCCTGATTGATGTTGATTGGTCTGGGCGAGTGCTGACCGATTCCAGCTTTACCAAAGCCAACCTTCGCAGCAGCAACCTGAGCCACACCGACCTGCGCGGCGTAAGCTTTTTTGGCGCAAACCTGGAAGACGTAGATTTAGAAGGCGCTAACTTGAGCTTTGCTACCCTCGACTCTGCCCGTCTGGTTGGCGCAAACTTAACCAACGCTATTTTAGAAGGCGCATTTGCCTTCAACGCTAAATTTGATGGAGCAATTTTGGACGGAGCTGACTTCACGGATGTACTCTTGCGGCAAGACACCCAGGACAAACTCTGTGAACTAGCCACAGGCACTAACCCGGTAACCGGACGGAAGACTCGCGATACGCTGGATTGTTTTTAGGGGCTAGGAACTTTGGTTCCCAGAGCGACTAGTTACATACTGCGTTCTGCACAAGACTTAATGTGTGGCAGCAGACCCTAAGGATTGGTAGAACTCTCCAACCCAGGGTACTTGAGCCAAATCTGCAAAGGTGGTCTGGCGCTCTTGCTGGTCGAGTTCTTCGATGCGCTGTTTTTCGGCATAAATTTGCTGCTGGTAGTACTGGCTAAGTTCGCCTGCAAGGGCACAGTCGGTTTTTTCCCACAGGCTGAGAAAGTGGCGGCAGCGTTTCTCGCACATGACTCGCTCCATGCAGGCGGTCGCAGCTCGAACGACTAATGGCGCACGTAAGATGTCTCGCTGAGTTTTTTCATCCAGGTGAAAGAGTGGAGTGACCTGAATGAGGCGATCGGGAAATTCGGTAAGGCGATCGCGCAATATCCCAACTAGATCACCCTCTACCGCACCAAACTGCAACTCTAAAATTTGCTGCCACAAAAATCGATGATGGGAAATGCTGAAATCGATATCGCGCTCTTCTAAAGCCTCCGTGATGAGAGTTCGATAGTCTGGCAAATGCAGATACAGCCGCAATAGCTGCGCTTCTGACTCTTCTAGCAGGGTGCGATCGCCCGGAGTCTGCCACTTTTGCGATCGCCCATGCCACCGCTGCCCTCGTACCTGGGTTCGCAGATCTTCCTCTAGCCGCAGGGTGAGCCGCGCTTCCCCTCGACTCAATAGCTCTGCACAACGATGAATATAGTGAGTTCGCAGCGTTGCATTTGGCAAATTGCCCAACAGCTTCACGATCGCCTGAGTGCTTTGCTGAAACTGGTCTGCCTTGCTCAGATCGGCATCTGCTAAAAGCTGCTGAATTTGCCAGTCTAGCCACAGCGGTGAATTTGCCAGCAGTGCCCGATAATCATCGGCAGAATGGCTCTGGAGAAACTCGTCGGGGTCTTTTCCCTGGGGAATGTTCAAAACCCGCAGTTGCACTTCTCCTTGATATGCCAGATCTGCAACTTCCCCAATCGCCCGCTCTGCCGCCTTCGCCCCCGCTGCATCTGCATCAAAGTTCAGCACCACTTGCTTGGACTCGGTGTAGCGCAACAGCAGCCGCACCTGCGCCAAACTTAAGGCGGTTCCTAAGGAGGCAACCACATTGCTGATCCCCGCTGTGTGCAGGGCAATTACGTCAAAATAGCCCTCTACGACAACGGCACAATCCTGTTTGGCGATCGCCCCCCGCGCCTTGTCCAGCCCAAACAGCATTTTACCCTTGTCAAATAGCTCTGTCTCAGGAGAATTCAGGTATTTGGGCTGCTCATCGGTCAATGTTCTGCCGCCAAACCCAATCACTCGCCCCTGGAGGTCATGAATGGGGATCATCAGGCGATCGCGGAACCGATCATAATGTCCGCCGCCGCCCTGCCGAGGCACAATCAGCCCTGCCTGCTCCACCCGTTCCACCGGATAGCGCTTCTGCTCCACTAAATAGCCATAGAGCGTCTGCCATCCCGCCGGAGCATAGCCCAACTGAAACTGTTGAATCGTCTCCTCACTCAGCCGCCGCGCCTCTCGCAGATAGGTCAGCGCCGCTTCACCCTGAGCCTGACGCAAAGCGTGTTCATAAAACCGAGCCGTCAGCGCCAAAATCTCGTAAAGCTGATCCCGCAGTGAAAGCTGTCGCTGTAGCTCTTGCCGCTGTGCGGGTTCCAGCGTTTGCACTGACACCTGATAGCGCCGCGCCAAATCCAGCACCACATCACTAAACGATCGCTTCCCCAACTCCATCAAAAACTTAATCGCATTACCCCCCGCCCCGCAGCTAAAGCAATAATAAAACTGCTTGCCAGGACTCACACTGAAGCTAGGCGACTTATCATCATGAAACGGACATAGCCCTGTAAAATCCTTCCCCCGCTTCCGTAACACCACGTGTTCCGAGACGACATCTACAATGTCAACTCGCTGCTTCACCTGCTCAATCGTGTCAGGATGTAACCGGGGAACGTCCATCAGCACCAAAATCAAAAACAATTCCCTACATTGTCAGACCTAAAGGAAAAAGGGTAAAGGGGGTATCGCTTAATAGAGGTATGTTTTGGAGCGTGAAACCTTCGGTTTCACGCTCCAAAACATACCCAAATCCAGCAACGCCGGGTAAAGGGCAAAGCTAGAAAAATTAGCATATCGGCAGAATGTCTGGATGTATAGCAGTAAGGATGAAGGATGAGGGATGAAGCCGAGCCTTGCTCATTCAAGCTTTGCTGCTTATCGCCTGTCCTAACCAACCTTCGTACTGCTATACACAAAAACCAAGTTAGCCTTAAATGAACAACGACCTGTTATCTTGACCCATTAAGCGCTTAAATAGGCACAGTCAAAGGACAAAACTTAGCACATGGGACGAATTTTCATCTCAGCCGCTCACGGTGGGCTGGAAAATGGCTCGACTGACCCCGGTACCGTTGCAGGGGGAACCACAGAAGCTAGAGAAATGATCTTAACTCGCGACCTGATCGCCACTGAGTTGCGATCGCGCAATTTTGAAGTGCTGACAGTTCCTGATAACCTCAGTGCCGCAGAGACGATCCTCTGGATCAATGCGCGTGGACGCAGAGACGATATAGCCCTGGAAATTGGCATGGACGGTTCTCCTAACCCTTCCCTGCGCGGAACTAGCGTCTATCACATTGCCAACAACGACCAGCGCAAAGCCCACGCTGAACTGCTGCTACTAGCGTTGCTGCGGCGAGTGCCTCAACTACCCAGCCGAGGAGCCAGACCCGACACCGCTACAGGGTTAGGAAATTTACCCTTCTGCCGTAGAGTTGTGCCGCCTTCGCTGCTGCTAGAAATCGGATTTCTGACCAATCCAGACGATCGCCTGCTGTTGCAAAATCGCCGCCGTGACTTTGCCATTGGTATCTCAGATGGTCTTGCCGCCTGGAGCCGCGCTGTAGCGGGTACTTCTCCGTCTCCTTCGCCTTCTCCAGCCTACTCATCCATTGACATCAACATCAATGGCGGAATTTATGACGAACAGGGAATTATCGTCAGCGGCAATGCTTACATCCCTATTGATCTGGTTGATCGGCTGAATGTTGATTTATCGAGTGCGCCTGGTGTTACCCGCATCAGCTACCGCAATATCGTCTACGTCAAGGCAGTTGACCTGCGCGAATTTAATATTTCTGTTAGTTGGGATAGCGCCTCCCGCACGGTTATCTTACGCTCGTCTGGCACGGTTTGCCCAGGACTTGTCGATCGCATCATGGGACGCGGCTCTACCTCTGAAGTGCAGTTGATGATGTTTCTCAAAACCAACAACGAGAATGCGCTCACTCAATTTCCCGAATTGCCCAAGCTCTATCGTGAAGAAGCCAGCATCGAAGGTGTTAACTACGACATAGCTTTCTCGCAAATGTGTCTTGAAACGGGCTTTTTACAATTTGGCGGCACTCTTAGACCGTCTCAAAACAACTTTGGTGGCTTGGGAAGCGCCATTACACAAGAGGAAACTGCCTCCTTTCCCAGCGCTAGAATCGGGGTCAGAGCGCACATTCAACACCTCAAAGCCTACGCCAGCACGGAACCGCTGGTGCAAGAACTGGTTGATCCGAGGTTTCGCTTTGTCAGACGCGGCATTGCCCCACTGGTTACTCAACTCAGCGGTCGCTGGTCGGCTGACGCTCAGTATGGTGAAAAGGTCGTGGCGATTGTTCGGCGGCTATACGAATCGGCAGGTTTGCTCTAGAGAAAACTTTGAGGAGAAGTCTCTGATTCCTAATCTGGAGCGTGAGCATGAGAAAAGCAGTAGAGAGCAGACCTCTACCGCTTCACGCTAAAGTTTGGACAGGTTACATTCCAGGCAAGTTTAACCCACCTGTTAACTCTTCCATGCGTTCGCGCATGGTTGCCGTAGATTTGTCGTAAGCATCTTTCATCGCAGCAGCAACTAGATCGGAGAGCAAGTCCGCCCCTTCCTCTAGAGCCTGAGGCGAAATTTCAACCCGACGAGGCTCCTGGTTGCCGCTTAGCACAACTTTAACCAGACCGTTGCCAGAAGTTCCTTCAATTTCCATTTCCTCAAGTTCTTCTTGCAGCTTTCTTGCGCCTTCTTGGACTTGCTGGGCTTTCTTAAACGCTTCAGACAGCTCTTTCATCTTGCCTAAACCGAAGCCGAATCCTTGACCTTTTGACATAACTTCCTAAATGTTGCTGTTGATGTTCAGTGTAACCCTAACACCTAACCTTAACATTGGTGTTTGGCGATAAAGCGTTCCAATTTTGATTTTGAAACTACAGCGAACCTAAAACTCGCCTAACATCTTGACCTCCGGTTCCAGCCAGAGTGACCACTGCTCGGCAACCTGCTGTTGAATGTAACGGATTAACCGGAAAATGTCGTTTGCCGTTGCGCCACCACAGTTCAAGATGAAGTTGGCATGACGTTGAGCAACCTGCGCCCCGCCGATTTGATGCCCCTTGAGTCCTGTTTGCTCAATCAGCCAACCCGCAGTGTGAGAGCTGGGGTTGCGGAAAACGCTGCCGCAGCTAGGCAGGTGATAGGGCTGGGTGGTGTGTCGCTGCTTCATATGAGCTGTAGTATCGGCAAGCACCTGTTTGGGGTTGGCTCCGGGCTGAAGCTGGAAGGTGCTTTGAGTAACTAGACGCTTGTCTCCCTGTAGGGCGGAGGTGCGGTAGCGATAGTTGAGGTCTTCGGGCATGAGGACGTTGATGCTGCCGTTGCTCGATAGCACTTGCGTATCTACCAAAATGTCGGCGGTGCAGGCGGCATGGGCACCCGCATTCATAACGACGGCTCCGCCTACGGTGCCAGGAATGCCGACTGCCCATTCTAATCCCTGCCAACCCTGTTCGGCTGCTTTCCAGGCAAGGCGGGCAATGGGTTCGCCTGCCCCAGCAGTGACTCGACCCGTTTTGGGATCAAATTCTGTGTGACGGAGGTGGCGAGTGCAGATAACTAAACCGGGTAAGCCGCGATCGCTCACCAACAAATTTGTCCCCGCTCCTAGCAGAGTGATAGGTAGCCCCTCTGCCTCTGCCCAGGCAAAGCTAACTTGTAAATCTTCTAACGTTCGGGGTGCGATATACAGTTCTGCTGGACCGCCCACCCGAAACGAGGTCAAGCCAGACAATGGCACCTGGTGCTTGATGAGACAACTTGTTCTGGGTAGATGCCGGGCTACTGTAAGCGGCTTAGAAATTAAGGTTGGGCTAGCTGTCGAGGTTAAGACAGGTTTGAGATCCGGGCTGAACGTTTCTTCGCTAACTGGGTAGTCGGAGTAGTCGGATTTAGGACTTGCGATCCCTGAAGCGGGTTCACGAGCGCTGGGGGAGTCACAGGAGAGAGTCATAGCTTTTTGAGTTTTGAAGAAGCTGAGCTAAAGGGGCGCTCCAAGTTTGAAAGATGAAGCAAGGTTAAGGGGAACTGCGATCGCCGAGGAGACGACGGTTTGATCGGGGAGCCGCTTAATGGCACTGTGGTTGAACCTTGGAGTCAGCCTGTTGGTAGTATGCGTTGAGCTGAGGAATCACCTGATTCAAGTTTCCCGCTCCCAGAAACAAAACCAGGTCGCCCGGAGCCAGCGTCTCAATCAAATAAGCGTAGACCTCGGGTAGAGTGGGCTGATAAATCGCTTTGGCATGGTGCATGGCGATCGCCTCTGCCAACTGCTGACCGCTGACCTGCTCCAGCTTTGGCTCGCCCGCACTGTAAATTTCGGTAGTGATTACCAAATCGGCATTCCCAAAAGAACGGGCGAACTCTGGCAAGAAGGTCAACGTGCGGCTATAGCGATGGGGTTGAAACACGGCTACAACCCGTCGCGGCAAAGGATCTGAAGCCGCTGCCTGAAGCCGAGCAGCCATCAACGTTGCCTGAATTTCGCTGGGATGGTGAGCATAGTCATCAATCAGCAAAATGTTGTTGAACTCACCCCGTAACTCAAACCGCCGCCGTGCGCCTGTGAAGCTTGCCAGGATCGGCGCGATCGCCTCAAACTTTAATCCTAGCAAACGCCCAATAGCTACAGCAGCTAGTGCATTGCTGAGGTTGTGCTGCCCTAATAGCTTTAGGTTCAACACACCCAGCCGCGTGCCGCGCTCCCAAACCTGCGCTTCTGTAGTATTTGGATGATAAACAATATCGGTCGCCGTATAATCTGCCTCAAGTTCGGGTCGTAGACTATAGCTGACGGTAGGCTTTAACCTGTGCCGCACCGTATCACAGTCCAGGCTTCCCACTAGAATTTCACACTGTTGAGCAAAGGTTTGAAAGGTTTCAACCACCTGCTCCAGGCTACTGTAATGGTCAGGGTGGTCAAGCTCGATGTTTGTAACCACCCCAACGTAAGCAGAAAATTTGACCAGAGAACCATCTGACTCGTCTGCCTCTGCGACCAGGTAAGGGCCTCTCCCCAAACGAGCATTTCCCTCCCAGGCGGCTACCTCACCGCCCACGATAATTGTGGGGTCGAGTCCCGCTTGCAGCAGCAAATAGCTAATTATGCTACTGGTGGTTGTCTTACCGTGAGTTCCAGCAACGGCAATGCTCTGATAGTCTCGCATTAGCGCTGCTAGCAGGTCAGAGCGATGAAAGATAGGACAGCCTAACTCAAGTGCCGCCCGATATTCAGAATTATTTTTAGGATCGATCGCGGTTGAGCAAATGACTTGGGGAAGGACAGCCTGCAACGGGGTTGAATCGGTTGAATCTAATTTTTGTTGCTTAGAGGTGCCATTCGCGCCGTGTCCGTTGCCATTTCTGCCAGTTTTCTGGGGTGATGCTTCTGATGAGATCAGCCTTTGACTGGGTTGAAAAAATCTCAAATTCGCAGCGTCTTGGCTCCAAAAAATATGAACGTTTTGTTCCTGTAAACGCTGCGTAATGTGGTTTAGACAAATATCTGATCCTGAAACTGGGAGTTTACGCTTAGCTAAAATATAGGCGAGAGCAGACATTCCAATTCCACCGATGCCGATGAAATGAAATGGTCTCCCGCTGAAATCGACAGAATTCAGCATTCTAGCTCCTCAAACACCACACCACACCAATAACACGCGATATCATAGCAAGAATTGCTTTTTCGCGATATAACCTCTCGAAGAATTAGGCTGTCTGCTCTGAGCCAACGTTCTAGGTTTCTATTAACTCTTGCCAGTTAATTTTGATGGATGAGCGGTGGTTGCGTGGCTTCCATCTGTAGATCGGAGAAGATCAGAAATTTAACTAGAAGCTGGTTTTGAGCGCGATCGCGTCCTTTTCAAAAGATTTCGCTTGAAAACCAATGTTTAATCCTACTCATTGGAACTGTTGCCAATCCGGAAATTTCTCAGGGCGATCGCCATTCTTTTACCATGCCAAAGTTAGCCGTCTTCGGCGGCAGTTTTAATCCGATTCATCGAGGGCATTTGCTCATAGCGGAGACGGCTCTCAAGCAAGTAAACCTGGATCGGGTCATCTGGGTGCCTGCCTATCATCCTCCTCACAAGCAGTCGGATAAGCTAGCAGACTTTCAGCATCGGTTTGAGATGGTGAAGCAGGCGATCGCCCCCTATCCGGCCTTTTCTCTCTCGTCTGTTGACCAGAAGCGCTCAGGCTTTTCCTATGCCATCGACACACTGCTGGATCTGCAACCCTGCTACCCCGATAGCCAGTGGTACTGGATTGGCGGCTTAGATGCCTTTGCCTCCTTGCCCCGCTGGTATCATCGTCAAGAACTAGCAGCCCAGTGCAGTTGGCTAGTTGCTCCCCGTTCAGGACAGTCCGCAGTTGCGCTCGGTCAGCAGGTTGCTCAACAGATGGCGGCACAGTCGATCAAAATTGACTGGCAGATTTTGCAAATGCCTTTGGTCGAAATTTCATCTAGCCTGGTTCGGCAATATTGCCGCGATCGCCGCCCCATTCAGGCTCTCGTGCCCAAATCCGTAGAAAACTACATCCTTGCTCACGATCTGTACCGATTTTGAAGCCTAGCGGCTAGACCACTCCCCCAAATTGTGAATTAGCTCAAAATAACCAAGCCACAGTTCTTTGGCTATTGGTGCCAAACCCTTCATCAGTGGCTATTGAGAGGGGGCCACCTAACGTGTATGATCGGGTTCATTACTAGCAAGTATTTTAGTAGACAGAGGGCAAGACGCAGTGATTAGAGTAGCGATCAACGGGTTTGGGCGCATCGGGCGCAACTTTATGCGATGCTGGCTGACTCGCCAAGGCAGCCAGATGGAAGTCGTTGCCATCAACGACACATCTGACCCTAGAACCAACGCCCACCTATTAACATACGACTCCATGTTGGGCAAGTTCGATGCTGACATCAGCGCCGACGACAACACCATCACCGTCAACGGCAAGACCGTCAAATGCACCTCTGACCGCAACCCCCTAAACTTGCCCTGGGGAGACTGGGACATTGACCTGATTATCGAATCGACAGGCGTTTTCACTAGCAAAGAAGGAGCTTCTAAGCATCTCAGCGCTGGAGCTAAGAAAGTGCTGATTACAGCGCCTGGTAAAGGAGATGACGGCACGTTTGTCGTCGGCGTAAACGATCAAGACTACGACCACAACCAGCACGTCATCATCAGCAACGCAAGCTGCACCACCAATTGTCTTGCCCCCGTCGCTAAAGTAGTTCATGAAAACTTTGGCATCATTAAAGGCACTATGACGACTACCCACAGCTACACAGGCGACCAGCGCTTGCTCGATGCAAGCCACCGCGACTTGCGCCGTGCCCGTACCGCTGCACTCAACATCGTGCCAACCACCACGGGAGCCGCGAAAGCGGTCGCGCTCGTGTTGCCTGAACTCAAGGGCAAGTTAAACGGCATTGCGCTGCGAGTTCCCACGCCAAACGTCTCTATCGTAGATTTGGTTGTTCAAGTCGAGAAGCCTACGATCGCTGAGCAGGTCAATGATGCCCTTAGAGCAGCCGCTGAAGGACCCCTCAAAGGAATTCTGGCTTACAGTGATTTACCGCTGGTTTCCTGCGATTATCGCGGTACTGACGAATCATCGATTGTTGATGCAGCACTAACGATGGTTATGGGTGGCGATATGGTCAAAGTCGTTGCCTGGTATGACAACGAGTGGGGCTATAGCCAGCGGGTTGTGGATCTGGCTGAGCTAGTTGCCCAGAAGTGGACAAAGTAGAGGCACAGACAAATTAGAGAGGTGGGCAAGCCAGGGGCGATCGCCCCTCCACCTGTAAAGCAGCAATCAACCCCAAAGAGCGTACCTCCCAGGAGGTGCGCTCTTTGGGGTTCTGTGAGTTGAAACTCTGTCCGTCTACTGAACGGCAGCGCTCTCCTGCCCCGCTCCAGGAGCCTCAAACTTGTAGCCAACTCCACGCACTGTTTGAATCAAGGCAGGCTGAGTGGTGTCAATCTCAATCTTTTTGCGGATCTGCCCAATATGCACATCCACAACCCGCTGATCGCCCACATACTCATAGTCCCAAACCTTCTGAATCAGCTCAGCCCGTCGCCAAACTCTTCCCGGATGGCTAGCCAAAAAGTGTAGCAGGTCAAACTCCAGCGCTGTTAGCGGCACAATGTCATTGTTTAGCGTCACCTCTCGCCGCACCGGATCGATCGCTAGCCCGTTAAAAGTTAAACACTGTTGCTCAGCCGTTGTCACCGGACGCTGACGCTTTAAAATTGCTCCCACCCGGACTTCCAACTCCCCTAGGCTAAAGGGCTTTGTCAAATAGTCATCTGCACCCTTCTTAAAACCTGTAATTCGATCAACTTCATCTGTGCGACTGGTCAACATCAGCACAAATACCCCAGTACGGCTTTGCATCTCTTGGCAAAGCGTATAACCCGTTGAATCTGGCAAATTTACGTCTAGAATCACCAGATCTGGGTTAAATTGCTCAAAAATTGCCAGAGCAGTTTTACCGTCTTCGGCAGATTCCATCTGATAATTCTGTTTCGACAGAAATCGATGGATTAAAGTGCGGATAGAGGGGTCATCATCAACGACGAGAATCTTGGCTGGAGCCATGACCATAACCTTACATTGAGGAGTGGATGAGCATCGGTGAACGTGAGCGAAAGCTGATGCAACGGCAGATGAAACAATAGCCTACAAAAGGGTAGCTGCGTCAATAGACTTCACTAGATTTCATCAGATAGGCTTTAGAAATGGATACCTGCTATATTAAGCGCTTAATAAAACAATTATCCGTACTAGAAATCGGCAATGCAAATATCTGCCTGAGCAAATCTAACGAAATTTGGGACTATATGCACTACCTCAACTAAACTTTTGCGTCCTTAGTTTGCGAAAAGAAGGTACACAGTTACACTATGGCTAGCAGCAAGTGATTAGCAGTCAATGATCAGCGGCGGTCAGCGGCTAGGTTGGATAGGGCTGCTAACTGACTGTAGGCTTCCTGATTTTCTTATTGCCGATCATAATCGAATATATTGGGGGTCTTTTGGAGGTTGTAGATGAGTGACCAAAATCACTACTTAAAGCTTGGGGTAGATGAAAACGCTTCATTTGAAGAAATTCAGGATGCTCGTAATCGTCTCGTGCAGGAACACAGCGGCGATCGCAAACTAGTGGAGTCAATCGAAGCGGCCTACGATGCGATCCTGATGGATCGATTGCGGCTGCGTCAAGAAGGAAAAATTAAAGTACCCGACCGGATTCGCTTTCCAGAGCGGTTAGTTGAAGCACCCCCTGAATTCACTCCAGCTCCAACCAAGCAAACTCCGGACTGGTTACAGCGTTTTATCGATACGCCCAGTCGAGCCGATATTCTCTGGCCGGCTGCGCTGTTTTTTGGAACGGCTCTTCTCAGCCTGACTTCACCTTCGGTTGGGTTGGCGCTAGGAGTTGGCTTTAGCCTCTACTTCTTGAATCGTAAAGAACACAAGTTTGGCCGAGCTTTCCTGATCACCCTGGTGAGCTTGATTTTGGGCGTAGTTTTGGGGTTGCAGGCGGCTAGCCTGCTACAGCCTCAACTCGCCGAGCTACAGATAACAAGCGAAACCTTTGCAGCCTGGGTAACTTTCTTCATCCTCTGGCTGACGGACAGCTTTTTGCGCTAAAGGCAGCGGGGATCAAGCGGTTCGTATTGCCCCGCTGTTGGTCACTGAATTTGGTCATCGCAAGTTGGCTGGCTGCTACACAGCACTTGCCTGCTTAACCGCCGACTCTGCAAAGATTAGGTCTACCGCCTCGCTCAGGTCGTTCACAATGCGATCGGGCTGGTGCTGCATCAGTTGGGTGCGATCGCGAATGCCACACAGAACGGCGATCGCCTTGATCCCGTGCGTTTTGGCTGCCACAATATCAGCCTCCGTATCCCCAATCATCCAGGTTTCTTCAACCGCTGGAAGCTGTGTCAACGCCCGCTGCATCAGCAGGGGTTTATCCTTTACGTCAGCCGTTTTAACGTAGTCGTTGCTAAGGCAAAACTGCCGATTTAGCGGAAAGAATTGAGCTAGGTCATAGCGACCCAAAGCGTCTTCTAACTCTCGCACCCGTCTCATGGTCATCACGGCCAGGTCAACCTTTGCCTGCCGAATTCGCTTGAGCGTGTCGATCGCTCCTGGAATAGGGGTGTCATAGACCAGGTAGGGCATCGTGTGAACGGTGCGCTTTCGCAGTTGAGAAAACTTTTCTGCCTGAATTTCATTTAGCCCTGAGATCTGCCCGATTTGGCGTTCAGGAGTTTGCGATCGCTTCAGTGCCCAAAACTCCGGTTTGGAAAGCGGGTTAACAGGCTGGTCAGGGTATCGAACTTCTCTTAAACAAAACATATAGGCCCGATAGTAACGTTCAGAGACATTCATGATTGGCCCGTCAAAATCTGTAATAATTCTTAACATTTCAAAGCGTTGTTTTGTCAGGTTAGTATTAACTTTTATTAAAACATACTAACTTTACAACCGACAAAATTACGCTTTGTTTTGATTCAACCTTTAAGTCGCCTGTCCTGTAACGATGCCCCAGAGGAAGCGTTCAAATGGGCCTTCTCCAGCATCAACGTGCATCTTTTTTGCCCAGGTAAAAACATCAAAGCTGACGTGCCCGCTGTCATGCTGTCCGAAAGTGCCTTTTTGAATCGCAACGTTGCTGATGAGCGTGATCCAGTGGTTGGGCAGGGCAACGGGTAGCTCTTCTTTGCGGGGGGTAGCTTGCCCTAACAAGCCGTCAGCCGTCACCAGCATGAAGGCAACGCCGCCCGTCTCAATCACCTGAGCCGCATTTCGTAAAGCTCCCACGTCTCCCAAGAGATAGGTGTGGTCATACTTGACTCGTTCGTAACCCAAGATTTCTCTGACCCAGCCTTTCATTCCCCAAGATTTAGTCATGCCGCTGAGGTTACGCATGATTTCAGGCGCATCGGGATCAACGGGAAACAGCAGGTTCTCTGCATCTCGCAGGGTTGCCAGCACCAGCCAGTCTGCCTGTCCCATTTGCAGATCGCCTTTGCTTTCCTGACGCAATCGAGCGGAGGCGTTAATTTGCTTTGTTTTTGCCTGAAAACTGCCCTGTTCAAACAAGTCTCTACAGATCTGGACGTAGCGCAGCGGTTGCTTACGAATTAGCTCAAACAAGATGGAAGCGGGTCCGCAAAAGGGTTGCTTGCCTTGATTAACCTTGAAGGGGCATTCACCCGCGATCGCATCTCTGCCACAAGCTTTTGCTTATCTAAGTGTGGCCACAAACTGGGTGTCGTAGATTGCCCAAAGGCAGCGATCGCGGCCAGAGCTTCCTGTCTAGAAGCTGAATTCGATGACGCAGCATGAGTAGTCATGTCTTCCCCCTTGTGGCTGGCGCTAAACTCGTTATCCAGCTTTGAAGATCAACAGCCTTTAATCGTGGGATTACGCAAACTTGATAGGGCTTTTGCTAATCTGACAAAAGTATGCGACGAGAAAGTATTAAATTTTTTTATCTGTGACCTCTTCAACTCCGCCCACGATTAAATTTCTTCAGCAGCCTACGTCAGCCGCTTGGGTTGAGCAGGCGATCGCCAACCTCGACACCGTTCTGCTCGATCATTCTCACTGTGAACGGAAGGCGGCAGGCGTAGCGCTTAACCTGATTTTTCGCTATCCCTCCAGCGTCAAACTGGTGCGAACCTTGACAGCGATCGCCCAGGAAGAATTAGAGCATTTCGAGCAGGTCAATCAGTGGCTCGATCGGCGTGGCATTTCCCTTGCGCCGCTGTCTGCCCCACCCTATGCTGCCGGACTGAAGGCTGAAATTTGCCGTCACGAACCCGACCGGATGCTCGACCTGCTGCTTGTATCCGGGCTAATTGAAGCCCGCAGCCATGAGCGATTGGGGCTGCTAGCTGCTCACTGTCCTGAGCCTGAGCTAGCACAGTTTTATCGAGGCTTAATGGCATCCGAAGCGCGTCACTACGGCATTTATTGGACGCTTGCCGTTACCTATTTTGAGCGCAAAGCGGTGACGGATCGGCTAGAAACTCTAGCAACTGTCGAAAGCCGCCTTCTATCGACCCTTTACCCTGAGCCAAGGATTCATAGTTAGTGAACAGCCATTTCCGCGAGTTTTGGATTCGAGACTGGCAACCGAGCGATCGCACCGTTGCAGCAAATTTGATTCGCTCTGTGCTGCATGAGTATCGGCTTGAATGTGAGCCAGATGGTGCTGACCGGGATGTGCTAACTGTTGAGGAGTCTTATTGGGCAAAAGGCGGCGAGTTTTGGGTGGTCGAACAGCAGCAGCGGTTGGTCGGCACAGCCGCTTACTATCCTGTTGCACGAGGCTCTAATGCCGTAGAAATTCGCAAAATGTATCTTCTGCCAGAAGCTAGGGGACAGGGATTGGGGCGTTTTTTGTTACAAAACTTAGAATCTGCGATCGCTCAACAGGGCTATCAGCAAATTTGGTTGGAAACGGCCAGTGTGCTTTTTGAAGCTGTCAGGCTGTATGAAAGTAGCGGCTATCAACCAGCGACAGGAGTTGAGACGCAGCGATGCGATCGCCTTTACACAAAACTGTTAGTCAGCGCCTCCAGCTTAAAGAATTAGCTGGATGGGGGCAAGCGAAAGCGTTTAATTACACACTACATTGCTATCCGTAACCCGCGAGTTGTGTCACAAGCTTCATTTAATTGACACATCAACTCAACATTGGCTTGTCAGGGTGTTTTCTGAGCCTTGCGCCCTTCGGCACGTCAAGCGAAGGGCTATTTAGATGTGAAGCAAGCCGCTTCTCCTAAAAACAACTGGATTCGCTAGATAGATGTCTTTAACGCGATGTGCAGCTTTTCTGAAGCCCTCACCCCAAACTCCTCTTGTAAGGCGAGAGGGGACTTTGAGCCACTCCCGCTCCTCTTTCCCCATAGGAGGAGAGAGGATTGGGCACTGAGGATCGATGAGGTCGCATATCGCATTTCCAGAGGTTTTTAGTGAAGTGAACACTGTAAGGAGACTGAAATGTTGAAGCAAATTCTGGCAGGCAGTACCTTTTTGTTGCTGTTAGCCATTGGCAGCTTACCCGCTTACTCTCAAACCCCTGCGACTGAGCCAACTGAACCCTCTACCCAAGAGCCAACTGAACCCTCTACCCAAGAGCCAGAACCCTCTGCCCAACCTGCTCCTCCGGCTCAGCCTCAACCCGCTGCTGAAGTGAGTTCAGAAGAAATTGAAAGATTTGCCAGGGCGATCGCCCAACTCCAGTCTATTCAGCAGGAAACTCAAACTGAGTTGCTCCAAATTGTTGAAGGTCAAGGGTTAACGCCAGATCGTTTCAATGAAATTGCTGAAGCTCAGCAGAATCCTGAAGCTGCGCCTGAGGCAGAAATTTCTGAAGCAGAGTTGCAAAGCTTTGAACAAGCTGCAAACGAGATCACGACTGTACGTCAGCAAACTCAGGCTAGATTTCAGGAAGCAGTTCAATCTGAAGGGTTAGAGGTTGAACAGTTCAATCAGATTCTGGCTGCTGTGCAGCAAGATCCTGCCTTGCAGCAAGAGGTTGAGCAAATTCTTCGGGAGTCTGAACCCGCGCCAGCCCAACAGTCTGAACCCGCGCCAGCCCAGCCCCAGTAGAAAAGGGGAGCCTGGCAAGGGGCTTAAGCCCCTTGCTCTACAGGGCACCAAACCCGATTAAAGCTGGAATGGGAAATCTCGTGGGGGCAAATCTGCTTTCATAGGCGTGTTTACAACCTTTTGTAAACCTTTGGTTTAGTGTGTCTAAAAATCTGGTTTCTGGTCGCTTCTTAGTCATTTTGGATGGTGAATTCGATAGTTCTCCAATGTTGTTTACTGTTGCCGGAAATTAGCCTTCAAGTTGAGTCACGACTTGACTGATCTGCCCATTGGAGGAGGACTTAAAAAAACTAAATTATTCCTTATGGAGCATAGGCTAGTTTCAGGTTTTCTGACAGATTGATTGTAGGGATGGATGACAAGATTATCAGGAGATATTGCAATGAAGTTGAAGTTTCTCGCTCTACCTTTGTTCCTCGGAATGACATTAGCTGTGGGTGCTTGCGCTCCTTCAGGTACTGATACTCCGGCAGATACCACTGCACCCGCTGAAGACCCCGCTGTAGCTCCGGCTGAAGACCCCGCTGTAGCTCCGACCGAAGAGCCAGCAGAGGCTCCCGGAACTGAAGCTCCTCCCCAATAGGGGACCTGAGTCGCCTTCCGAGATGTTCCGATTTGAACTTTGAAGCTGTTTTGAGGCTGCATCCCAAGTGGATGTAGCCTTTATAGTTTTATGGCGCTACGCGCCTTGATTAAGACCCAAAAGGGAGATAGCCTTCGATTAGATAGTCAGAGCCGAGCGATCGCCACTTTACCCGCTCTAGCACCAGTGCCTCTGACATCAGCGACAGTCCCAGTTCGCCTACGGGGGAAGGAGCCGTTGCACCGCCAATAATTTTGGGAGCAATAAATGCCCAGACTTTTTGAATACAGCGATGGGCGATCGCCTCAGCCGCCAACCGCCCGCCACACTCCCACAAAACACTGAGGCAACCTCGATTATAAAGATGAGTCATTGCCTGACCAGGAGTCAGCGACGACATTTCAACAACTTCAACCCCCCGCTTTGCCAGAGCCGTTTGAAAGTCGGGTCTGCTGCCAGCTTCAGTCAAGACCAGCGTTGCGGCTTCTGCGGTATTCCACAATTTAGCATCATCGGGCAGGTCTAAACTGCGGCTAATCACGACTCTCAGCGGGTTGTGATTAGCCACTCGGTGACTCGTTAACAGTGGGTTGTCACGCCGAACCGTATTGCCCCCCACAATAACCGCGTCACAAGCAGCGCGTAGCTGATGCACGGTGGATCGGGCCGGTTCACCTGTAACCCAGGCGCTATGTCCGGTGCTAGCGGCAATTTTGCCATCTAGAGTCATCGCGTATTTCAAAATGCCAAAAGGCTGGTGATGCAGCACCCGATGCACAAACGCCTCATTCAACTCCTGGCAAGCTGCCTCTTCTACGCCAACCCTAACGTCTATTCCAGCCGCTTGCAGTCGGGCAATGCCGTCTCCGGACACACGCGGATCGGGATCAACCATTCCCGCAACTACCCCGGCAACTCCCGCTTGAATCAGAGCTTCGGTGCAGGGAGGGGTTCTGCCATGATGATTGCAAGGCTCTAAGTTAACGTAAACTGTTGCCCCTTGTGCTTGCCCAGCCGCCGCTCTCAGCGCAAAAACTTCAGCATGGGGCTGTCCTGCTCCGGGGTGAAAACCTTCACCCACAGTTTGACCGTTCTTTACTACAACGGCTCCTACTAGTGGATTGGGGGCTGTCTGCCCTAATGCTTGACGCGCTAAATCTAGACAGCGCTGCATCATGGCTCGATCAAAAGTAGAGTCCATAGAACGATGGGTCAGGTAAACCTAGAAAATCACAAGGAAAAGGACTGTGCCCTAGAGGGAGAATTGTCTGTTACTGGAAAAACTGCGATCGCACAAAGCAACAGCGTCAGGTTACTCCATGCGATCGGTGTATTCCTTAGGAATGGAAATTAAATAAGATCGAGATTGGGTAGGGGTGGGTTTTGCCGTCAAATTCATGGCACAGTGCCGATTGATCTGCTAAACCCGCCCGTACAATTTGCGGATTTATTAAATTCACGATCCTTAGTAACCTTACTCTGTATCTAAGCTCGACTTTATCCAAATTCTGAATCCCTTGTCCGTTGATGGTTCTGGCATTCCGGGAGACGCTTCTGACTTTTCTCAATGTCGGCAGTATTCTATGACATCTAAAAAGTGCTGGAGCCTGGGTGCGATTCAGGCTGCATCAAGAGTAGCCCCAATTTCAAATAGATAAAGTCGAGCTAAGAAACTGTTTGTAAACTTCTGAGTAACAACGCGATCGCCTTTTGCGCTGATGCTTTAGTCCCCGACCCGTAACTCCTGTAACCTCCTATCCTCAAGCTTTTCCTGCTTAAGCTGCTCCAGAAGCCAATCAATCTCAAAGCGCAGGTTTGCCAGATGCCGTCGCCATGCAGTTGCCTCGTAGCGATCGCTGCTGCTAGTAATATCCTCTCGTTCTAGATCCTGTAGCCGCAGACGGCAGACCAGCAGCCGTTGCTCCAGCAGCTTAATTCGCTCTGTAGGATGCAGGTGGCTAAAAAAGAAGTATTTGATGATGAAACGGGAGCGGCTGTTAACCCAGCTTTCATGCGGATATTCCAGCATTTTTCGTCGCCAGCGATCGCGCCCCGCGTCAGTGATGCAATACACCTTACGACCCGAACCCGATTCGCCTGTTTCCTCTACCAGGGTGACGATATCGCCTCGCGCTTCTAAACGTTTGAGCAATGGATAGATTGCCCCATAGTTGACGCTGATGCAGCCACTCATAAATAGCTCTAGCTGCTGTTTCAAACGGTAGCCGTGCAAAGGTTGCTTTTGTAAAAAACCGAGGGTTGCTAATTCCAACATTCCTTCTATATCAGGTTGATATTCTTACTCCAAATTGATATACCTATTAAGGATACAGCGTTTACAAAATGCAATAAATTCTTTGCATTTTTAAGCAATCGCTTGATCAGCTAAGGCAAAATTTTTTCCAGTAATCAGCAAGAAATTTATGTTGCAGGTCGCTCCTCCCGTGCCCCTGGCTGCTGCGCGTAAACCTGTGTCGGCGATCGCCAGTCGGGTCATTCTAACGCTCAGTCTCTTATTTATTTCTGCTGGATGTGAACTGCTTCCCCGCAGCGAAGCTCAGTCAGAGCCTCCCGGTGCAGAGCAGGGCGGTCCGCCTGCCGTTGATGTCAGGGTTGCCGAAGCCCAGCCTTTGGAGGCAACCACAGAATACACAGGCACGACCCGCCCATTTCGGGAAGTCTCGCTGCGATCGCAAGCCGAAGGGCAACTGCTAGATGTGACAGTGGATGTGGGCGATCCGGTTGAGCAGGGGCAAGTGCTGGCGCGACTCGACAGCAATCTGCTGACCGCCACCGTGATTGAGGCACAGGCAGAAGAAGCCGCCCGTCAGTCTGAAGTGGCCAGCCTGCAAGCTGAAGTTAGTGATGCCAGAACGCTAGTAGAGCAGGCGCGGCTGGAGTTGGCTCAAGCGCGATCAAATGCAGCAAGACAACAGCAATTGTTTAGTGAGGGGGCGATCGCAGAGCAACAGGCAGAACTCGCCCAAACCGCCGTCGGCACCGCAGAACAAGCGCTCAGATCGGCGCAAGAGCAAGTTCGCACTCGCCAACAAGCCGTTCGAGCGGCAGAGCGGCGAGTCATTGCTCAGCAAGCACTAGTTGCCCAGGAGCAAGAGCGGCAGTCTTACAGTACGCTCGTTTCTCCGGTGTCTGGGGCAGTGTTGTCACGGGTGACAGAACCGGGCGACCTGGCTCAACCAGGGAGTGAAGTTTTGCGACTGGGAGACTTCAGCCAGGTCAAAGTAGAAGTGCAAATTTCAGAACTGGAACTGGCAGGTATTCAGGTTGGGCAATCTGTGCAGGTTCGCCTTGATGCGCTGCCTGACCAAACCTTACCCGGTGAAGTAACGCGCATTTCTCCTGCGGCCGACCCGACTGCTCGGTTGATTCCAATTGAAGTGACAATGCCGAATCCAGACGGACGCATCGGCAGTGGACTGCTAGCCCGAGTGAATTTTGCTCAGCAAACTGCCGAGCGGGTGGTTGTGCCTGTGACAGCAATTGAGATTGGAAAAGATGAGGCAGACGCAGAAAGCTCGGACGCAAAATCATCTCAGGCAGAAGGCTCAGCAGAAGCCTCGGCAGAAGGCTCGACGGATGAGCAATTCGGCGGAACGGCAACTATTTTTGTCCTGGAAGGCTCTGAGCAAGAGCCAACCGTAGCTGCTCGAACTGTGCAACTGGGCGATCGCGCCGACGGTCAAGTTGAAATTCTCTCTGGACTAGAACCTGGAGATCAGTACGTCGCTCGGAGCAGCGGCAACCTGCAAGATGGGGCTGTCGTACGCCTCAGCATAATTTCTGAAACTTCGTCCTAATTCCAATAGTTTTTCTCATTGCCTGCTTATTCACTCGCTTTCCATCTAGGTTGCTGACAGTCCTTCCTCACCCCTGACGCAATGCAAACCTCAAAACCTTCTGGCTTTAGCATTAGCAGCATTTCAATTCGCCGTCATATCGGTACGCTAATGCTGACCCTGGCAGTGATCGTCGTAGGTGTGTTTTACATCTCCAACCTTCAGGTCGATCTGTTGCCATCCATTACCTATCCCCGAATTGGGGTGCGAGTCGATGCACCCGGAATTTCGCCCGAAGTGGCAGTCGATGAAGTCACCCGTCCGCTCGAAGAAGCCCTTTCTGCAACGGAAGGAGTGGTGCAGGTTTATTCTCAAACCCGTGAAGGGCAGGTGAGCTTAGACCTGTACTTCCAGCCAGGTGGAAATATTGATCAGGCGTTGAACGATGCAACGGCTGCTTTCAACCGCGCCAGAGGGCAACTACCCGACACCATTGAGGAGCCGCGTCTGTTTAAGGCTGATCCTTCTCAGTTGCCAGTTTATGAATTAGCGCTAACCTCGTCCTCGTTAGAATCGGTCGACCTGCGGGTGTTTGCAGATGAGGAGCTGGCTCGTGAACTGGGCGTGGTTCCGGGTGTTGCTTCGGTCGATGTATCTGGAGGCGAAGCAGAGGAGGTCATTGTCAATGTCGATCTCGATCGCCTGCAAGCATTGGGCATCGGATTGACGGATGTGTTAGACGAGCTAGAGCAGACCAACCAGGATGTTTCGGGTGGACGAATTTTAGGAGAAAACGCTGAACCGCTAACCCGAACCATTGGGCGTTTTCAAGATGCTGAAGAAATCAACAACGTCTCCTTTGTTGTCGGTGGAAGCGGTGCAGCAAGCAGCGAAGAAGCTGACAGCGATACAGAGTCTAGCCTGACTCCTCCGACTCCTCGTCGAGTTTACCTGCGAGATTTTGCAGAAGTTATAGACGAATCGGGTGAGCAGCGGGTTTTTGTATCGCTCAACGGACAGTCTGCCGTCAAGGTGAGCATCCAAAAGCAGCCAGATGCAAACTCGATCGAGGTCGTTGACGGGGTTCAAAGGCGACTTGAGGAGCTTCGTCAGGCAGGAGTAATTCCTGAAGATATGGAACTGTTGCCCACCCTGGACGAGTCCGTTTTCATTCGGAATTCTATCTCTAACGTGGCGACTTCCGGTTTGATTGGGGCGGGGCTGGCGGCGATCGCCGTTCTCCTATTCCTCGGCTCCGTCCGCCAAACGCTAATCATCGTCCTCTCGATTCCTTTAGCGACCCTAGCTGCTGTGGTTATGATGGGCGTGTTTGGGCTGTCGCTTAATGTCTTCAGTTTGGGTGGTTTGGCGCTAGGTGTAGGCATTGTTGTAGACAACTCTATTGTCATGCTAGAAGCGATCGCCGAAGGCGCTGGCATGACACCGGGCAGAGACACGCGATCGCCAATGTCACCCGATGAAATTATCGATCGCTCCATCCAAAGTAGCCAGGAGGTGGAATCGGCACTATTAGCTTCGACCAGCACAAACCTGGTGGCAGTACTGCCTTTCTTGCTAATTGGTGGGTTTATTGCACTGCTGTTTAACGAGCTAATTCTAACCATCAGCTTTGCAGTCGCCGCGTCGATTGTCGTTGCAGCGACCGTCGTGCCCGCAATGTCTTCCCGACTACTAGGAATTCGCTGGTCAAGCCGAATTGGAGAATTTTGGCTCTTAAAAGAATTTAATCGTCGCTTTGAAGCCTCAACACGGGGCTACGCTAGCACTTTGGAGTGGGTGCTACGAAAGCGGGTCTTAATCGTCCTGGCGACTTTCCTGGTTCTAGGTGGTGGAAGCTTATTCACAATCGGACAAATTCCCCAGGAAATTTTGCCGCGCATCAGCACTGGACAAGCCAACCTGAATGCTCAGTTTCCCCCCGGAACTCCACTCGAAACCAACCGAAAGGTGATGGAAGAGGTAGACAAAATTATTCAAGCGCAGCCAGAAACAGAATACGTATTCACGACAGCGGGAGGCTCTCTCTTTGGCAGCAACACTAATGAAAATCCGCTGCGGGGCACCAGCAATATCACCCTGAAACCTGGTAGCAATGTTGAAGCTTTTGTAGGGCGCGTCAATCAAGAAATCAACCAGCTTAATCTCGTAGATACCCGTATTCGGCTGCGCCCCGGCGAAGTGCGGGGTTTGGTGCTAAACAATTCTCCGGTGCGGGGGGCAGAAGTAGACGTGGTGCTGCAAGGTGAGGATGAGCGATCGCTCACTCAGGCAGGCTTTCAGGTACTTGATGCCCTCGATCAGCAGGCAACGCTAGCCACCTTTCGCCCCGATGCTGACCAGCGCCAGCCCGAAATTCAAATCCGTCCTGACCTGGAGCGCCTAACCGTCCTCGGACTCAACACTCAAGACGTCGGAGAAACCCTTGAGGCTGCTGTCCAGGGCATAGTCGCAACCCAGCTTCAGCGCGGTAATCGTCTAGTAGATGTGCGGGTACAGCTTGACGAAGACTCTATCAGCCGTCCGTCTCAGCTAGAACGGCTACCTCTGTTCACCGAAGATAATCAACTGATTCGACTGGGCGACGTTGCTCAGCTAGAAGAAGGGGAAGCTCCTGGCGAAATTCAGCGCATTAACCAGCGCCAAGTCTTTATTGCCGCAGGCAACTTAAATGAAGGTGCCAGTCTGAGTGAAGCTCTGGCAGAAGTCGATGCGATCATACAGGGATTAGAGTTACCCGAAGGAGTCAGCCGTTTACCCAGTTCCGCCGCTCAAAGTAATGCGGAAATCCAGTCTGCTTTGCCTGTGCTGGGTGGTTTAGCAGCGTTCCTGGTATTCGTCGTCATGGCGGTGCAATATAACTCCCTGATTGACCCGCTAGTTATCATGTTCACGATTCCTCTGGCTCTAGCAGGTGGGATTTTAGGGTTGTACATCACGCAGACGGCGATCGGCGCAACGGTAATCGTAGGGGCAGTGCTGCTGGTCGGCATCGTCGTCAACAACGCCATCATCATGGTGGAACTGGCCAATCAAATCCGAGAGCGAGAGAAAGTCGATCGCCGCACTGCCATTCTTAAAGCGGCTCCTCAACGGCTCCGTCCTATCTTAATGACCACGATCACAACCGTCTTAGGAATGTTTCCTCTGGCTCTGGGTCTGGGTGAAGGAGGAGAGTTTTTGCAGCCGCTTGGCATCGTTGTGTTCTCAGGGTTGTCCCTGGCGACATTTTTGACGCTGTTTATCATTCCCTGCTTTTACCTGCTGCTCCACGATCCCCGTTGGACAGGTGGAGTGAAGCGGCTGTCTCGTCGGGGGCGTGTCGCTCTCGCTTTAGACAGAGTTGACCGCCCGTCTAGACAACCTTCTAGACGCAGGGTGGTCAGGCGATTTTTGAAGGAATAGCTTTCTCCTGGTAGAGGACGGCTTCTTTATTTTGATTTACGCTGTTGTAGCGATGGTTAAGACCTTACAGAGCATTCAGTTGTTCAAACATTCCCTTACAGCGTCTTGCAGATGAATAAGCCACAGGTAAGGGCGAACGACGGTTCGCTCCTACAGAGATTTGCGTTTTATGCAGGTGAAAACTGCTGTAAGTCTGCGATCGCCATAACTGATTTGCTGATTCGGGTTTAACAGCGATTGCTTTACTAAAAACTCTGGCGTTATTTGGAGCATCCTAGATGTCACAACCTCCTCCTAAGCGTGTTCCGTCGGTTGTAAATCCTAGATATACCTCGCTTCAACGCTTGCGCCAGCTTAGTTACGTTTTAGACAACGCCATTCCTATTCCCGGTACGGGCTATCGAATTGGGCTTGACCCCATTCTGGGCTTACTGCCTGGTGCTGGAGATACCGTTGCAGGAGTGCTGTCAGCCTATATCGTCGTTGAAGCGGCACGAATGGGCATTCCCCGTGAAACTCTAGTGCGAATGGTATCCAACATTATTCTAGAAGTTGTGCTGGGGTCAGTACCTCTGCTGGGCGATGTCTTTGACGCAATGTGGAAAGCTAATGCTCGAAACATCACATTGCTTGAAAGTCACGTCGATATGCCACAAACCGGCCGAAAGGGCGATCGCCTATTTTTAATTCTGTTAATCTTGGGCTTAGCAGTTGTTGTCATCGGCTTTGCTACTTTTTCTGTGATAATGGTTCGCTTCCTCATAAGCGCTATTAGTGGCGGCTGATGCAATTCTTTACGCTAAAGATAGCGTGATCTGAACCTAAAGATCGTGTAATAATGATGCACTGTCTTCCAATGTCTTCTCATGGTTCAAGCGCCTCCCCTTCCCACCAATTTGAATAATTTTAGTTTTGAGCAAAGTCCTGACTTCGGCTTTCAACTTCCCGATCCAGAGGATGACCTGATCCCCGAGGCGGAGTTTTCGCGTCAGGTTGAGACGGCCTGGCAGGTGTGCGATCGCTTTGACCTGCAAACTGAAATTTGGCGTGGGCGCATCCTCCGTGCCGTGCGCGATCGGGAAAAACGAGGCGGTGACGGGCGCGGTACGGGCTTTCTCAACTGGCTCAAAGATCGGGAAATCAGCAAAACCCAAGCATATTCGCTGATCGAACTAGCAAATAGCGCCGATGCGCTGCTGGAGGAGGGTTATCTAGAGCCAGAAGATGTCAACCAGTTCAGCAAACGGGCTTTTGTCGAAACCGCTCAGTCGTCTCCTGAAGTTCAGCAAATGGTCACGGATGCAGCACGAAGGGGCGATCGCATCACCCGCCGAGAAGTCCGCCAGCTTTCCGACGAATGGACAGCCATGACTTCAGATCTGATTCCTGAAGTCGTGAAGGAAAAAGCAGCTAACAGCACAATCCCGACTCGCTATCTGGCTCCGCTGGTGCGAGAAATGAAGAAGTTGCCCGAAGCGCATCAGGTTTCCCTCCAGGCAGAAGTGGCAGGAAATCCTGACGTGGATACGCTAAAGCAAGTCACCGCCGAAGCTCGCTACTTGGCAAAATATCTCAACGCTGCAACCAATGTGCAGGCTTTGAATAACGAAGCTCTTGACCTGGAGTCTGCTCTGGAGGAAGCGTTGCGGGTAGGCTGCCTGAATTCTACGGCTGATCTGGTGAATCAGGCTTCGCAGCTAGAGCAGGCGATCGCCAAACTCTACACCACGTGGAAACGGCTGAATACGCTCTCAGAGCGGGTTTATCTAGATAGCGGCGCGAGTACTCCTCATTTGCGATCGCTGCTTGCTCACCTCAGTCCCCTTTCAGGTGAAGTCCTGGAAGTTCAACTGGGTGATCCCGATGGAGGTAGCTTCTCTCGCACCATTCGCCTCAAAATTCTGCCTGAAACCGATTAAGAGCCAATAGGGATGTTACTGACTCACGCGGCTCAGTAGAACTAAGTAAATTCTCTCCGGTAGTTTAGCCGCAGATCCGGGAAAACTACAGCTTGGCTTTTATCTTCTAGGAAGTAACAGCCTTCAGTCTTTATGGAGAATTCGTAGAAATGGAAGCTTTAGGGAGACACATTATTGCAGAGCTATACGGATGCTCTGCCTCTCACTTAAGCGATGCAATGTACATCGAGCAAAGCATGATCACTGCTGCCAGAAATGCTGGTGCGACCGTCCTCAACTCAAATTTTCATCACTTCTCACCATTTGGTGTTTCAGGTGTAGTGGTGATTCAAGAAAGTCATTTAGCAATTCATACCTGGCCCGAATACTCTTTTGCCTCTTTAGATGTGTTTACTTGCGGTGATACCGTTGATCCCTGGAAATCATATCTTTGGCTCAAGGAAGCAATGAAAGCCGAGCATGGCTCAGCTACAGAACTATGGCGAGGCTCGTTCAACCTTCTTCAAAAAAATGAGCAAGACCTGGTTGAACGTCGTATCGAAAAACAGCAAATTGTAGCGCCCAAGTTAAATCGAAATACCTGGTTTACAGAACTGAATGAAGATACGGCTTTTTCACTTAGACATTCAGGTCATCTCCTGTATAAACACAAATCCCAATATCAGGAAATCAGGGTATATGAAACTCTGAGATTTGGAAAAGCCCTAGTCTTAGATGGTTTAATCATGTGTACAGAAAAGGATGAGTATGTCTACCATGAGATGATTGCTCATGTGCCGATGTTAACCTATGCAAACCCAAGGCGAGTCCTGGTGATCGGTGGCGGTGATGGCGGCACTGTCAGAGAATTACTGAAACATGAAAGCCTGGAAGAAGTAGTTTTAGTAGAAATCGATCAGTGCGTAATTGAAGCGGTCAGAAAATGCTTACCCACGATTTCTGTATCTTTAGATCATCCAAAACTGAAGATCAAAATTGCTGATGGAATTCAGTATATTTATAACGTTCTAGACAAGGAATTTGACCTGATCATTGTTGACTCAACCGATCCAGTTGGGCCAGCAAAAGGCTTATTTAACCAGGAATTTTATCGGCAGACGTTTCGCTGTCTAACTGATGATGGAATTCTAGTTACACAAAGCGAATCACCTGTATTCAATCAGGAAACATTCAAAGCTATTTCTCAATGCCACAAGTCTATTTTTGGTTTAGAAAATGTATGGTCTTATCTTACTTTTATCCCGACTTACCCAATGGGGATGTGGAGTTTTTCCTATGCTTCTAAAGGTAAAGTTCATCCTTTGATAGATCTGAATCCTGAAAGAGCTAAATCATTCGCCCAAAACCATCAATTGCGCTACTATAACGAAGAAATACACGCTGCTGCTTTTGCTCTGCCTACGTTTGTCAGAGATTTGCTGCAAGCAAGCAACATAAAGTCAGCAACTTCCCAATACAAGTGATTCTAATAGGGCAAATCGATGGAAATTCGTCAGTTGGGCGATCGCACCCTTCGCCAAGTTGCTCAGCCTGTTCAAAACATTAACCAGGACGAGATCCAAAATCTCATTGACGAACTCATGCACATGCTGCAAAACGCCAACGGAGTCGGAATTGCAGCTCCTCAAGTGGGGATTTCCCAACGGTTACTGATCGTCGCATCCCGTCCTAACCCCAGATACCCTCACGCTCCCGAAATGGAGCCGACTCCGATGATTAATCCTCGATTAGTTAACCATTCTGATGAAGTGGTGAAAGATTGGGAAGGTTGCCTCAGCATTCCTGGAATTCGTGGTCTGGTGCCTCGCTATCGAGCGATCGCCATCGAATACTGCGATCGCCACGGCAACCTCCAGCGCCAAGAACTCACCGATTTTGTCGCCCGCATCTTCCAGCACGAATTCGATCATCTAGAAGGCTACGTTTTTCTGGATCGCCTAGAATCTACACGAGACATCATCACCGACCAAGAATACCTCAAGCTCATCGCCGAAACTCGCTAAGGGAAATAGATCATAGCCCAACAGTACTAAAATTAAGCAAAAAGTGAGTGCTTAGTTAGCTGGCTGAGATGGTTGGTAGAGACACTGCCGAGAAGTTTTCTGTTAGTCTTCAAAATTGCTCCCTTAGATACACACACAACCAAATTCCAGCGTGAAATTCTTGCGTCTGGATAATTTATGATGAGCTGAGCGTCAGCCTATTTGTAAACAGTTGTCATGCCCGAATCATGTTCTGTTTTAATTGATTTCAGCGAAGCAGGTCTTGATCTGGATCGTGCTGATCTGGAGAGCTTTTTGTTAACCATCGCTGACGAAATGGAGTCTGGTGATTTGGTTCAGTCGGCTCGGCTGGCTCGTGATGAGGATATTCCAGAGGGAGCTATGTCTGGGGTGGCAGCGTTTCTCATCGGGATTTTAACGGCTGAGATCAACCGTGAAAACCTGGGCAAGGTGATGGATTACTTGGGGAACCTGCGCTATGGCAAAATCCTGGTCTTGTCTGGCGAAATCGACGGCATGACCTACAACATCGAGTATCGCAACAAACAGGAGTTAGATCAGGCGGCGGACACTATTGAGCGGCTAGCAAATCTGCGGGTTAAGATACTGGAACAACAGACTCAGCCTGAAATCCAGCCATAGCACTCTGAAGCCATCTCATGGGAAAGTATGCACTCTTGATCGGCGTTGATACCTACGGGGAAGGGCTACAACCGCTACCAGCCGCTTCCAGGGATGTAGCGGCGTTGCGGGAGGTGTTATTGAACCCCCACATGGGCGGGTTCGATGAAGTAAAACCGCTGATTAATTCCACACAGCCCGAAATGGCGCGGGAAATTGAGCTATGGTTTCAGGATCGAAAACCGGAAGATTTGGTGCTGCTGTTCTTTTCGGGGCACGGAGTCAAGGACGATCGCCGCGATTTATACTTTGCCGCCGCTAATACTGAAAAAAGGCGCGATCGCCTACTCACCTCCACCGCCACTTCTGCCCGGTTCATCCACGATCGGATTCGAGCCTGCAAAGCCAAATATCAGGTACTCATCCTCGATAGCTGTTTTAGCGGAGCCTTTGGCGATTGGTTGGCACGAGATGATGGCGAAATTAACCTGAAAGAGCAACTGGGAGCAGAGGGACGGATAGTGCTAACCTCCACTAGTGCAGTGGATTATTCCTTTGAAGAAAAGGGTGCAGATTTATCCATCTATACCCGTTACTTAGTGGAAGGAATTGCTACTGGCGCAGCAGATGAAGATAGGGATGGCGTGATCACCGTTGATGAACTGCACTGCTATGCCGGACGCAAAGTGAGGGAAACCTCCCCGACCATGAGTCCATCCCTGATCACGCTCAAGGATGAAGGCTACCGGATTAGGATTGCGCGATCGCCCCAAGATGATCCCCAGGTGAAATATCGCAAGGAAGCTGAGCGTAGAGCCGAATTAGGGCGATTCTCGTTTGCTGCGAGACAGTTGTTGCTTTCGCTACGTCAAGAATTGGGGATTTCAGACACAGAGACAGAGGCGATCGAAGCGGAGGTACTCAAGCCTTTCCAGGAATATCAACGTAAACGACAGAAATATGAGGATACGTTGCGTCAATGCATTCAGGAGGAAGCTCCACTTAGCCCGAACGTCATCAGAGACTTGATGGATTATCGCAATCATTTGGGGCTAAAACCAGAGGATGTGGCTTCAATTGAGCAGGCAGCATTAGGCGGAAAAACTTTAGAAGACTACGTCGTGGTACTCGACCGACAAGAGCAAGAAACTCATGGAAACCATGACAATAGTGAAGGAATTGCTTCTAATGAAGTGCCTCACCTTGAAGTGTCTCCACCAGACGTTAGCCGAAAAGAACTGTCTGAATGTGATCTCTCAAAAATTCTTTTCATTAAAAATATTCGTGATTTAAATGGCGGCTGGGCTTATACCCTTAACCATATTCAACAAATAGGTGGCTCGGTTGAAAGCCGCGTCTTTGAGTTGTTATGGTTCTCAACTAGCAGAGGCGCAAAATCAGCATCCAAAGGTAATCTGATGCTGTTGAATCAACAGGCAAAGATTACCCATGTTGTAGAAATGCTGGATGATAACGTGAGAGAAAACTCAGCAGGCTATTTCCGTTGGGTGCGTGTGGTGTGGATGCCAGAGGAATCAGACTGGTCTAAGCTTCCCCATCAAAGAGATGTGATTGGCTTCGAGCCTCCTACGATTGGCGGCGGAACAGCCTATTCGTTAGCAAACTTAAGCAAGTTCCAAAAAGCTTGGAATAGTCTTGAAGCTTTTCAGCAACATATTTTTCATGTATTGACAGGTTCAAAACCTCAAACGCTAGATGATTATAGCAATCCCATTTGATTTGTGAAAAAGATGATTTGTGAAAGTGCCCGCCCGGAGGGCGGGCACTTTCACAAATCATTTAGGAGCGCTATATGATGAAAGTCTAAGCTCTGAACGTTTTGGAGCCAATTACTACGCCAAACTGCGCGACCTGCTAGCTGCCCAAGACTGGAAAGCCGCTGACCAGGAAACCGCTGATCGCATGTTGGAAGTCATGGATCGGCAAAAAGATGGCTATCTACGAAATGAAGATGTCAAAAAATTTCCCTGCCTGGATTTGTGTAACATCGACATCCTATGGGTGAAGTATAGCCAGGGGAAGTTTGGCTTTAGCGTGCAAAAGGAACTTTGGGAGAGTCCTAGTGAGTCACTTGGCATGAATAACAATAATAAACTCAGAAGGTTTTGCATCACTGTTGGTTGGGAAACTAGGGGATTCCTATGGATGAGAGGTAGCTTGTTATTATATTCGCAATTGATGTTTGACATAGCTGCACCGAGGGGACACTTTCCGGCATGGTTAGTGAATCCAGCGTGGGGTGCTGATCGCGGTGGTTTTCCAACTTTAAGTATTTTCTCGCGTCTAAAGTCTCTGTAGCAGGGCGATCGCGTGAGTACACTGTCTTTCAACCTCTCTTTCAGGGCAATTCACAAATGGATTGTAGTGCGATTCGTTCAGTCGAAATAAGTGAAAACATTTAAGGACGACGGGCACTTGTACAGGTTAGAGAGACCGGGTTTCTCGCCATCAGTTAAAATCTTGATATTAAGCTAGCTTGCCCTCGCTCTAGCCATGCTCAGTACAACAGTTACCGATACCGGACAAATTACCCTACCAGAAGAAATTCGGCAGCATCTCAAGCTGGTGAGCGGTAGCCGAATTGAGTTTGTGATTGACGAAGACGGTCAAGTCAAAATCTTCCCCCTCAACGTTGCTGTAGAAACTCTATCCGGTATCCTCCATCGACCGGGCATCCAACCAGCCTCCCTTGAGGATATGGAAACAGCCATTTCTGAAGGTGCGAATGATTGGGCTTGATACCAACATCCTCGTTCGATACCTCACCAGAGATGATGAACAGCAATGGCAGCAGTCCGTTACCGTTATTCAGCAGAATCAGCCTTGTTTTATTACCAATATCGTTTTGTGTGAGTTAGTTTGGGTGCTGAGGGGAGCAAACTATGGCTTTCGCAAAGATGAGATCATCAGTGTTTTAGAGTCCATGTTGCATAGTGCGGCTTTTGAATTTGAAGATCGATCAACGGTTGATCAGGCACTGCAACGATATAAACAGGGCAAAGCTGATTTTTCTGACTATTTGATTGGGGCGGTATCTCGGCAGGCGGGTTGCACAGAAACTGTGAGCTTCGATGGCAAGTTGAAGGGTGAACGGGGATTTCAGTGCCTAGAGTAGCATCGCCAACTAACACTGCGTTGGTTCGGACGGACGAAAGCTACTGGTGTAGTTTTCAAGTTTATCTGCCGTCGCTGCATTTTGCCGATCTGCGACTTCTGCGAGAAGTCGCAGATCTTCCCCCTCAAGTCAGTACCATTCGTTTATAGCCACCCCTGAATGCCTCGAACAACCATGTAGGCGGCCAAAGCAAATAGCAAAAACTTAAACAGAAAGTTTACCGTTCGGTCAGGCAATCGTGGCAGCAAGCGGGTTCCAGCTTGTGCCCCAATCATTCCACCCAATCCCAGACACAACCCAGGAATCCATAGAACATTTCCATTCCAGGTATGTTGGGCTAAGCCTGAGATGGCGATCGCCACAATCGCCCCCAAACTTGTTCGCACTGCCGCCTTAATCGATTCTCCTAAAAACAGCATTTGCAGCGGTACCATCACTACACCGCCGCCCACGCCAAACAACCCAGATAGCCCACCCGCTAACAAGCCGATTCCAGCAATTGAAGTAAGTGGTGCTTCTTTCTCTTTTTCTGGTGCTTCTTCCCCAGATGCTAAATCTGGTTGTATCGATTTCTCAGTTTGCCGCTTGAGTCTTTGACGTAAATCCATCAAATAGGTTGTGGTTAGGAGCAGAACTGCAAATCCTAAGGCTAAAGCTGGATCAGGGAGGCGATCGCCCAACCAGGCACCCCCTTGCGCCGTAACGATCCCAAAAGCCGCCAGCATTAACGAAACTCGCCAGTTCAGTTCACCAGCTCCCAAATTCCGCAAACTCCCAGAAACCGCGCTCAAAAACACCCCAATCAAACTCGTCGCAGTCGCCTGAATCAACGGCACTCCCAAAAATGTCAAGGCGGGAACCATCAACAGTCCTCCCCCAATTCCCAGCAAACCGGCTAGGATGCCTGTAAATATTCCTACTAAAAGAAGCAATCCCCAACCAGCAGATGTCTCGATCATTGTTTATTCATTTTTAGAAGAAGTTATATCATCAAATTTTTCCGTCAGTTTATCAAACACTTTGATGTTCCATCCAACTTCACCATAGTCCGTGTACCTACCTGTATAACCAATTGTGAGAAAGACTAATTGATTAAATAGAACAATAACCTTGTTACATAGACTCCAAAACTCTTGTACCTCGTTTGGCTTGATAGTGCGCCCATGAGCAGATTTGTCTCGAATCTTTTTCCATGCCTTTACTAATTCCGTTCTAATTATTCCTTTTTTTTCTAGACACTTTAAATAATCAATGGCACGTATACCTTTTTTCATGGCTCCTAGCGATCCTTCCAAACGTTCTTTGAAAGAAGCCTTGAGACCTGAATCAGCTAGCCATTCTCTGACCTTTGAAATCTGATCGTGATCGTTAAGTTTATTAGATTCATTGATTTCAAATTTTATATTTGAAAAATTTTCTTTTACTACGCTCTCTACAGCAATAGAAATTACCAATACCTGTAGCTCTAAATATGTCTGTCTAGTTCTAATAATTGAGGTTCTTCTGTTAGTACGGTGATAACTTTTGCTAATCAGAGAAGCAAGCTAACAGCCTTTCCCGAAAATTGCTGAAATTTACGAAGCCATAGGCTTGCCGTTTAATCAATTTAATACGATTGTTAAT
>Ga0224723_1000113_pt1 | contig 50405 bp, 35 predicted proteins | sample Balambano_FR2_Me_FD_161647 | JGI IMG/M metagenome (GOLD analysis project Ga0224723, IMG submission 161647) | Freshwater sediment microbial communities from Lake Towuti, South Sulawesi, Indonesia - Balambano_FR2_MetaG | ecosystem: Environmental > Aquatic > Freshwater > Lake > Sediment | place... | reverse complement strand
GAACCGAGATCAGGAATGCTCCAGACTTGATCGCCTTAAGCAATCTGCCAACACGGTTTCAACCGATCGCGGTTGCCAGCCTAATTCTCGTCTCGCTTTACTGCCATCGACTCGGACGCAGCGATCGTATAGATAATGCACTCGTTCGCGACTCAAAGGTGGATTCCAGTTGAATAGCCGTCCGGTGATATCTAATACATTGCCAGCCACTCGAACAATCGGTTTGGGAATTTCGGTAGGGACAGGCACCCCCGTTTTGTGACTGAGGATTTGAAACATTTCGCGAGTCGATAAATCCCCCGCTGAAATAATATAATGCGCTCCTGCGGGAGCTTTTTCGGCAGCTAACAACATGGCACTGACCAGATCATCAACGTGGACGATGCCTGTAATGCGATCGCCTCCAGCCCACACTTTCAACTTGCCCCGCACAAAGGCATCTATGACTGGTCCAAAATGAGGATCGTCTGCCCCCAAGATACCAGACGGCATCACGCTAACGATCGCCATGCCTTGGGCAACCGCTTGATTAACTAACTGTTGAGCTTGATATTTTGTGCTGTCGTAAGCCGAGGAAAAATGGGTTTGCGTCCGTTGAAAGGTTTCGTCGATCACCTGTCCCTGGGTATCGCCGTAGATGCCAATGGTGCTGCAATAAATCAGCTTGGGTACACTAACAAGTTTGGCAGTTTCTAAAACCGCTTGCGTTCCCTGCACATTGACTCGTTCCATTTGAGCCGCATCGACCAATCCCAATTCGACATAGGCGGCAGTATGGAAGACGAGATCGACCCCTTGCATAGCAGTTTTGAGAGCAGCGCGATCGGTGATATCCCCATAGACCAAGTCCACAGGCAAATCAGCCAGACGAGCCAGTTGGCTCGTCTGTCGCACCAATCCTACAACCGTGTCTCCCCGTTGCAGTAAGGCTTTGACCAAATGCGACCCGGTAAAACCGCTTGCTCCTGTCACCAATGCTTTCATGTTGTAACTACCCTATCCGTTCCCCAATTATGCCCCTAAAGGCTTCTCGTAAATTCGATAGGTCTTATAAATTCTGGCTCCTGTCGCTTCAATAATTTTGCGAGAGGGGAAGTTATCTTCATATACCCACGACAATTCAGCCCAACGATAACCCTGTTTAACGCCATTGGTCATGCCAAGATGGATTAAAGCCATAGGGACTAAGCGGCGACGATGTTCGGGTAGAGAACAAATGGCAATCACACGAGCAGTGTGAATCTGACGGCGATACCAGAGAAATTTGAGAATGCCCAGCCAATTCAACTTACCGTCTATATGTTTGAGGGCAATATTGTAGTCTGGTAACGCCATGAAAAAGCCCACCATTTCGCCCTCATATTCAGCCACCCAAAAAATGCTGGGATCAACCAAACTTTGTAAAGATCTGGCTTCCTCCATAAATTCTGCTGCGGTGCGGGGGGTAGAACTCCAGTTATTAGAAAATGCCTTAGTAAACAGGCGATAGAGGCTTTTACAGTCTTGCTCAAATCCTTCTCCCTTCAGCCGCAACTGTCGAAAGGCAATGCCGGATTTCACTGCAATCTGATACGATCGCTCAAATTCTTTCACCAACGGTCGATCGAGCGGTAAGGAATACGCATAGGCATCTTTCGCTTTGTGCCATCCCTGCCGCTCTATATACTGAGCATAGTAGGCAGGATTGTAGGGCATCATCATTGCGGGAGTGCTATCAAAGCCATCAACCAACAATAAACAGTTGTTATGAGTCGATAGATCGATAGGACCACGCGCCGTTTGCATTCCCTGTTCTTGCAACCATTGACAGGCAGTTTGCAGGAGGGATTGGGCGATCGCCTCATCCTCAATACATTCAAAATAGCCGAACAAACCGATGGGTTGCCCTTCTCTCTCAATTAACCGCTGATTCACGGCAGCCACAATTCTGCCAACTGGCTCCTGTCCTTTATCAGTAGAGGCGATCGCCATAAATGCCTGCAATTTGCCATATTCCCGAAAAGAATTCGTGGGCGCAAGCTGCTGGGCAATGCTGCTTCGCAACGGCGGCACCCAATTGGGGTCATTGGCATAGACTCGCTGAGGCACATCCAGAAACATTTCCTGTTCCAATGCGGTTGCGACAGGGCGAATTTCGACAGTTGCGGTAGGAGCCAGCACGTTGGTCATAAGATAATGCTCAAAAGACTACTTCAAAACTTGAATAAGCTACCATCAAAACTTGCCCACAGGGGCAAGGCAATTGGGGACTTGTGTGAAAATTAAATTCCTTGCTGAACTGCGAGTTTTGACTTTGCTGAAGCCGCACGGTCGAGGGCTGAGCGCAGTTGCAGTTCGATATCTGCATTAAGTACATTTTTCTCAGTCCTCAATAGACTTTATCGGAAATTGTTTTGTGGCGCGGCTCCGCCGCGCCACAAAACAATTTCAAACCTCAAAAACCTTATTTCTGATTAAGTCTAATATCTAGCATTCTAGAGGGAGAAACAAAAATTTATCTGCATAAAGGAAAAAGATTCATAGCAATAGGCACTAACTTAGTCACTTCTACATCAACAATGCCGTTACGACTGTGCTTGTTCTGAACCGATTCCTTGCCACCAGCGGCTGAGCGGGTAATAGATTGCTGGGGCCCAAAGGCTACTTAGGATAGCGGAACTGAGGGCAATGCGCTGGTGATAAAACCAAATCTCCGACAGAGTGCGTTGGCTGCTGAATTGAGCGATATTGAGCGACATGAGACTGAGTTGAAGGGCTGTGATCGTTTCAGCCAACACCGCCATACCAAAAACAATAAGGGCGATCGAAATAAAGTCTTCTTGAATGTAGCGTTGCTTTTGTAACCGAGCCGTCAGATAGCCCACGATCGCCAAATTGATTGCATGGGAAGGATACATCGCTGTCATGCCATCCTGAATTAACCCCAGCACTAAGCCCGCGATCGCCCCCTGGATTGGAGTGCGCTTCACACTCCAGGCTACCACCCAAATTAATAGCCAGTTGGGGCCAACTCCCAATAACTCCATACCTGGCAGACGAGTTGGCAAGATCAACAAACACACCAGGGCTGAAACCGCTGTGACAAACCAGTTTAGAACGTGAAGACCCGTAATGGATGTGACCGATTGTTTCACAATGGCGCTCCTCAGCGGATTGGCTCACGACGATTCCTTCTGAGGAGGGGGTGACACTAAAACCCACTCCAGAAAACTAATGGGAGCAGCAAGTCGGATGACAGCTTCGGGGGCAGGCGTTTTGTTGAGATTCACCGACTCTACTCGACCTACAGGTAAACCTGACGGAAACAGTTGGCTGAAGGCTGAAGTAGACACCACATCGCCAGTACGAACATCTGGTACTTTATCAAAAAACTCCATCACGGCTCGATTTTCTGATTGTCCTCGCATGTAGCCCATGTAGCGCGATCGACTGATAATCACACCAACCTGGCTACCAGGATCGCTGATTAACAAAACTCGGCTGGTATTGGGAGTGACATGAGTCACCCGACCAACGATGCCACCCGTGCCAGAAACCACTGAACCAACTCCGATCCCATCCTTGCTACCCCGCCCTAACGTCACCTGTTGCCACCAGTAGTCGGCACTACGCCCAATGATGGGAGCAGCGATCGCTTTTTCAGAACGAGTTTGGGCATAGTTCAACAGTGCTTGAAGCTGGCGATTCTGGTTTTCCAACTCAGTAATCCGCTGCTGAAGCTCCTGCGTATGAGCATTGTTCAAGATAGCGACTTGACTGGGGTTCCCTTCAAAGGGGCGGCTGAACCAATGGTAGATTTCATAGATAGTAGTGGCCTGAGTTTGGCGAATCAGCCAGGCTGTCATAAAAGCCAGACCAATTAGACCAATTCTGATACCGTGACGATCCCACCAACGACGCAATGTAAACATCGACATTCAGGCTCTATCCCAAGAGCCAGCTAAATTAGCTCGATCTAGCAACACCCGCAACGCTTTGAGACATTACATGTTGCGAGAACGACCACTAAAGACCCGCTCTAGCTGCTTAAAGTTCTCCAGCACTCGGCCTGTACCCAACACGACACAGCTTAAAGGATCTGCGGCCACATGAACGACAATTCCAGTCTCATGGCTAATCAGGGTATCCAGCCCTTTTAGCAAGGCTCCACCGCCTGCTAACATGATGCCGCGATCGATGATATCGGCTGCCAGTTCGGGTGGGGTTCTCTCTAAAGTGCGCTTGACCGCCTCAATAATCACAGCCAGAGGTTCTGCCATCGCTTCTCGAATCTCTGGGCCCTTGACAGTGACGGTTCTGGGCAGACCAGAGAGCAAGTGCAGTCCGCGCACATCCATGATGGACTCACTGTCATCGTCGGTGGGATAAGCAGAGCCGATCGAAATCTTAATTTCTTCCGCAGTCCGTTCGCCCACGACCAGATTGTGAACCTTCTTCATGTATTGGGTGATAGCTTCGCTTAATTCGTCTCCTGCGACTCGAACTGATTCACTCAGCACGGTTCCCTGCAAACTCAAAACTGCAACTTCGGTGGTGCCTCCACCAATGTCGATGATCATATTTCCCGTGGGTTCAGCCACAGGCAAACCAGCACCGATCGCCGCCGCCACAGGTTCATCGATCAAGTAAACATCACGAGCACCTGCTTGGGAGGCGGCCTCCATGACTGCCCGCCGTTCTACTCCAGTTACACCACTGGGAATGCCGATCACAATGCGGGGGGAGACCAGCGTCCGCCCTTCATGCACTCGTCGAATAAAGTGCTTCAACATCAATTCAGCAGTGTCAAAGTCGGCGATCACCCCATCTCGCAGGGGTCGCAGAGCGACCACATTCCCAGGAGTTCGACCCAGCATTTTCTTTGCATCTTCACCGACTGCCAGTGGGATCTTTTCATCTTGATCCATTGCAACGACGGATGGTTCTTGCAGGACAATGCCTCGACCCGAAACATAGACCAGCGTGTTAGCTGTACCGAGGTCGATACCCATATCACGCGAAAATGAAAATCGATTAAAAAATCCCACTAGCTTCCTTAGCCCCCAAACTAAACGCTTCTGAGTTTAAGCTTTTGAGTTTAATAAGAAAATGTTACCTCAACCCAGTCGAAGTGGATTCTATTATGTTTTATGCCAGGAGTCCAGTCGGGTTAAGGTTTGAGTTAAGAACATGCATTGCTTCATACCAGCTTTAGACCCTGCTCTACAAAAATTGTTCCAAACTTTAAGCAGAATATCAGGATGAATAGGGCACTTTTTCAGGCGATCGCATCATTAATCGCATTACTTTTAATCAAGCAAACCTCAATCAGTTACAGTCACCAGGATAGAGACAATACGTCTTAAATATACGCGATGTACAACTTAATTCTGAAAAAGCTTGGTCTTTCGTAGAGCAGGTATCTTGCCTGCTCAATCTGAACGGGCAAGATGCCCATCCCACAAAGCCTGAAAGAAAGTCGCACATTGCGTTCAATATCCTTTTGGTTTGTTCATGAAGCCTGCTATAAACAGCATTTGAGTCGGCTCAACCGATAAGAGAAGATACTTTTCTATGGGCGTTCTGTTGACAAGCAAAGCTTTTCAAACATTCTCTAAGCAAAAGAATTTTTATTGCTTGAAGCAGACCGATGACATATTCAGTTAGATGAACTATGACCATTTTCCTGGTGTTTTGACCTCACATTTTAGCCCAGTAGACGGGAGAGCTACGCGCTGTCTCGTAGAGCAGCGTCGGGATGAGAGTCGCGGCGATGAGGAGCATCACCCCGGAACAAGGTTGCGTAGCAACGAGTGGAGTGGGTGAGCGACGAATCGCCAAATAACGTACAATTGTTCTAGCTGCAAAAAACGGCGTTGCTGGAATCTGTTGTAGCCACACCAAGGGGCATCCGGTGTCTGCGCGTGGAGGCGTACTCAATAGAGAGCCAAAGAAACGCGAGAGCTTGCGCTGTACCGCTTTGCGGTCAGCGTCGGGAGTATGTCACAGTCGATTCTTAATACTCGATGTTCAAGTTTTTGAGATCTGAGCCTGAAACCCTTGGTTTCTCGTTGATGATTCTACTTGGACAAGGTGCTAGAACCCTCATTCCACTGTTGAAAAGCTTTTCTCCCAAGGAAAACTTGAACATCGAGTAATAGAAGAATGTGTAATAGCAATTTTTTATGAAGTTTTACAGAACAAGGGGCTTAAGCCCCTCGTCTTGAATGCATCCTAGTTTTGCGAATCCCGCACCCCTCGCAAAACCAAGTTTTAGAAGAGTAGAACTAAATCTCAGCAATTCTCAGTTTGGTTTGGGAGTGCCCGCCGGAGGCGGGCACTCCCAAACCAAACCTGGGTTTTCTACCCCGTAACGAGGCAGAAAACCCAGATTCTATTTCAAAATGAGAATTGCTGGTTTTGTTGTGGCAATTGTGGGCGAATGGCTGACCGCGACTACAATGCTGCGGTCAATTTAGAACATGCCCCGAATGAACGAGTAAGGCGGGCTTCGCCTGAATTCACGCCTGTGGACAAGTAAGAGCCGACTCCCTTGGCAGAAGCAGGAAGTAAACGTCAAAGTATGGCTTTGTCCGGAAATGTGTAAGTTTTACAGAGCAGGCAATATTGAGATGCACCCTGTGTCAACCTGATGGCAATCTCTAGAGGCTGGAAGAGTTATGGCATTGCAACTGACTACTGTATTTGTGGCTTTGGCGGATCTGTCATCGGGAGCCTTAGTTACCTTTTATACTCAGCTTTTTAATCAAACGCCTGACCCATATATTCCCAAGGCCTATGCTGAGTTTCACTTGCCTGGATTGCGGCTGGGTATCTTTCAGCCGAAACCTGACCATTGGCAAGAGTTTACTGGAGCAACAGGGGGCTTTAGCCTGGGTTTGGAGGTTGTAGATTTAGAGGCAGCGATCGCCCACCTGCACCAGTTGGGCTATCCCCCACCCGGAGACATCCAGACTGCTTCTCATGGGCGAGAAATTTATGCCTACGATCCGGCTGGCAATCGCCTGATTCTCCACGAGTCCTGTTAGTGAGCAGAGAATTGTCGGGTTTACCCATCAAATTGGTATCAGTTACCTGTGGGTTGAGCGCAGTCGAAACCCACCTTCACCAGGATCTGGAGTGTCCAAACGGATATTGTTTAGGAGTTGCTGCGCTTGCTGAGTCACTTGTTGCCAGTCTCCTTGAGCAATGGCTTGTTTGGGAAAGAGGACACTGGATAGCCCCACAGCGATCGCTCCTGCCTGCAAAAAGCAGGTAGCATTCTCAACAGTCACTCCACCTGTCGGGATCAGAGGGATGTCTCCCAGGGGTGCTCTTAGATGCTGAATGTAGCTTGCTCCCCCCAGGGATTGAATTGGGAAGACTTTCACCCCGGTTGCGCCTGCCTGCCAAGCCGTGACAATCTCGGTTGGGGTCAATGCACCGGGTACAAAAGGAATATTTTGTGCTTGGGCTTGCTGCAACAACTCCAAATTAACGTGGGGACTGAAGAGGAATTGAGCACCCGCCGCGATCGCTTGTTGCAGTTGTGTAGGGGTCAGAATTGTGCCCGCACCGATAATGCAATTCGGTAAAGAGTGACACTTTTCGATTAAGCTCGTTGGGCGATCGCTATTCCAGGTGATTTCAATCAGCCGCATCCCTGCCGCTGCCACTGCCTGGGCCATCTGCCAACCCTGTTCAATCTGATCAGAGCGAATGACTGCGATCGCTCGGTGCTGTCGCAGTAAATTAAACCAAACTTCGCGTTCCATACACTCAAAAAGTGACCCGACTTTAATCAGGTCACAATTCAAAACGTCTGAACCTACATGGGCGGAGAGGGAATCGAACCCACACGACCGCTTGGCCGCCACATTTTGAGTGTGGTGCGTCTACCAGTTCCGCCATCCGCCCTTGAACTTGGCTTTCCCATTATATAGCATGGATTGATTTTGTAACAAGGTTTGATAATCTCGACTATCTGCCCAGCGATCGATTTCTCGCGCTCTCAGAACAGGCACGGGATGAGTTAACTGAGCCGTTTGTGCTTCCTTGAGCAATCGTCCTAACTCGTCTGTACTGATTTCATCATAGGAACGAGCTTGCGCTAGAAAAGCATCCAAATTCAGTTGAGGCGCGAGTTTGGGCGATCCTCCAGCTAGTTTCATCAACACTGAAGCGACGACTCGTGCATCTTGAGTGGCCAGGAGAGCAGCGCGATCGCAAGTAAATTCGGCACAGCGCAACCATTCCTGCAACTGGGTTTGCAGATTTTGAACCAGCACGCCGCCAAAGGGAATGAAATTTCCCGCAGCCAGCACCATGAGGTTTGCCAGAGTGATGTAAACGCTGTGATCGCACTTAAGATGGCCCAGTTCATGGGCAATCACGGCCTGGATCTCTTCTGGAGTGAGCAAATCAATCAAAGACGTGTGCAGCACGACGAAGGGTTGCTTACCGCGCATCGCAAAGGTGTAAGCATTGGGGATAGGATTCTGCCGGACGTAAAGCTGGGGTTGCTCTAAGTCAAGAATTTGGCAGGCCTCAACCAATAGCTTGTGCAGATCGGGGAGTTGCTTTTCGCTGACTAAAACACTTGAGGCAATATTTTCCAGATAAAAGAATTTTTCGGCGATCGGCCCCAAAAAGTTGCGAATTAATAAATCCAGTCCTGGAAGTTGCCGTAGGGTTTGGGTCGCCTGCAGATCGAGTGGATGGCGAAAATGGTCAGATTTCAGACCAATCAGCAGTGTCTTTGAAGACATGAGTACCTGATAAAGTAGGGCTACGAGGTAAAGGTGGGATAAAAAGTGGGATGAGCAGTACCAAGCGGCACTCTATCCTTAGTAACGATATTAACCTACCGGGGTTAGGGATTAAAAATAGAGCATTGCTTGATAGAGGGGTGATTTTGAACGTGAAACCTAAGGTTTCACGTTCAAAATCATCATTCAAATCAGCAATACTAAAAATAGCGTAGAGGGCCTTAGGCGCTAGTAGTTTGTCAAGGAGGCTTTGAGGGGTCACAGACTCCTCAAAACTTCCTTTAATTTAATCTTCGTGAGTTCGATTTTGGGTGCGCGACGCGCACCCAAAAGGTCCGTCCATCGAATTCACATAGAGTTAGTCTATTGGGGGCAATCTCGGTTGGAAATGGTGCGATCGCTCAATCGCGTATTGCACAGGGTGACTGTGGATAGATTCATTTCTGTTAGGTTTTCTCCAGCCCAGGAAGCCCCTTGTAGATTCGCGTTCGTAAAGTTCACGCCCTCTAGCTCAACATTTCGACCCACCTGGACTTGGGTTAAATTTGCACCTCGAAAATCTGCACCATTTAAGGAGACGATGGGCCCAATTAAGGGGTGTCCAATACTGGCATTCCTCAAGTTTGTTCGCCGCAGATCGGCTGCTTGCAAGTCAACCCATTCTAGATCAGTCTCACTGAGATTAGCGCGGCTCAAGTTGGCCCCGACCATGTTCACCATTGACAATGCATTATGACTCAAATTGGCGTGTCTCAAGTCGGCTTCATGCAGTGTGGCAGCGTGCAACCTGGCCTCGCGTAAATCGGCTCCGCTTAAATTTGCCTGACTTAAATCGGCTCCCCGCAAATCAGCTCCCCGCAAATCAGCCCGACTGAGATTCGCACCCACCAGATTGGCATGGGTGAGATCCTGTCCCCGCAGGTCACGACCGCTGAGGTTGCAATTAGAACATTGGACGGGACGATTGAGAAACACCTCGCTATCTGCCGTGGCGGGAACTGCCCAAGCCAGCATCAACACCAGCAACGAACCGAAAGAAGTAGATTTTATCATTGGCATGACAAACCCCTGCACACTGTCCCAAATCTGACATAATTCCTTATGGAATGAACATGATCTATGAACCAACATAACCCAACTGACCTGTGGCGATCGCTCAATAGTTCCGCCCTGATCCGATTTTTGCTGCTGCTGGCCTGTGGTTGGGCTATCGTCCAGGTTATCGGCTATTTCTATAATGTCATTGCCCTATTTACGACGGCTGCTATTTTAGCAGTTCTCATGGATTATCCAGTCCGTTGGCTGTCTCGCTACATACCCCGTGGACTGGCGATCGCTGTTACAGTGCTGTCAGTGCTGGCGACTGCAACGGCATTTGTAATTCTTATTGGGTATCAAATTCTGACCCAAGGCAGCAGTTTGCTGGAGAATTTAACAGAGACTCTGCAAAGTGGTAATTTGCCGTTTAGACAGTACTTAGAACAGATTAACGTCGATCAAATTGCTGAAGTGCTGCGATCGAGTTTGAGTACAGGACTGGGGTTAGCTGGAGGCTTGTTCTCCAATACCTTTACAGCCATCTTCTTGCTGGTGATTGCTACCTACATGCTGATTGACGGTCAAAAAATTTGGTCTGCCTGCTTGAAATTATTTCCAGACGATCCAGAAAGCCCTGATGGATTGAGTCCCCGAAATCGATTCGATCGCAGTATCAAGAAAAACTTTCTGGGATTTCTCAGAGCACAAATCACTCTGGTCATTTTTCTGACCAGTGCCAGTTTTCTGGTGTTTTCTCTGCTGGGGGTTAATTTTTCCTTGATTCTAGCGATTATTGTCGGAGTTCTGGATGCAATTCCGGGCATTGGTGCGACCCTGGGTGTGATTGTGATTGCTGTTTTGGTGTTTCTTACACAAGGTCAGTGGATGGCACTGAAAGTCATTATCGCCTCAATAATTCTGCAACAGATTCAGGATAATTATGTTCATCCCAAAGTCATGGGGAAAGCGCTAGAAATTAATCCCGTGTTGTTATTTCTGGCCCTTTTTATAGGAGAGAGAGTAGCAGGATTGCTGGGCGTTTTTCTAGCAATTCCCATCACTGGCATGATCGTTAGTTGGGTAAAGCATGAAGATTTGTTGGAAGAATAGGATTTCCTGGTTCTTAAGCGGGAGTTTGGGAACTATTCTGGGGAAGCGGGAGCTTCCCAATATCGTTGGAAGCAAGAGCTTCCAGGAGCGGCGTTCCCAAGCGGGAGCTTCCCAATATCGTTGGAAGCAAGAGCTTCCAGGAGCGGCGTTCCCAAGCGGGAGCTTGGTAACGAGGGGGAAGCGGCGTTCCCAAGCGGGAGCTTGGGGACGAGGGGAAATCTGAGGGGAGTTTCAAGCTAAGCTCTTAAGTAGAGCTTTTCATCACTCGACAAAAAGCATTCGGATTTCTCATGGTTGCACTCCAGACTCAACGCCAATGGCGGTCTATCGTTAAAGATTTTGAAGCGGCTCTCGGTAAGTCTGCTGTGATCCAGCGCCGAGAAGAGGTGTTGGTTTATGAATGCGATGGCTTGACCAGCTACCGGGAACGTCCTGCTGTTGTCGTGTTGCCGCGCACAACCGAACAAGTGGCAGAAGCAGTGAAAATTTGCGATCGCCATCAAGTGCCCTTCGTGGCGCGGGGAGCGGGCACCGGATTATCGGGAGGGGCGTTGCCCGTTAAGAATTGCGTCTTGATCGTCACTGCCCGAATGAATCAGATCCTGGAGGTTGATTTTGAGAATCAGCGGGTTGTCGTGCAACCTGGGGTGATTAACAATTGGGTGACTCAAGCCGTCAGCGGCGCAGGATTCTACTATGCTCCTGATCCTTCCAGTCAAATTATTTGCTCGATCGGTGGCAATGTTGCTGAAAACTCTGGAGGAGTCCATTGCTTGAAATACGGTGTTACGACCAATCATGTCTTAGGCTTGAAATTGGTCTTACCCGATGGTTCTATCACAGAGGTGGGTGGCAAAATTCCTGAGATGCCAGGATATGACTTAACTGGCCTATTTGTTGGCTCTGAAGGCACCTTGGGCATCGCTACCGAAATTACCCTACGCATCCTCAAGACTCCAGAAGCCATCCATGTGCTGCTGGCAGATTTTACCAGTGTGGAAGCAGCAGGCCAAACCGTGTCTGACATAGTTAGCGCTGGTATCATCCCTGGTGGTATGGAGATGATGGATAACTTCAGTATCAACGCGGTTGAAGATGTGGTGTCAACCAACTGTTATCCGCGTGATGCCACGGCAATTCTGCTAATTGAACTGGATGGTCTGGAAGTAGAAGTGGCAACCAATACTCAACGAGTGGAGGAGATCTGTCGCCACAATGGGGCCCGCAGTATTCGCACGGCCACTGATCCCCAGGAACGGCTGACTTTGTGGAAAGGGCGCAAGGCAGCATTTGCGGCGATGGGCAAAATCAGTCCAGATTACTACGTGCAAGATGGGGTGATTCCTCGCACCAAACTGCCCTATGTGTTGAAGCAGATCGAACTCCTGGGTGAAAAATACGGTTATCGGGTTGCCAATGTATTTCATGCTGGAGACGGCAATTTGCATCCCCTGATTCTATTCAACAACTCTATTTCTGGAGCACTAGAGCAAGTTGAAGCATTGGGGGGCGAAATTCTCAAGCTCTGTGTGGCCGTAGGTGGCAGCATTTCTGGGGAGCATGGGATTGGTGCAGACAAACGCTGCTACATGCCAGAGATGTTTAGTGAAACCGATTTAGAAACCATGATTTGGGTGCGATCGGTGTTTAATCCTAAGGGATTAGCCAACCCCGAAAAAATCTTCCCCACCCCGCGCACCTGCGGCGAAGCCGCCAGAGCCAAAGCCCATGAGCAATTTCCAGCACTGGAGAGATTTTAACTGACTCCTCCTTGCAAGTTGAGTTCTTCAGTAGGATCGCAAGCGAGTCAGATGAGCGATCAACAAACACAGATTGACTCAATTCCAGGGGCAACCTGCTGGTAGTCCTGCATCTTTTGCTTCTTCTGATACTAATTTAACCTGAGTTCGACCAGCGGTTTTTCGTGGGGGCGGGCGCAGCCCACCCCCACGAAAAACCTTGTGTGAGGGCTGTGATCTGTCAGGTTTACCAATCAAGTTGGTATAAAAATTCGATCGCCGCAGTTTTTGGGATTTCCCCCTCTCTATGCCCTCTGTGTCTCTGCGGTTTATTCTTGCTTTCAGCCCACCCCAATCAAAATCTGCTCAGTTAATTCTTAGAGGTTCTTTAACTATTCTGTAATATAGTGACCAAAGAGCAGTTGCTCTAGTTGATTTGTTCCTCCCACAGCCCCATCCCACTCCAATTTTTCCAATAGCTTACTGGAGTTATTGGACGATCGCTCTACCCTCAGGAATCTGCCGACTCAATGCCTCTGAATATCTTCTCAAGCTTCAAGGCTCAACCCAGAGCTTGTTTGATGGAACCATCTGAAGACCATACCTCGCTAGAGTTGTCCGACCATGTTACAGCAGACTCTTCTCCGCTCTCTAATCCTCACACTATTCATGAGCATGGCTCCCATGCTTTGGTTCGCGGTTACCCCCCTAAGGGTTTATGCTGCTCCGATTGAAGTTGCAATGCGGTCGGCAGAAGTCCCTAAACAATTCCTCTTCTCACTGGGATTGCAGGTTAATCAATGGGCGATCGCGCCTCTCTTACTGTTTTCAGAGCCTAAGATGGAGACAGCGTTAAGTTTAACTGAAGTCGAGGGGGCAGAAGTGATGGACAGTGGAAGTACTTTTGCTTGGTTGGCCTGGCTCTTGCTGGTGCCAGTGTTTGTGGCACTGTTGGGTTGGATTTGGGGAGTTATGCGAATGAGAGCAACTCAGCATCAAACTAGCGCCATCGACGCGGCTCAAATTGCCCAGTTAGATATCACCCCTGCTTCTCATGAGTGGGTCATGGAAAACATTCCCCAAGCGGAAGAGGTATTTGAATCCAGCCAATTCAACCCTGAGCAACTGATGATTCGTTCAATCGCAGACGCTGAGGATTTGATGTCGGGAGCGATCGCCCCTTCGTTGGAGACGGAGGTGAAGGAAGAGGATGCGGTGATGCTCGGAGAGGAGACATCAACGGCAGCCAGTGAAGTTGAGCCAGCGGAGCAACCATCAGTAATCCAGTTTCCCGAAGCCGAGATTCAACCTGACATCACAGTTGGACTAGATATCGCTCCTGTTTCATCTTTGTCTCAAGCAGACTTGACTCAGGCAGACTTGACTCAGGCAGAAGAGATTGTGTCAAACGCGGAGGTTAGCTCACCTGAAGTCACCTCATCTGATGGAGAGAGTGAAGATGACCGTTCCGCAATGGTGGATGACTGGCAAACTGCCCTAACTACTGCTCAAGCGGAAAAGCAACAGGCTGAACTGGCATTAACTGCGTTGCAAGCCCAACTGGAAGCACAAATTGCTGAAACAGCGGGCTACCAACAAGCATTGCAAGACCTCTACATGCTTCTGCATGACGCACCCACCGAGGTCGATGCACCAGTTGATGTGACAACTCTACAGCAGCGGTTGCTGCAACGGCAAGAGGAACTTTCAGCACTGCAAACTGAGTTAGGGTATAAACGCACAATTGAAAGCGAGTTAGAGGAAACACAGCGCGAATTAGAGACAATTCGCACTCAATCTACAGCAATTGAAACCGACCTGACCCGCACGCAAGCTGAACTGCAAACGCTGCGGGCTGAAAAAGTGGGCTTAGAAACCGAACTCACAGAACTGCAAACACTGCGGGCTGAAAAAGTGGGCTTAGAAACCGAACTCACAGAACTGCAAACCAACCTGCAAACCCTACAAACGACTGTAGAGCAGTATCAGAGTCGTGATAGCGATCGCAACTCTGAAATCGCTACCCTTCAGTCTGCTTTGGAGACGGCTCAACAAGAGCAAGCCCAACTGGCCACCCAAGTGCAAGAACTCCGCCAGCAATGGGCAACCGAGCAAGCCGCTTACACATCGCAACAGACTGAGTTAGAAGCGGCTCTGGAAGCTAGCAACCAGGATAAGGAGGGCTATTTGCAAGCCCTCAACGGACTCTATCTGACTTTTCTGGGTGAAGCTCCGGGCACGGATGAACTGGTCAATCTGGAAGTTTTGAGAACTGCGTGGGAACGCCAACAAGGTCAGTTTGATGACTTGCAGCAAGCGATCGCCGCTGTCCAAATCGAAAAAAGCAACTTTGAGGTAGAGAATGTAGAACTGCGGGGACAACTGGAAAAAGCGCAGGCTATGCAAGCAGAATGGCAGCGTGAAATCCAATCTCTTCAGACTCAAGTCGCAGCAGCCGAACATTGGCAAACCACTCATCAATCTGAAGTAGAAGCTTTGCAGGCACAACTGGAAGCCGCGACGGCTGAACAATCAACTTTGGCCACAACGCTGGCAAGTTTGACAGAGGCGATCGCAGTGGCAACTATCGAAAAATCTGAACGAGGAGCCGAAATCGACATCCTGCGCCAGCAGTTGGCAGAAGCCCAATCGCAGCGCAATCAATTTGCGGCGGAAATGACTGACCTGAAATCGCAACTGCAAACCAGTCAAGCGACTCAGATTGAGCTTGAGAGCGATCGCCTCTCCTTACAGGCCCAATTGCAGGAGTTGCAAAGTGAAAAGCAAAGCAGGGAGCAGGACATCGTCAACTTGAGCCAACAACTGGCAGCAGCAACGCAGCAGCAGCAAGCTAGTGATGCTGAAGTAGCCCAATTGCGAGAACAATTTGACCACTTGCAAAGCGAGAAATCCGAGACAGAGGCAACTTTGGCGCAAATGCAACAACAGTGGCTTGTGCTGGAACAAGAGAAGACGGATAATGCAGCAGCAGTTGGGCAACTGCAAGCGGCGGTTGCACAGGCGCAGGCTGAACAAGCCGAACTGGAAACTGAAATAGCGGGATTGCAAACCCAGTTGGAAGAATATCAAATGTCGCAAGCAAGGGACAACGACGAATTGGCAACACTGCGCCAACAACTTGCAATGGCTCAATCCAGTGCGTATGAGACTGAATCAGTTGTCAACGCTCTACGACAGCGGTTAGATCAAGTCGAGCAATTGCTAGGACAGGCTCAAATTGAGAAATTAGATGCAGTAGGACGAGTGAACGATTTGCAAAGCCAACTTGAACAGGCTCAAGCAGAGAAAATAGCCGCTGAAACTGAACTTGCTGAATTCAGTGCAGAGTTGGCGGTGTTACAGCAACAACAGGTGCAATCAGCGCAAATGCAAGAACAGCTAGAGCAGCTTCAATCTGAAAAAGCTCAACTGGAAACACAACTGGAAACAGAGGGGGCTGCTCTGCGATCGCAATTGCAGGCAAGTGAATCCCAAACAGAGCATCTGCAAACGCAGTTCGCTGTTCTTCAGCAACAACTCGAATTAGCTGAAGCAGATAGACACGAGTTGCAAGCCAACCTGGAAGAGGTGCGGGCGACTTGGCAAACTGATCAGGCGACCTGGGAGGCAACCTCGGCTGACTTACAACAACAATTAGCTGCAATCCAGGCAGAAAAATCACAGCTAGAAGCAGACCTAACTGGGTTGCATCAACAGATAGAACACGCTCAAGTTAAACAATCTGAATTGGCAGCAGAATTGTTAGAGGTGCGATCGCAGCTAGCCGAACAAACAATGCACTCCACGACCGCAGAGGAACTAGCCGCGTTGCAGCAACAGGTGCAGCAGATGCAAGCTGAACAAGCCGAAATCGAAACGGCTCTGGTCAGCTTCAAAGAGCAAGTGCAAACAGGGCAAGCAGCCCAGACAGCCCTGGAATCTGAGAATGCCACTTTGCAAGAGCAATTGGCAACCACTCTCAGCGAAAAATCTGCCAATCAGGAAGCTTTAGTCACGTTGCAATCGCAATGGCAAGCGGCTGAAGCCGAGAGAGAGGCGATCGTCGCTGAGTCTGCCCGCTTACAGGAACAACTGACAGCACTTCTAGACACTGCTCAACTTGAAAAACAAGCCGTTGAGGAGCAACTGGCTGAGTTACAAAGTGCTTTGCAGACTGCCCAGCGGGAACAGGAAAGCTTGCGGGGCGAGTTAACAGAAATTCAAGAAGCATCTGCGGCTCAAGCCGCTGCTCAAGATGAGATTATGGCTCTCAATCGTTCTCTAGAGATGATGCAAGCCGAGAAGACCCAACTGGCAGCAGAGTTAGCAGCCGCGCATCAACAAATGGAGCAACTTCAAGCAAGTGTGCCAGCTAATGTTGTGCCAGCTAATGCAGGGGATGTATCGACCAATGCAACAACCAATGAAATGATTGATGTAGAGGTTGTCACTGGAGAAACTTCAGTTCAAGCTGAAACCAAGCGATCGTCACTGACCACTCCTGAAGTTGAAACTCCTGAAGTTGAAACTCCTGAAGTTGAAACAGAGGCGAATTCAGACGAAATTCCGGAGTCTTTGAGCATTGCAGAGGATACCCTCGACGCAGTTGTAGAAGTTTCAAGCCAGACTGTAGAATCTCTCAAGACAAATGAAACCCCAGAGTTAGTTATGGAACCAACAAGCACAGAGTCAAATTTAGAGCCAATGCTAGAACCAATAAGCATTGAGGAAATCCCAGAAGCAGATGTGGACAGGGCCAGTGCTGAAGCACAGTCAGAAGCAGATTTAGAGTCCAGTGCTGAGGAAACCCCAGCGGCAGATCTAGAAACATTGGCAGCAATAGACAATGAAACGGAAACTTCAGAAGACATGGCATCTGTTATAGACGAAGTAGCGATCGCCGTCTCCAATAAAGCAGCAGGTTTTGAACCAGATGTAGCAGGTTTTGAACCAGAAGGAGATAGTGGAGTAGACAGCACTCTAGCGACTTCGGAAGTTGAACCGTTGATTATTGATGGCAGTCTCCAGCCCACCGCAATCGATGCAACGGCAGGCACTCCTGAGCTAGCTTCCCCTGAAATGAGCGAAACCTCTCTGGATTCTGCTGAGATCTCTCTAGAAGCCTCAGCAGATGTTGCCGAAAATCCTGCTGCTGAAATCTCTGAAGAAATCGAGCAGGTTGTACCCGCTGCACCAGTTGAAAAGAAGGACCGCCCCAAGCCCATTATCAAAAAGGATCGCACCAAAACTGAGGAAGCAGCGGAAGCAGCGGAAGCAGCGGAAGCAGCGGAAGCAGCAGAGACGGTTAAGCCAATTCCGAAAAAGGATCGTCCCAAGCCTGCGGCATCATCTGAATCCAGTAAGCCTGCTGCTAAAGGAACAGAGCGTGCTAAATCTGGTGTCGCATCTGAGTCGAACAAATCTGCCAGCAAGGCAACAGAGCGTGCCAAATCGGGAGGGACGGCTGAAGGTAGATCCTTGAGTATGGCTTTGGAACGTCCCAAGGCTACAAAAGCAGCCGCCAAGCCAGCTAAGAAGGCTAAATCTGACGAGGATTTACCAGAGGATGGGGCTGAAAGTGCAAGTGAAGATGCAACCGAGAATTCAACTGAGTCCTGAGGGCAGGCTAAGCATTTGAGCCATGTTTTGGCTTGATCCTGTTACAGGAACTCAAAGAATTTCAAGAGGGCAGTAGGGAGAGGTAAGTGAACCAGTCTTCTCACCTCTCGCTATCCGTGTAGGATTACTTAGATAATTCTAAAAACACACCATTCGTCCAACCGAAGCCAACTTCATTGGAACTGTAACCAAAAAAGATTTCATCTGATACTTTAGCTGAACAATTGATCACGTCATATTTTTCCACTAATGTGCCCGTGCGTTCAAACTCCTGAATGACTAATCCCATAAAATTGTTTGCCAGACGTTGAGCTTCAACATGATAACCGTAGCGATCGAGTCCTTCCACTGCAATCAAGGTTAAGGGGGCCCAGCCAAAAGGAGCATCCCATTGGCATCCGGTCACTCTGGTACTGGTTAACAAACCGCCAGGAGCTTCAAATTTGGGAAGGTTCTCAACCACTCGTCGAGCTTGCTCTTTGGAAGCTAGCCCCACCCAGAGGGGATAGAACGTGGTGGCGAATTCATAGGGATAGCGTTGCTGCGTGTGGAAGTTGTAATCAAAATATAAACCCGCTGCTTCGTCCCAGAGAAACTGATCAATTAATTGCTGGCGGTGGGTCGCTCGATCGCGCCACTGTTGAGCCAGCGTTTCATTACCTAAAATGGAATTGATCTGAGCAATGTCTAACTCGGTGAGATAGAGTAAGCTGTTGAGGCAGACAGGAGCATAGTGAATAATGTCAATGCTAAACGGGCCAAAGCGATGGGTGATATCGAGTCCGGATTCGCGCATGGAGCGATCGCCTTTATAAAACAACTGAGTTAATTCATCAGATTGGCGATCGTAATACATTTGCAAATCATACTCAGTGACTTCAAATTGCAGATAGTAGTCTCGGACACGATCGTAATGCGATCGCCCTTGTTCATCGCGCTCTGAAAACAAGACTTCAGGGGCCGGGCCCTCGCCTAAGGCAAAGAAGCGGGACAATCCTGTTGCGTGATTGAGATGGGGCGGCACAATCCAGTAATAGTAAAATTGCTCAACCGTTGGTAGAACAGATGTCAGCCAGTCGATGTTTTGAGTCTGTTGGTATTGGGTCAACACCATGTGACTGAGAAAAGGAGGTTGCGATCGCGACAACAGGTAGGTACGATTGGCGTTCAGCACGGTGCCATAGTGTTCTACCTCATAAATCAACTGCTCTACTTGACTCTGAGCCAACTCAACCTCGCCATCATGCAGTAACCCCAACTGGATAAAATAGCTATCCCAACCATAGAGTTCATTAAACCGCCCCCCCGGAACAACATAAGGCCCCGGAAGATACAATAAGCCATGCTCCTCGATTTGATCGTACTCGTTCAATAAAGTCCGGATTTCAATCTGTTGTAACTCTGTTGCGCTGATGGATTGCCGCAATGTTTTAATGACTTGTTCAGGATCTTCCTGGGCAGAGATATACACTGGCCAGGGGCGATCAGGTAAGTGCTCTAGTTTAGAGTCACGCGCGGATTCTAAAAGATGTCCGTGCGATCGAGTCAAACTTGCCCAGGTTTTCTTGATGTAGGCTTTGACTGCATCAATCTGCGCGGCTGTAGGTTCTATAGGTTCTATTTCAGAGCCAGTTTCTATTCTGGATTGAATCAGGTTTTGATGAATCACTATGCGCTCACAGAAAAATTACTTCTAATTTACTGTAGGGATATTACAACACTCACAAACCATTAAACAATAACGCCACAGGAAAATGTTGCAAAGCCTGCCCCACCCTGAGTTGCCCATCCGTTTGTAAAGCTTGGTGGGTGATGGCATTTTGCCAATTTATACCTGCTGCTTGCGGCAAATTAATTTGGGTATCTTGCCATACTGATTCACCCAGAGGCAACTCTTCTGGTTGTATCAGAGAACTGAGAAATCGGGGAACGATCGCGATCGCCATCTGTTGTTCATACCTTTTAGCAAAAGCAATTACATGCACTTTGTATTTTCCCTCAACCTTGAGAGGCAAATAATCTCCTTGCAGGAATAAGTCAGCCTGGGTTGCTCTGGTTTTGAGCATTTGAGTGGTCAAGAATAATTTGATCTTGCCATCCGTTTTGTTCTTCAACAAATCGGCAATCAAAGTCAAAACATCTGAGTTAATACCTTGTTGAACGTCGTGTAAATAGGTTCGACGCAATTCAAAATCAACCGGACGACGATTATCAGGATCAACTAAGCTGAAATCCCAAAGTTCAGTGCCTTGATAAAAATCAGGTATCCCCGGAGCACACATTTTGAGCACAACTTGAGAGAGGGAATTGTAAATTCCATAAGTGGCAATTTGCTGCTGAAAAGGTGCAAACTTTTTCCAAAAAAGCGAATTCGCAGGTTGTAGAACTTGATCAACAAAGCCAATACACGAATTTTCATACTCATCATCCGGACGTAACCAGGCAGTATGCACCTTTGCTTCACGAATGGCTTTGATCATGTAATCTTTCATTCGTTGGATAAACTCTTGCCGTTCTTGTGCTTGAAACGGTAAAGCACCTATCAGAGTTTGATAGAACAGGTACTCATCATTGGCATCGGGCATCGACAAACCATCGCGATCGCCTTTGTATTGCCGATTAATATCCTGCCAGAGTTTGACCTGCGCTGCCCATGCTTCTGGCAACTCAGATAAAACATTCAATCTAGCTCTGACATCTTCACCGCGCTTTGTATCATGCGTTGCGGTCGCACTCATAGCGTATGCCCATTTCGTTTGGCGATGGTAATTGAACTCGTGAAACTCTGCCAGGGAGACTCCAAAACGACTGGGATTGCCACCGACTTCATTTAAAGCAGCTAAACAGTTGTAGACATAAAGCGTTGTATCCTCAACTCCTTTTGCCATTAGAGGGCCTGTGTATTGCTGCAACCGCATAACAAAATAGAGCCACTGGTCTTTTTCTGTCTGGGTAAGAGAGGGTTCAAACTCCAGCAGCAAGAGTTTTTCGATAAAATTTAACTCATGAATCAGGGCAGGTGCATTTTCCCTGGCAGTTGCAATCACCGATTGGGTGTAAGTGCGATCGACCTCATTAATCCCTGCTTCATTAACATAGGTGCGATAGACTGGAAAGAGCGTTAATACTTCTGCGATCGCCCGCTTTAAGCCATTAATTGTAAAATCATTGCCATAGAGATAGCGGTCTGATAGCTTTCTCAATAGGTAAGCCAGGTTATCGACATCTCCCGCTAGATTTCGTTCCAAAATTAATCGCTTGTTTTGCTGTACAAGCTGTTCGTAGGACGTTGAGCGACCAGTTAAATTTTGATAGAGATGTATAAACTTTTGATGGTTGGATTGATGACAAAAAACGCCATTGACGTAATTCAAGAAATCATACCCAGAAGTGCCTTGAACCGGCCAGGAAGTAGACAAGTTCTCGTCTAAATCCAGAATCTTTTCAACTGTAATATAAACATCTCCCATCTTTTCTCTCAGACGATCTAAATATTGAGTGGGATGATATAGCCCATCAATATGATCAACTCGCAATCCAGTAACCTGACCTGATTCTACAAGTTGCCGGATGAAAGCATGAGTATTGTTAAAAACGCGAATTTCTTCTACTTTAACTGAGATCAATTCATTCACTGTAAAAAAGCGACGATAATTAATCTCTTCTGCCCCGACTTTCCAAAAGGCAAGGCGGTAAAATTGCTCATTCAACAGCCCATCCAGGAGGTGAAAACTTTCCTGTTTACCAGCTTCGCCATTAAAAACTTTGATGTTTTCGTCAACGAAGGTTTTGATATCCTGATTGTTATTATAGGACTCCCAAAGCAACTGCTTGACGAACAATACCTGGTCTTGCCGTTGTCGTCCTGAAACCTCGGGAGTCAGATTTTTTAGAAGATATAGAATTCCTAATAATTTAATAAAATCAGGGTGATTGCGTCCCAAAGTGCGATTCAATTTCCCTAAATCCTGGGTGAGAAATTTGACATAGGATTCCAGTCGCAAGGGCAAACTCAACCCGTAATAATTGACACTCAAACCATCCTGTTGGTACTTGAGTTGAATTTCTCCATTTACCAAACAAACTCCATAAAAATTCCCCAACAGCGGTGCTAAAAGTCGCTCTTGACTATTGGCATAGGGCGAGTTCCAACAGATATCAAAATAGTCTACATAGTCAGAATCCGGACCATATTCCATCACATTCATGAGGTACTGATTCTGGCTATCATAAGCCATGTGGTTGGGCACAATGTCTTGCACCCATCCCATGTTATGCGATCGCAATTCATTCACTAATTCCTCAAACATTTCAGCAGTCCCCAATTCGGGATTAAATTGGTTTGGATCAACCACATCATATCCGTGAGTACTGCCCGCTCTGGCTTTGAAAATGGGAGACGCATATAAATCAGAAATGCCCAGATTAGATAGATAAGAGGCGATTTTCTGAGCGTCTTTAAACCCGAATTGCGAATTAAATTGAATTCGATAAGTGGCAATGGGTATACGCATGTTAGATGTCCTTGGTGGGCAATGCCCACCCTACACATTTATTGGGAGAGGCTATATAGCCGTAGCCACGGCGGTTAGGACAGGGACATTTTTGTGGACGCGCTTCGCGCATCCACAAAAATGTCCTAACTACTCCGGTTGCAGCTATAAATGACAAAACTTTGTGGTTGAACTGTGGTGATTTGCTGCGCTGAGAACTGATCAGGCATTGTAGAACCGGGTCCCAGCCATTTGTCTTCGGCAGAATCAAGTAATTTATCTGCCGTTCGCTCCCATGTACTCTGGAATATCATGGCTTCTGTGCTAAAGTTCATCACACAATAGAGGGACACGGTTTCAGAGGAACGCTGCAAAAATATCAGCTTTTTCTCTTCATCACAGGTGGCAGAAATCGAATTTCGCTCTCGATGTTGTAGTGCTGGATGGGTTTGACGCAGTTGAATCAAATATTGATAAAACTGCCATAAAGTCTGATGTTTTTGCTCTTGTTTCAACTCCCAATTCAATTTGCTTGCCAGAAACGTTTCGATCGCCTCTGGGTCAGGCGGATCATCTGCATAACAGAATGCCTCAAATTCCTGCTGTCGCCCCTCGCGCACCATCCGGATTAAATCGGGATCAGAATGACTGACAAAATAGGTAAAAGGAGCCGTTTCGCCGTATTCTTCACCCATAAACAACACGGGTAGATAAGGAGACAGCAAAACTGCACCCGCTGCCAGTTTTAATCCTTCGTAGGAGATGCGTTGTGATAACCGTTCTCCCTTCATCTGGTTGCCAATTTGGTCGTGGTTTTGAATGCAGACTACAAATTGAGTAGGAGGGCGATCGCGGCAAGTGATACCGTGAAACCGTCGCCGATGGGGAGCATACTGCCAATCGTAAACAAAGCTCTCCTCATACGCTTTGACCAGATCAGCACACTGCCCAAAATCTTGATAATAGCCTTGCCGATCACCTGTAAGTAGACTGTGCAGGGAATGATGGAAATCATCACACCATTGGGCATCCAGACCATAACCGTTTAACGTAACGGGACGGATAATCTTCGGGTCATTGAGATCGCTTTCAGCAATTAGATACCGTTGCCATCCGTCTGCTTGTGATAAAGTATCGACGACCTCTGCCAATTCACGCAAGACATGTTTTGCTCCTAAATCATAAATCGCTTGAATGGCATCTAACCGTAACGCATCAATGTGAAAATCTTGTAGCCAATACAACGCATTTTGCAGGAAGAAATGCCGCACTCCCTGGCTGTGGGCATCATCAAAGTTGAGGGCACTGCCCCATAAAGTCCGATAAGTTTGTGTGAAATATGGCGCGAAATGGCTCATGTAATTGCCTTCAGGGCCAAAGTGGTTATAAACCACATCTAGCACCACAGCAATGCCATGTTGGTGACAGGCATCCACTAGCCGTCTTAATCCGCTTGGCCCACCGTAGGAGTTCTGTACTGCGTAGAGATACACACCGTCATATCCCCAATTACGGTAGGTTAGTCCGGGTTTAGCACACATATCACCTGGGAATTGGGCGATCGGCATTAATTCGATCGCGTTTATCCCCAGATCACGCAACTCAGGCAATCGTGGAATTATTGCCTCAAATGTTCCCTCGGTGGTGAACGTACCAACATGCAATTCATAAAAAATCATTAACTCCAAGGGAATGCCAACCCATTGTTGATCCGTCCATTCGTAGTTATGATCAACAACCTGGGAAGGTCCATGAACCCCCTGAGGTTGATAGTGAGATGCAGGATCAGGATAAACTTCACCCCGGTTCAAGCGATAGCGGTAAAGGGTTCCAGGGTATATATTAGATGCTGATACATGCCAGTAGCCATGGGGTTGCGGGTTCAGATCTAAGACCTTCTCTTCAGGTGCGAGAATTTGCACTTCAACCTGTTCTAATGCAGGTGCCCACACCGTAAACTCGCACCTGCCATCTCCCAAATAAAAAGCACCCACTTTCACACTTCATATCCTCCTCAGCTTGCTTTCTAAACAAGTAAATAGTTTTGAACTTCAATCCTCAACGCCTGTCACTTAGAGAGAAATAATCGCTCCAGACCGGCGTTTCCCCACATAAAGACTCTCGCACCAGAGTACAGAATCCTGACTTTGTTAAGGATATGCAGCTTGGCCTCGCACTCCAGGAAGAACTGGGAGCGTCTTGCCCGAACCCAGTCTATTGAGTCTTCCAAATTGGTATCGCTAATTTCGAGGATGCTCTTAGACGTGCAAACCTGGCTTCATGTCCAAAACCATCTCTCTATTCAGCAATGCCCCCAATTCATGGTGAAAACCATATCAGAGGCTATTAACCTGCACGATTCGTCGCATTCTATAGAAATGTTGAGTTGCCTGAGCAGCATCAATTCGGGAGAACCATTCATTAATCAATAACCATATAAAATCAATACTTGGAGAGGAAATCTGGGTGGAATTATTGCCATTTCAATCAATAAATTGCTTGAGTAAAGTATATTGCTTAATTTTGAACTGAAAGACTACCTAAAGGGAGATTCTTAAATAGAAGGGAATTTATCGAAAGAAGGATTTTGAGTGCATCTCAATTTTACAAAGTTAGGGTTTTTAAGATTGCTCAATAGAGGGATGATTTTGGACGTGAAACCTTTACAAAGGGCAAATCTAATGGAACAAGGGGCTTAAGCCCCTTGCCTGTTGACGATTCAAATGTGCTTGCTGTTGCCTCTCTTTCTTAAGAGATAAGGCTGAAGATAGATGTGCAGAGAAATACTCTTTTTGTAACAATCATTAAAGTAGACATTCGTGAGATTAGAGTTTCTTCAATGAGTAGATAATGAATAGAGTGAATTTGAGCATGAGTTTTTAACCTTCACTGGTAAAATGTCAGCGCAGTGTTTCAGTTCTCTAGCATCTATGCAGTCAGGATACACTTGGTGCTGCCTCAGCTAACCCACAGTCGATCCGGAAGAAGCATTCATTCTTGAATATTCAAGCAGCATTCATTTCAAATCAATCAACTTAGGTAAAGGTATGGTAGCAACCCCAGCATCTCAGTTTTCCAAGGAACAGAATGAATTAATCCAGTCGGATGAAAATCTCACGGCTAAAATCGAAGCTCCCGATAGAGAAGCTGATATCGATTTAGAGTTTCTATACACCCGTGACATTGAGTTCCGCCAGGAGACCATTTACTTCCTTGTTGTCGATCGCTTTCATGATGGCGATCCAGATAATAGTGAAGGCCCTAATCCAGAACTTTATGATCCTTCTGGACAAGACTGGGGCAAGTATTGGGGTGGTGATTTACAAGGGGTTATCGATAAGTTGGACTACTTAAAGAACTTAGGAGTCACAGCCATCTGGCTGACTCCTCTGTTTGAGCAAATTGAGGACCTGTTTATTGAATCTGCTGCCATTCATGGATATTGGACGAGAGACTTCAAACGCCTCAATCCCCGATTCATTGGTAAGGACGAAAATCCTTCTCTGAACGCCACTCAGGAAACCCGAAATACAACCTTCGATCGCTTGATTGAGGAGATGCACAAGCGGAAGATGAAGTTGGTTCTCGATATCGTTTGTAACCACAGCAATCCCGATATCAGCGGGGTGAAGGGCGTATTGTATGACGATGGGGTGAAAATTGCTGACTTCAATGATGATAAGAACAATTGGTATCATCATTATGGTGAGGTTGTTGATTGGGAAAGTGAATGGCAGGTGCAGAACTGCGAACTGTCTGGACTCGCTACCTTCAATGAAAATAATATCGAGTATCGCAATTATATCAAGTCTGCTATTAAGCAATGGCTCGATCGCGGTGTAGATGCTCTGCGAGTGGATACCGTGAAACACATGCCGATTTGGTTCTGGCAAGAGTTTAACGCTGGTATCCGTCGTCATAAGCCCGATGTCTTCATTTTTGGAGAATGGATCTACAGCAATCCTGAAGATGCTCGTTCAGTCGAGTTTGCTAACCATTCTGGCATGAGCATTCTGGATTTTGGTCTGTGTGTTGCCATCCGCGCCGCACTGGGGCAAGGAGCCGAAGCGGGTTTTCATTTGATTCAGGATGTGTTGGATAAGGATCACTACTACAGCAGTGCCACCGAGTTAGTGACTTTTATCGACAACCATGACATGCCCCGGTTTCAATCCCTTAACCCTGACCTAGAGATGCTGAAAGTGGCGATCGCTCTAATCATGACCGCTCGTGGCATTCCCTGTATCTACTACGGCACTGAGCAATATCTGCACGACGATACCAATGGTGGTAATGATCCTTACAATCGCCCAATGATGTCAAAGTGGGATATGGACACTGAGGTGTATCGATACATCCGTCTATTATCAGGTGTGAGACGATTAAATCCGGCTGTATCTCTGGGTAGCCAGTGGCAAAAATACATCACACCAGATATATATTGCTATATTCGTCGCTATGGTCAGTGTGCTTGTTTTGTGGCCATGAACCGGGGAGCAGCGGTCACACTGGAATCAGTGGCCACCGACCTTCCAGATGGGGAACACACTTGTGTTTTGAGCCGCCGCAAATTTGAAGTGAAAGACGGTATGATTACTAATTTGGAATTGGGGACGCGAGATGTCGTTGTTTTAAGCCATGTGGGTGAGCGGGCTAAGGGGCAAACTATTGTCCGGGCGCAATTGAATGGCGTGTATACGCAACCTGGCGAAACGGTAGTAGTTGTAGGAGATTGCCCAGAATTAGGCAATTGGGACATTTCCAAAGCTTATCCTTTGGAATATATTAACCAAAATACCTGGTTTGCCGAAATTCCCTTCAACGAAAGTGCTGGACAGTTGATTGAATACAAATACGCGATTTGGCGCGAGGGCAAGTCCCCTTTACGGGAAAATCTTGTCTCTCGTCAGTGGTTTATTGCCAGTGAAGGAACCGTAAAATGGCGCGATACCTGGGCTTCAGGGCGAGAGTCATAACTTAACTCTCCTCTCTGGTTCCTAACCAAAAAGTAGGGTGGGCATTGCCCACCCTACTCAAAGTTTCGATTAGTTAGCAGCAATTAGCGACTAAGATCCTGTTGGTTAAATGCTTCATCGTGCTTGGCGAGTGCCCAGACAGCATGGATACTGCCAGGAAGCCAACCTAAAAATGTCAAGAGGATATTAATCAGAAGTGTAGTACCAACACCGTAAGTTAGAAAAACACCTACAGGAGGTAGAAGAATTGCCAATGCCAGTCGAAGCAATTTCATAATTTTGTCTCTCTCAATGATTACACACAATATTACACAGGCACATCAGAAGGATGGGGAATCCACACAGTCACTAAGCTTGGGGCTTAATTGTAACTTCAGGGTTCTTCTCAGCGAAATAGCGGCTGAGGAAGGTATTGACCAAAGAAAGAATAACGGGCCCCAACAGGAAAGCAATCAACCCGTTGACAGCAAATCCTGGAACGAACAATGAAGCTAACCAGAAGCAGAGTCCATTAACGACCAGTGAGAACAGCCCTAAACTCACGTAGTTAATTGGCATCGACAAAGTGGAGAGCGTCGGTCTTACAGTGGAGTTCACTAATCCGATCGCCAGCGCAGCGAACAAGGCTGCTGGAAAGGTTGCAATATTCACTCCAGGCACTGCTAAATCAACAACCAACAGGCTTAAAGCAGTTGCTAACGTGGTGAAAAAGAATCCAAGCATAGTCTTATCCTCATGGAGTAAGTTTTGATGGTGATCAACAACGCATCAAATTATTAAAGTTTCAGAAAATCCATCTTATCGTTCGCTGTTATGCCACCTGAACAATGACAATCAGTTGCTTTCTACAGAGTAGGCAATCACCCCAGTTCAGTTAAGACGCATTTTCCAACTTTCGTGGGTGATGGAACGTTTCCGTTCCAGTTCTCACACCAATCATCTTAGTGAAGAACTAAGTGTTGTAGATAGTACGGTTTTCCCGATAATTTATCTAGAAAACCCGACTATGACAATCGCTCCCACACCAACCCAGCTAATTTATGGCGTTGCTGATTTGGAAAATGATTTTGAACGTGAAACCTGAGGTTTCACGTTCAAAATCATGCCTTTATTCAGCAATGTTTAATTCATTTAGGATTAAGGACTAAATAAAACCTAAAACTTTTTTGTGGGAAGCGCGGCGCAGTCGCGCTTCCCACAAAAAAGTTCGGTTTTATTTAATTCATGTTCCTTAGTATAAGTAAACAAGACATTTCTGCCTTCCACCGTGAGAGATAAACTTATCGCCCTTCAACCGCTACCTGGTTTTGATAGACTAACTCTCCCAGGATGTAGGTGGCCCAAACCGCCCGATCGTCTCCCAACATGGTGAGAGCAAAGGTTGCATCTACTAATTCTTCCAGATTAGTAGGGCTGGGGAGTGGATTACGCAATGCCATCAAGGGAGTTGCTTGTAAATTCAACACAATAAAATCTGCGTCTTTACCGACCTCAAAGTTGCCCAGGCGATCGCTCAATCCCAATGCTCTAGCTCCGCCTAAAGTTGCCAGGAACAGGGATTGGTAGGGTGTAAGAGTCTGTTTTCGTAATTGAGCCACCTTATAAGCCTCATTGATAGTCTGAAGCATGGAGAAACTTGTGCCAGCCCCAACATCGGTGCCTAAACCGAGTTTGATCGGGTGTTCTGTGGATTTGGCTTGTTCTATTGGAAACAAGCCACTGCCTAAGAACAAGTTAGAAGTTGGACAGAAGGCGATCGCGGACTGAGCAGCCGATAACCGTTGAATTTCTGATGGAGTCAGATGAATGCCATGAGCAAACACAGAACGTTCACCCACCAGTCCTGCTTGGTCATAAGCATCCAGATAGCCCTTACAGTTGGGAAACAGCGCTTTAACCCACTCTACTTCGTCTACATTTTCAGACAGGTGAGTTTGGAGATAGACATCAGGAAATTCTTGTAACAATCTACCTGCTGCCTGTAATTGTGCCTCAGAAGAAGTGACAGCAAATCGGGGAGTAACTGCGTAACGTAAGCGTCCCTTCTTGTGCCATTTGAGAATCAACGCTTTGGTCTCGTGATAAGAACTCTCAGCCGTATCCAGCAGGTCGTCTGGAGCATTACGATCCATCATGACTTTGCCCGCAATCATGCAGAGATGACGCTGATCAGCTTCCTCGAAAAATGCATCGGTGGATTCTGGATAGACGGCTGTGAATACAAGGGCTGTCGTTGTCCCATTTTGGAGTAACTCATCCAGAAAAAAAGCTGCCATTTTTTTAGCGTACTGCTTCTCCTGAAACTTTTTTTCTGTGGGAAAGGTATACTTTGTCAACCACTGTAAAAGCTGTTCTCCATACGCAGCAATCATTTCAGTCTGAGGATAGTGAATGTGAGTATCAATAAATCCAGGCATGATTAACCTATCTGGATAGGTTGTGATGTCAAGCTCTGGGTATCGTTCTTGCAACGATGTGAATGCACCAAAATCACAAATCCGCCCATGCTCTATTACCAGTAGCCCATCGGGAATAAAGCGAACACTTTCAGCTTCAGCCACATAGAATGGATCTTCACAAAAATCCAGAAAAGAGCCACGATATCCTTTCCTCTTGAGAGCCGTTATTCCATCACTCATTGCATCACCAAATTTGACTGTCCAAAAAAACGAGTTATGACTTATGCACTGCGGGAGAAAAACCGAGATTGTTGAGGAATTTATGGGACGCGAAGTGCCCTATCGATCCCCAACTGCGTAAGCCCTAGAGTTATAACAAATTAGTCAAGGCAAATGCTAATTAAACCCATTTTTTATCCTGATTTACTGGCAAAATCTGTAGTCCCGACTCATCAACCGATTCGATCGGTAAACCGAATACGGTTAGGACGGTGAAGTTACCCAACTAAATCAGGGGTTATCAGCACTCAACAAACAGCGATAAATTTGGCAAGATGAACATGTTGATTGATGCACATATCGATGAAAAGATTTCTGTTTCAGACGTTTTCTACCCGTTTCTATACTTGGTTTCGGAACATGATTCGTCACCCCCAATACCGTTGGTGGGTTATCCTTGGTTCTTTGCTGTATGTGTTAAGCCCTTTTGACCTTTCGCCTGATGTCTTGCCTATTGTCGGCTGGATTGACGATAGCTTGCTCACAACCCTAGTGGTGACAGAAGTTTCCCAAGTCTTGTTGAATCACTTAAAGACTCGTAAAGGGAAAGCTGCCAAGTCTGAAGAGGCAACTACAGTTGATGCAGAAACGGTTTCTGTCGGCTAGCTGAACGAGCTAGTTAGCAAAGGCTGTGTTAGCGATCGCGAGATGACTTCATCTTATCAGTGAAGCATAAGATTAGCTAACACAACGCTTGAATTCATAGCAGGTGAACACCATGTCTAATTCTGTCCAGGAAAAAATTGCAACCAACTTGCAGAAAATTAAAGAGCAGGGGGGGGCACGGATTGAACGCATTCGTGAAATTGTTCGAGTGGCTGTTGCAGAGTCGATCGCTGAGGTCAAAGGTGGGTCTGGTGAAGTGCGCCAGATTGCCAAAGATGCCGTTTCAACGGTGATTGCTGACCTGAAAGCAAAGGGGCAGACCTCTCCAGAGGAAGTATCTGCCTCAATCGCAGGCGCAATGGCTGGCATTGAGCAAGCAGCCCCATCTGAGTTAGCTCAAACTGAAGTGCAAATTGAGCAACTGCCTATTTCAGAAGATCAAACCCTGGAAATGGTTGATGCCCAAACTGAGAGTGCTTTAGTTGTAATCGCACCAGAATCAGAATCGACACAGCAGCGATCGCTGTTTAACATGATTCTGATAGCTCTTCGAGAGAAGCAACTTCCCCCTGAATGGCAACAGCAAATTACTCGTTTGCAGCGGCAAATGGGTGATTTAGATGAGAAGTTGAGTGAGCGCTATGGCGATCGCTATGCTCAATTTAAACAACGCTTAGCAGCCACGAAAGTTTGGTACAACGAGACGAAAGCAAAAGCCGAAGTCTCTCAAACCAGTCCAGTCGATCGCACACAGGCTGATCTGGAAGTTAAGGCGGCAGCAGCCGGAGTTGCTGCGGCTCAATTGGAAAAAGATCTCAAACAGCGGATTAAAACCTATCTGCAAACTGCGATCGATCGGCTCTAAGCCATCTCCGTTTGACTTTGATGTTACCTGTATAACTTGTCGCTCTATAGCCCACTGAGTCACTTGCAGACGAACTTGTAGACACATCTGCTCTCAATCCTGCTAATTTCTGGGGCAAATTATGAGTGATCATCTAGCCAAAAAACCTCCCGTAATAGAGCTAACTCTGTTGCGGGAGGTTTTGCCTAGTGAGGACTTGAGTGCTTAAAATTGCCTTTGATAAGCACTTCAGTGCTCACTACAAAAAGTTTTTTGGCGTTGCTGAAGGCGGTATGAATTGAGTGCATCCCGATTTTGCGAGTGGCGCGGGCTGCGCCACCCGCAAAATCGGGTTTAGCAGATGACAAAAGTGGGATGCACTCGTATGAATTAGGGTTGTCATGCTGAGTCTCAGGGAAGATTACAGGCAGTGCGTCTGTATGAAATGACCAACATGAAATGACCAACGATAAAGGCGTGCGTGACACCCTCAGCTTTATGATTGCTCGTGACACGATTATTCTTTTGAGAGTTGCTAATCTTGCTGACCCAACTCAGAGTTCAACTGGAATTTCGATGACAAATTCGGCTCCTTGCTTTGGAGCGGAAATGCAGCGAAGAAAGCCTTTGTGTTTCTCAGTAACAATTTGGTAGCTAATGGACATCCCTAAACCTGTGCCTTTACCCACGGGTTTAGTGGTAAAGAAGGGGTCAAATAGTCGGCTTTGAACTGTTTCGGTCATACCAGGACCATTATCACTAATACGAATTGTCACCCAACCAGGTTTGCACGATTCGGTATGGATTTTAATGCATGGTTGCACAACAAAGATAGGTAATTGTTTGCTGTTTAATTCTGACAAGCTGTTAATATCAATTTGATACGTTTCAAATTCCTCTTGAATCCCGTCTTCTAATGCATCAATTGCATTGGACAGAATGTTCATAAACACTTGATTTAATTGCCCAGGATAGCATTTAACTTTAGGCAGACGACCATATTCACGAGTTACCTGAATTGGTGGGCGCTTGGGCTTTTCCTTCAAGCGACTCTGCAAAATCATTAATGTGCTATCAATGCCTTCGTGGATATCGACATCTTTGATTTCTGCTTCATCAATGCGCGAGAAATTCCGTAGTGACTGTACAATCGCTCGAATGCGATCGGCTCCCAAACTAATTGATGAAAGCAACTTAGGTAGGTCTTCTTGTAAAAATTCCAGATCAATTTCTTCTGCTTTGTGTTGAATTTCGGGTGCGGGATGGGGATACTTCCTTTGATATAGCTGAAGCAGATCCAGTAAATCTCGAATGTACTGATTGGCATGGACTAAGTTGCCGTGAATAAAATTGACAGGATTGTTGATCTCGTGGGCGACTCCAGCGACCAGTTGTCCCAAACTCGACATCTTCTCAGTTTGGACAAGTCGTAATTGGGTTTTTTGAAGTTCCTGTAAAGCTTCTTCGAGTTGCTGTGCTTGTTGTCTTAACTGTGCTTCTGATTGGCGTAAAGCATCTTCTTCCCGTGTTCGTTCTGTAATATCCTCGGAACTACCCAACACTCCAATAACATTGCCCTCAGAATCGTGCAGTGGAATCTTGCTGGTTTCCACCCAACCTCGACGTTCATTTACTACTGAAGGAGGTAGGATGACTCGCAATTCTGCCTGATTATTCTGCATTACCCGCCGATCGAATTCTCGAAACCGCTCTGCTTCTTCCTTTGTCCAGTTCAGGTCATGATCTGTTTTACCAACGATGTTTTCTGGAATACCAACTCCTGCATCTTCGGCAAATCTGCGATTGCAGCCTAAATAAACTGAGTTGCGATCCTTCCAGAAAATGGCTTGAGGTAGACTATCCAGAACCAGTTGCAAAAGATGAATGCGATCGCGCAAAGTCCGGATGGTCTGTTGACTCTCTACCACTTTGGCTTGCAGAGTAGCTTTCATTTGCGTCAATTCAGGATGTTGACCTGCTTCTCCCAACGCGCTTAAAGCCTGTTGCAACAGAGTTTCGAGTTGCTTGCGTTCTGAAATTAGTTCACTGAAGACGAGTAATCCCAAAGTTTTGCCATCTGGAGAAAGCCAGGGACGAGCTTCCCACTTCATCCACTCGGTTGAGCCATCGGGTCGAGCTAGCAATTCTTCACAGGCTTCTACTGCCCCTGCCAGACACCGTTGATACATGGCAATCCAGCGCTCTGGTAAGTCGGGTAGCAATTCATAGTGGCACTTCCCCAAAATGTTACCTGCCACACTGGTCAAACCGTAGTCTTCTAACCATCGGCTATTAGCCGCCAAGTAGCGCATATTACAATCGAACAGGGCAACAGCATGCGGTGTATGGTCTAAAAAAAGATGTAGTAAATCTAGCAGGTTTCCGGTTTGCAGAATTGAAACATGGGGCTGATTCACTAGAGCCGACCTCCCTCTTGCCAATGCAGTTTAGGACTCTCTGTCGTGGCTAATCGTTGGCCTCTAGAAATCACGTAACGAACAGTGGCGCGACGACGTAACGCATCATAGCGATCGCTGGCATCTAAAACAATCAGGTTAGCTGGTTTACCTACTTCAATACCATACTGCTCCGTCAGGTGTAACGTTTTAGACCCATTCCACGTAATCATGTCATAACATGCGTTCATCTCAGCCAGTCCTGTCATTTGGGCAATATGAATCAACATGAAAGCGACATCCAATAGATTGCCAGTTCCCAGAGAGTACCAGGGATCTTGAATGCAGTCGTGTCCCAGGCTGACATTCATGCCCTGCTGCCAGAGTTCTTTGACTCGTGTTACACCCCTTCGTTTAGGATAAGTGTCTGTGCGTCCTTGCAGTGTGATGTTGATCAATGGATTGGCGACGAAATTGATTTGCGTGCGCCGCAGAAAGCCCATCAGCTTGTTGGCATAGGCGTTGTTATAGGAACCAAACGCTGTAGTATGGCTGGCTGTGACTCGCGATCCTAGACCGGAACGAATGGCACAGGCAGCCACAACTTCCAGAAATCGTGAGTGGTCATCGTCAATTTCATCGCAGTGAATATCAATCAGGCGGTTGTATTGCTCTGCTAGTTCAAAAACCCGCTGTACCGATCGCACCCCATCTTCTCGAGTCAGTTCATAGTGAGGAATGCCACCAACCACATCTGCTCCCATCTTTAGAGCCTCTTCCAAAAGAGCAGCATTGCTAGGATGCCCGTATATGCCATCTTGAGGGAATGCCACGACTTGTAGGGTAATCCAATCCTGAACGGTTTGGCGTACTTCCAGCAGTGCTTCTAGCGCAGTTAAATTTGCTTCACTGACATCCGCATGACTACGGACAAATAGAACTCCCTGCATGGCTTGCTGTTTGAGAGTGGCGATCGCCCGCTCCTTGACATCAGCCACAGTTAAAGTTTGCTTGCGATCGCGCCAAATCTCAATGCCTTCAAACAGCGTACCACTCTGGTTCCAGCGGGGCTGACCTGCGGTCAAAGCAGAATCCAGGTGGATGTGAGATTCGACAAAAGGAGGGCTAACCAGTAGCCCTTTGACATCTAATTCCTGTTGGCTAAGATTTATGCCATAATCTGAAGAATCTGTCTTCGGTAGAATTGCGGCAATCTTACCGTCTCGAATACCAATGTCTACCTCTGTAATATCCTGTGACGGTTGTAATAGTCGGCAATGGCGTAGCAATAGATCATAGGACAGTCCAGACACGGCTAATCATCTCCTAGCGTTTCGATAGATCTCCACTTCCTTGGAACATTCTCTGCCCCAAAGACAGAATCTAGCAGGTTTTTCAGGGCAGCAGTACCCCTTTTTCGGCGTTGCTTAATAAAGGGATGATTTTGAACGTGAAACCTGCGGTTTCACGTTCAAAATCATCCATCAAATCAGCAACACCCCTTTTTCTCCCCTGCCTGCTCATTAGCGTAGGACTACACAGTTCTAGATATTTGTAGCAAATTTAACAGCAACGTGAGCGATACCAGAGTTTCTACAAGGTAAATATGTATAGCAATCCTAAATGATTTATGAAAAGACAATGTTACTCTTGCAAGCTCCGAAATGAACCGTGGATTTGCTGAATCAGTGGTAATAAACGAGCCGTTTGCTGATTGTAGAATGTCACGATTTGCACTGTCTCGGTATCATTGTAGCGGATCAACGTGACGATAAAATCACTTTCGCTATCTGAAGCCCATAATCGCAGGGCATCACGTCCACCGACCAAAGCATTTCCTCGTCGCGTAACGGTGCCTTGATTCACAGCAATTCCCTCAATCATTTCATCGCTGACGATTTCTAAGGAACCCGGAACGATTTGCAAATCAGTTTTAACCATTGTGGTTAAAGTTTCTGCTGTGCCAGAGAACTGCTCATTGCTAATCATCACCAGTTCTCTAGGGAAAGCTCCGGAGTTGCTGGAGTGAGTGACAAACCAACCCCTGGGATATTGGAGGATGAATTCGCCAGGCAACGTAAACGTTGCTAAGTCTGTGGAGTCTGAACGAGTAGGGGTTTGTGCGATGCTAGATTTAACAGTAGGGAGAATGAGAAGCGGCGAATAGACCCCCAAGAGCATCGTAACTGAGCAAATCGTAGTCGTGATCAGTTTAGCTTTCATTTTCATCTAGTTGGAATGGGAGGATAGTTGGGCAGGTTTAGGATTTAGACCAAATGGAAACAGGCTCTTTTTTGGAGCAGCACCCACTTATTAGCCACACTTGCGACCAAAAGTGATGAGGCTGATTTGATTCACGTTGCTAACACCCCATTCGCGTTCCACAGCGATCGCTGATTTGACATAGCAATCCAATATCGGCTGCCAGAGTTGAAGTGGATTGTACCCATCCCAACTCTTACAACCTATCCACAAATCGTTCAGGATTACTGATAGCTACTAAATTAACACCCACTTCTCGCACTTTTTGTAAGTTCGTTATGAAAAGCTGATTAAAGCTAGTGGTCTGTCAATTTTCAGGTGTGGGATACCCCGCAAATCAAAATTAAATTCAAGGAAGTTTTGAGGGATCGCCGACCTTGCAAAACTTCGACAGAATACTAGCGATCGCCAGGAATTGTAGCCCAGGAATTCTTAAAAAATATTCAATGTTTGGAACACAACCTTGATCCTTAATAAAAATCTGATATTCTCTATATCAAACAATTTTCTAAAATTGTCTATCTCCATATAGATGATTTTTCCATACCCTGACTCTTTGCCCTAGAGTTGTTCCCCGACAGTTCTATGAGCAGGTATGGTTCTCAACTCTGGTACTGACGCTTTTCCGAGCTACTCTCGGATGAGCATTTTAAGCCCTGTATCCTTGGAGTTCTTCAACCATGAAATCAATTTTGAACTGGCAGATCTTAGACTGCCAGAAACGTGCCAGGTTATTACTTGCTGTGGCACTGGTGGGTGTCCTATTTTTGGCTGCACCCGTCTTCACCTCCGTTGCCTATGCTGACGCTCCAGATGCTTTTGCTCCAGCAACTAAAGAGTTTGTTAAAACAGTACAAGATGCTCGTTCGGCATTTAATGGGGTTTCCCAAGATGCCCAAGCATTTTTAGACAAGCGTGCGGTTGATATTCGTAAGGCATACCGCAGCCTACCCGATGATCTAGAGCGCTTTGTGACTGAAAAAAATCCCACTGTTCGGGCTCAAATTCGCCGAGACATTACTGAAAAACAGCAATCTTTGAAAGAGTTCTCTCAATCCTTTGATGAGTGGGCTGCTAAGGTAGAGCAAGCCGAAGATCAGTACCAAAAGACGATCGCTGATGCTCGAAATAATTTGAAGCGGGCGATCGATGACACCCAAGAGAGTTATTTCGCTCAAGCTGATGAGCGAGTTGACAGTCTCAAGCAAAGCTTTAATTCGGCATCCCAGGTCGTCAACGACTTGATTGCTGATAATACGCGCATTCTAGATGGCAAAGCTGCTTTTGTTCGCGATCGCTACGACGATGAGTATAGCTTGTTGGACAAAGCATTTGATAGCGTTAGCGATGCGGTTAAATCACTGTTTTACTAATATCTTTTGCCAATCCTAACTCTACACCTCAATCGTTTTTTCTAATGCAATGCTGTTTTTGCATTGCCTTTCACACATAGTTTCTTCAAAGTTTGTATTCTGCTACCGGGAGTTTGTCCATGAAAGTGAATCAAGGTCTTTCAATCAAGTTTTTGAGTGCTGCTGCACTGGTTTCTGCGATCGGTTTTTCTCTGGCTCTGCCTGCTGTCGCTCAAGTTAGTGAAGAGTTGGCTACCCGTGCTCGAGAAGAATGCATCCGCAAGGCGGAGGCAGATGGTTACACAGTGAATAACGTTGTCTCTGTCGAGCCAGATGGCGGTGCAACCGATCGAGTTAAGGTGGTGTTGGATTTAACTCGTGATGGTGCTTCGGCTCCGTTAACTTGTCGTTTAAGCGGTGACGAGGTTGCTTTTGGAGATGTGATGGACAATGCCGCCCCCGTAGATTTGGGCCGCTTGTGGTGGTTGCTGTTGCCGCTTTTGGGTTTACCTTTGTTGCTCTGGTGGGCCAACAATCGGCGCTCTGAATATGATCGATATGTTCGCCCAGCCGCAAGTTATTCGAGACAAGCGGAAGGGGTGATCAGAACCAATGGTGAGCTTTTGGATGTCTATTCTGGTCCTGGCACTTCCTATCGAGTTGTGAGCAATTTGCGGAATGGGCAGCGAGTTGTGTTGACAGGTCGCCAGGATAATAACTGGGTTGAGTTGGAGAACATTGGCTGGGTGCCTGCTCAGTATGTTGAGGCAGATGCCCGTTACGCGCGTTCTTAGTCAGAGCTAAGCACGTTGTGCAAAAAGCCGAAATCGTAGGGGAGTTGTGAAGCGCTTCGCGCTTCACAACTCCCCTACTCGCTTAGGGCCATTGATTAAGTTTCGCTTTCATCAGACATCAATTTGTGGATGGATGCGTAGTGCTACGCTACCAACTAGCAGAACTGTTAATGTGAGAAAGATGATCACGCACAAGTAAGACAATGCCAGGATTTGATTGGATTGTAGTCGGCGGCGGTCTCTGTGGCTCTGCCCTTAGTTATGAGTTAGCCAAAGCAGGTGGGTCAGTTTTGCTACTGGAGCGGGATGCTGCTCTACAAAATGCCACACGTTACAGTTATGGCGGTATCGCTTACTGGTCGGGCACAACGGATTTGACTCGACAGTTATGCCAGGAAGGAATTGCTATCCATCGGCAATTAACGGAAGAACTGGGAGCCGCCACCCAGTTTCGCGAAATTGACCTGCTGATGCCAATCGCCCCTGACCGTGATCCAACTGCGATCGCTGCCCTCTATGCTGCTTGTGCGATTCCGCCTCAAGTCATCAGTGCAGCAGAGGCATGTCAGATTGAGCCACTGCTGGATCGAAATGCGATCGCTGCTGCTCTGCACATCAAACATGGTCATGTCGATCCTGAATGCCTGGTCAAAGCCTATCAACAGGAATTTCTCAGGCAGGGTGGCGTGATCCAGATAGCCGAAATTGCGGGACTGTTGCAGGACCAGGGGCGGATCACGGGAGTCATGACCCCAACCGAAACATGGGCCGCGCATCAAGTGGTCATCTGTGCCGGAGCCATGAGCCGTGGTCTTCTGCGTTCTTCTGGGTTGCCGATTCAGCACTACTTCACTCAAGCCGAGTTGATTGAAACCGCTCCAGTTGACCTGCGTTTGCAGAGCTTGATTATGCCTGCTGAACCCAAACGATTTGCGATGGAGGCGATCGCGGGTCAGGCTGAAACTGATGGATTGTGGGATGAATCCCAACACGAACTGGTTCCCCCGGTTTTGGATGTCAGCATGGCGCAATTTCTGGATGGACGATTACGCATCGGACAAATTAGCCGCTGTCTATCCCAAATCGCTGCCCCCGTGGATGCAGTTGCCAGTGAAACCACGCTCCGTCAGGGTATTGGTCAGTTTTTTCCAACCGTGCGATCGCTGCCAGGTCGCTGGTATCGTTGCCAGGTGGCCTTCAGCCGCGATCATCTACCACTGGTGGGTGCGTTACCAGCATGTGCAGGGGTGCAGATCTTTTCAGGTTTCAGCAATCCCTTTGCGCTGGTGCCGCCGATCGCCCGTCGATTTGCTCAGCAAGCAATCGGACAGGCTGATCCTGTCCTCAAGCCGCTTGCTCCCACTCGCTGGCAGTCCGAGCCGGGGTGGAACTAGAAGCAGGTATCTCAACAGGTTCAGAGGCATCAACCCCCTCTGCTGCATTAGCCCCTTCAGTTACCCCTGATATGTCGGTCAACGCTGTTTCAGATGCGGGATGTCGATGAAACCGGATTCCTAAAAAAACATCATAAAGAAAATTGAGAAAATCTTTTTTCTGTGACAGCCCCAGAGATTGATGGCATTCTTTTGCATCCAACAACGGTTTGACTGCTCGATAAGCTGGCTCATAAGAGTACCAGGGGATGGAGGGCCAGAGATGGTGGATCAAATGATAATTTTGCCCCATGATCAGTGCGTTTAGTAGCAGATTGGGATACACTCTGGCATTTTTCCAGCGATCGCGCTCCTTAAAGGGACGATGCGGCAAATAGTCAAAAAACAATCCCAAAGCCAACCCCACCACCAGCGCTGGCGAAAACCAGAAATTAAAGATATATCCTATAAAATCGTACCGAATCCCCAAATAAACCAGCACTGCGACGAAGAGACGGCTGAAAAACCACTCCAATAGTTCGTATTTACGCCACAGTTTGCGCTTAAAAAAGTAGACTTCGTGATAAAAAAATCGGGGTGCAATCAGCCACAAGGGGCCCCCCGTGGAAACAAAGTGATCTGGATCGTTTTCTGGATCATTGACGTTCGCATGGTGCTGCATGTGAACCCGGGTAAACACCGGAAAAGCAAATCCTAACATCAGCGCACTACCATGCCCCAACAGGGCATTCACAATACGATTGCGATGGGCCACATGATGAGACGCATCGTGAATCACCGTCCCCACCATGTGTAACGCCACCACATTCATGACAAAACAGCACCAGTCTACCCAGTGCCAATACCAGTACCCCACGATTGATGTTGCCGCGATCGCCACCGCTACCAGAAACAGCAGTAGTGTTGGGTTAAAGTCACCCGGCGGGCCCAAAAACGCCCTCGGCACAGTCAGGGGACTCCCTGCCTCCGACATGTTATCTATGCTCCTTTTAGCTATCCTTGCTTAGTGTAAGCCACTGGCGATCGAGAATAAAGTTTTGTGAAATTAGCTCATCTAATTTAGCAGTGGGTTGATCATCGCCCTGGTTAATACATACTCCAGTTCTGGCTTTTAGACAGGGTTATGGAGGGCACATCGAGTCGTTGAGGTTGATAGAAGATCATTTGGTTCTGAAGCATGGTAGACCTCACCATCCGCTTGCTAAAAATTGTTATAGTAATAAGCTGAGCAGATTTAGTGAGAAAAGAACCATGAGCCGTAGATGTGACCTCACGGGCAAGCGTGCCAACAACGCCTATGCCGTCTCCCACTCCCACCGCCGCACCAAGAAACTGCAAGGGGTCAACCTGCAAGAAAAGCGCATCTGGTGGCCCGAAGGCAAGCGCTTTGTGAAATTGCAACTGTCTACCAAAGCGATTAAAACCCTGGAGAAGAAAGGCATCGCAGTCATGGCCCGCGAAGCTGGGCTGGATCTTAGCAAATATTAGGACGTGCTGCTCTCAAGGCGGGTATCGGAGTGGGTTTCGACTGCGCTCAACCCACAATCACCCGAAGGCTGAGCGGAGTGGGTTTCGACTGCGCTCAACCCACGATCACCCGAAGGCTGAGCGGAGTGGGTTTCGACTGCGCTCAACCCACGATCACCCGAGGGCTGAGCGGTGTGGGTTTCGACTGCGCTCAACCCACGATCACCCGAGGGCTGAGCGGAGTCGAAGCCCGGTATTTTATTAACTTGCTTTTCCCTTACCAGAAACCCCCTCGTTCCTCTACCCGTGAACAAGGGGCTTAAGCCCCTTGCTCGACTCGCAAGCTGAGCAATATTAATCGATTAAATTTCGTCTGGGTCAACGCCCAACTCTCGCAGTCGTTGGGACAGGCGCTCTGCTCTTTGCCGCTCAGCTTCTTTTTGCAGCCGCTCAAGCTCTGCCTGTTCAGCGCCCGTCGGCATTGGTTGACCCTCGCGATCGCACCACCGCAACCACTGACTGGAGACTCCCTCAAACGCTCCATCCCAGAGGGTTAACCCCAGTCCAACATCCTCCATCCAGAAAAGCTGAGACAATTCAACGTACCGCTTCCCTCTCAACTCAAACACTTTCAATCGCTGCCCGTCCATCTGTTCTGCTTCCTGAATCTGCTGGAGCGGGTCAAACACAGCATAGTAGGCAATACCCATACGAGCGTAGGCTTCCTTCTTGTGAGGCTTTTCTGGGTTCTTCCGAACGAGTTCATTGCCTTTGCGATTGCTGACAATCTCAATGACTACTTCAGGAAACTTGCCAAACCGCCAGACCAAATAGGAGCGGTTTTGCTTCTGGCTCCAATCTGTGGGCATGGACACTCTCAAACTTAAGAACGCATCTGGTGCGATGCCCTCTTCCCGATCGCTGGAGAAAATGCCCACATTGGCGGCCGCAATGAATGGTTCGCCAAGGTGCCACGAGCTATAGAGGGGTTCTACCAGTAGGCGCTGTTGCTTTTCAGTTTGAAAATTATCCAAAGGGGTGTCGTCCTCGATGACGAGGTTGTCAATATTCGGAGCAACGATGTCTTCTAGAAGCGGTGAAGTCATAGCGAGCAACCAAAACTCTATGACTCATTATCCTCTGAATTGTGCTAGACGACTTGCTCAACTGGTGTTCTGTCAAATGCGAGTTCTCTGATCGCCGTTTGACCTGGTTCCCAAACTCCCGCTTGGGAACCGTTTAGCGGAAGCTCCAGCTTCCCTGATGTTGGGGAAGCGGGAGCTTCCCAAATAGCATTCCCAAGCAGGAGCTTGGGAACGAGGGCACGAGGGCGCACAAGGGCGCAAACTGACCAAAGCGATCGCCCCTCCCTCTGAACCTTCCGTCTGATTCCCAAGCTCCTGCTTTGACCTGGTTCCCAAGCTCCCGCTTGGGAACCGTTTAGCGGAAGCTCCAGCTTCCCTGGTGTTGGGGAAGCTGGAGCTTCCCAGATAGCATTCCCAAGCAGGAGCTTGGGAACGAGGGCACGAGGGCACGAGGGCACGAGGGAGCTGGGTCACGCGGGCAACGAGGGCAGGTAATCCAGAAAGTTCTACACCCAAATTGATCGATTTCCTCACCCTTGTGGGTAATCTAAAGCCCAAAACCTCCTCATCCTGGCTTTAGCCCCCTAATTTGGCGATCGCCCCCCTCCCATCCAGATCTCCAAGAGCCGCCCTGATCTGCTCCCAGCTTGCATGACATCTTGCTCTCAGGAAAAAAATCAAAAAAGATTCAAAAAAAATTTTCTGCTCTTCCGGAATCGAAATCTGCCCTGCTGTATCTAGAATCCCCCCTCTTAGACTTCAATCTGATTCACTCAATTTGCGTATTGTATTGACCTCTATTTGATCCTTTTCCACAGGAAGGCAGCTATGTCCAATCGTCACAAACTCACGAAAGCCATTCACCGGTTAACCCGCAACCTGCATCGACTGGTTCACTCTACATCGAAGGCGATCGCCAACTGGTTGCTGCGGGGGTTGCTGTTGTTGGGCAGACAGCGCTGGGTGCAAGCAGGCTTTGTGTTGCCGACTACGGTGCTGTTGCTACTGGTGTTGACCCTAACGGTGGGGTCGATCGGCTATCGCACCTTTACCCGTGCTCAACAAACGATCGGGCAACGGCAACAACAAGTGATTTATAACGCTGCCACTCCAGTGATCGATCGGGCCAAGGCGAAGTTGGCGTATTTGTTTGATGCAAGACGGGATAATCGACTGCCCGGTGGCATCCCTGGTGAAGCTCAGTTATTAGGGATGTTGTACAACCAGGAAAATGGCAACCCTGCTGATGTCCCTCCTGTTCCAAAGCTACCCGCTCCAGGAAGCAATAGCCAGGACAGCGATGCTTATAGGTTCCCCGATGAAACGCGAGTCAACTTGCCGGGTGGCGGCGAAGAGGATAATGCTTGGACTTATGAGGTTGATTTAAATAATGATGGTGAGCCTGATGCGGATGTGGTTTATTCCATTTTGTTCAGTACTCCTCAACCTCAAGCAGCCCTGAAAGAGGCAAGTCTGGCAAAGGTGAAAGAGCGGGCAAATCTTTTGCAGGTTCGGAATGGTCCGTTGAGTAACCCTTCAAAAGCTTCTCCTGCTTGTCAAACCGCTGAAGAATTAGAAGTTCCAGAGGGTGACCCTCGTAGAGGATGGTTTCAAGACCCAGTCGATACCTCTGTTTTGCGGAAAAATTTCCAGGTCGATGTTTTGGTTGTTCCTAGAGTTGCTAATGGAACAGTGACGACTTTGGAGTTTCAACAAGATCGTCAACTTATTAGTGGTAATCGATGGGGAGCTTGGTTCCGCAACGATCTAGAGATTTTCCCTCAACCAGGCTTCAAGTGGAATGGAGCCATGCACACTGAGGGTAATTTGTTCGTTTTTGGTGGGAGGAGAAATGGTTCTGCCAACGACGAATTTTTCCACAGCTATTTGATTAGTGCTAAAGCTTCCTGTTTTTACAATAATGAGTCTTCAGTTGTATCAGTCGCTCAAAACATACCCAATACTAACGATCCAGATAACGCAGTTCCCCCTTTCACTGGGCAGTTTATCAGTGGAACGGTGCGCGATAATGCGATGTTGAATTCTAGCGTCAAGTTTCATCTTTTTGATCCAAATAATCCTATAACTGGAAACAACGCTAACTTTCGTACTAACGCAGATTCGGTAGCAGCTGACACTGGGGAAACTGTAAAATTTGCGCTTGATCCTGTGGTTTTGCAGACCCAGAATATTTCTCAATCGCGGGAGATTGATGGGGGCGACTCTCAGGCTGAAAACGATCCCGATTTTGAGGCTGGCAACTTTGCAAAAGATCCCAATCCTCGTCTCCGTAGAGCATCTCAGGAAGCACCATATCTAGATGATTTTTATCGAGCCGATAATCGATGCGGTCCCAAACCTGAATACAACCGTAATTACCGGCTTTCAGGTAACATCGGGGATGCCAGCGCATGTCTAATCATTGATTTAACCAACAACACTCCGGTTGAAGAAACTCAAGTTGGTTTAGATGGTTATTGGGAGCGACGCGCTCGATTCAGCGGATTGCGTCTAATTGTAGGACAGCGGCTTGAGTTAGGTGATCCAGCGGGATGGGGTGGATTAACTCAAGATGCAGATGTTGATGATGAACCTTTGCGCCCTTGGGATGAAGATAATAACGCTACTCCTGCACGGGCTGCTTGTCCCACGAACATGGCTACTCGCTGCCATGAAGCCCGCCAACGCAAATCTCTATGGGATAACCTGGCAGCGGTTCAATCTACATTGGTTTATCACACAGGAATAGGAGCAATTGGAGGTGCTGATGACAATAGAGATGTTCCTGATGCCTGCATTGTCACCACTGTGCATCCAGGTACTCCGGGCACGTTAGAAAATAGTGCCACCTTTGAAAATTTGGCATACGGCGTGACGAGTGTAGATGATGCCTTCGGCATCTTTGGAGGCTACACTACCCCTGCCGGTGTTAGGCCCGTCATTAGTGATTTCTTCCGGGGTATCGGTACAAATGGTTGGGAATTTAATTTCTATGGAGATGCCAATGTCACTACGAATGTTCCATTGATGGCCGCGTTGCAAAACTTAGCCTATTTTGCTGGAGATCGAGACGGAGGTGCTCCTTCTTTTGAGCCACTACAAACAACTGAAGTGCATCCTTACCCCAGTTTGGCAATGTGGGGCGATTTCTCCAACTTGCGAAATATCTTCGACCCCGATCGAGATGGAGTTTTCACAACTCCAGACTATGCAACCCTTAGCCCTGCTGACAGAACCACTCTTCATACGGCAGCTTGTACGCTGGGAATGCTGGCATATAACCTGGATTATTTAGAAAAGTTCAACATTGATGTGCTTGACTCTGGTACAGTACCGCTTTCAGCACTTAATTACGCAGTAACAAGGAATTTGTTGGGCTATGCATCCGATCAAGCAAAACCTGCTAATTGGACATATGGAGGATTACGAGGTGCAATTCGCAGTTTGCGTGAAGACCGCAGTCCGCTTAGTCATGGCGGCGACATAACACTAAGCAATCCAATATTCCCGGGGGGTGCTAATGCAATTGGTTCACCAATTCCTGAGCTTGATAATTTAGTGGATAATCCTGGACTTGGATCTATTGGATCTAACATATACGACAATCCGGAAGTGATTGTCCGGTTGCTTGAGCAATGGCGATCGCTTTTGATTGATACGACACAAATTGATGATATGACCAGGATGATCAACCTCGCCAAGCTAATCATCACCAAAGAGCAAGTAGCACGCGATCGCTTCTGGGGCTTCCAAGGTTCAGACACCGTCAGTGTCAATTCTGGAACCGGAACCTTTATTAACCCGTACTACAGCACTGCTCCATTTGGGCATTGCAGCTTTTGGGCTTCTGGTCGGGATTACATTGTTAATAACGCTCCCACAGATAAGATTCAGTTAGATCCTAATTCGATTGCCGATTATGGTCTTGATGATTTCGATTCTTCAGGAACAAAACGAACTGATGAACCTTTAGGTGTACTATGCTCGCGTCGCCCTCGGTATCCAATCTTGCATTCTCTTTTTCCAATTCGCGATGGTGCATATCTTACACCAGTTGGCACATATACTGCATCTACGATCGGGGCTGTTTATGCTTCCGCTGAACTTGATGAAGTTTACGGTGCTGTGACTGCAAATCATCCAGAGCAATTTGTTAATGCAGCAGACCCACTTGCAGCAACTTACAGTACAACGCGGGACTTTAAAGATAGTGGTCTTTACTCAACCTATATCCAAGCTATAAACCCTCCTACTGTTCAATATCAAGTCGTTCGACCCGCAGACATTGCTCTTCAGCCCAAACGCATCGCCGATTGGTTAATTCCTAACGAGGCTCCAGGCATTACTCCAACAACGCCAAATAGCAATCAGGGAAGTGGTGATTTGTTGGCAAATTATATCCGAGTTTGTAGAACAACGTGTACTAATCCTACTGAACTCACCTATCGTCAAGTTGCCTTTAAAGATACGGCTCCCTATGATGGTCGTGAATCGATGGCAACTCGGATGCTAAACGTGGATCTGGAGATGCTGCAAACTTCTCGTCCACCCGCCGATAGTGGTACTGAAGATTGGTGGTTGCCTGTTCGAGGTGTGGTCTACGCTTTCCGGGAAGATGCAGTGGCAGAAGATGAAATCGTTCGTCCATCGGGTACAGAAATGCAAGCCGGAACGCAAACAGCTTATGAATCTATAGATCCTCCCCTCAACAGCACCAACAAAATTACTTCTAAACCTGTTGATTATGTTGCTGATCCCGATCGCCGTCCCTATGGTTTCAGGTTGATTAACGGTGTGAGACTCGATCGAGTAGGGGACAATTTCCGGGGTTTATCGTTCATTTCTGATAATCCAGTCTTCATTCAGGGCGATTTCAACTTACACCGCAATGGAAATAACATTGTCTTGGAAGAATTTGAGGAAACGCTAGCTGAGGACCCTGACTATGACGAAGATTACTTCTACAACGAGAGAGTTACTCTCAATCCTACTTTTGCTCGACAGGGCGATCGCTGGCGACCCTCTGAAGTCTTAGCTGATGCTGTCACAATCATCTCTGAAAATTTCTGTGACGGTAGTATCTTAGACACTTTTACTGATGCAGGTGAGACCGACTTAGGAAATCTCTCAGACTTGATGCCACTCTATGATTGCAATAACTCTGAAGATGGTGGGGCAACCACAACTTCATATCGTAATCAGAATCTTCCGAGCGGAGCATACGCAGGTGGTGGGGACGTGAATTGGGCCCGCACCAATATTGCAGATAGTCAAGGTTTAATTTCCGCTGATTTATTGAGAAAGAGTTCGCCCATCTATATAAATCTGGATGGCAACCCCGTTGAGATACCTGCTGGTTCCACTCCTCAAGTCTATAGCGGTGGCTATAACGACTTTGACGCTGACCGGGAAGAAAAGATTGAAGCAGCACTCACTGAGGTGAACTCAATTATCGTCAGCGGTATCGTACCTTCTCGCGCCTCTCAATCTTATGGCGGTCTACACAACTTCCCACGCTTTTTGGAGAATTGGAAAGACAAGGATTTAAGGATCGCTGGAGCCTTCTTGCAACTTAACTTTAGTAAGCAAGCAACAGGACCTTATGACCAGGATGCTTGGGAACCTGGTACAGTTCCAGTTGCTGGGGAAAAGAGTGAGTATTATAATCCACCTCGCCGTCTTTGGGGATATGATGTAGGGCTGCAATATGCTCCAGCTGGTCCGATCGCTCAACGCTTTGTCAGTGCTTCCTTCGTCCGTAGTGAATTCTACAGTGAACCACCTGCCAATGACCCCTACATTCGTAACCTCTGCCTTGCTCTACAAAACGAGCGCCCAGCCATAAACTGTCCGCCTGAACCCTAGCAATCCATAATACAGAGGGGTTGTTGGAAGCGGACAACCTCTCAGCCAGATTCAATCCCCACCCGCTGCCACATCTCCTCATATACACAACTTGCCCAAATCCAATTATGCTTGTGCCAAACTTCCCATCCCAATCTCGTCCACTCTTGCTTCCTCTTAAAGTTCCTCCCAACTCAAGTGAACAGGGTTTAAGCTTGCTCGAATGCTTAATGGCCATTATCGTGATTGGGCTGACAGCGGCCTTGATTACTCCACCTTTATTTCTTGCAACGGCAACGCGAGTGCAAAACCGCCGGGCTGAGCAAGCGATGCAATTGGCTCAGGCAGAGGTCGATCGCGTCCAAACGCTCGTATCACGGAGTGAGCACATAGAGGAGAGCTTGCCCCAGGATGTCCAGACTGACCCAGGGCCACCAACTACTCTCTCCGATGCTAACCCCTATGATCAGTTGGCTCCGACTGAAGCACGGCGGATTGATGTAGATGGAGATGGCAGTACTGACTACTTCTTACAATCATTTCGCTCTGGCACTCAATTCTCTACAGGTGATGATCTTCGTCCCACCGAGTTTGATCTTACGGTTCGCGTTTATGCCTACTTCACTGACGATCTTACCGGACTCCAGACTGCCCCAGCTTCTTTAATCCTGACTTCAGGGCAGGGGAGCCAGCGCATTCGTCCGCTCTCTGCGGTTAGTAATCGCATTGTTTGGAGTGATATTAGTAGCAACAACGCACTTTGCAACTATCACAATCAAAACCCAGATCCAAATGAACCAGGAGGGTGCTAGTATGATAGCCTTTACTTTCGCCATCAATATTCTGCAACGGCTTCGTCGTGCTCAACAACCTTTGTTGCAAACCCGTCAAACTGGTTTTACCCTACTGGAACTCTTGATTGTTGCAGTAATTGGTGGGGGATTAATTTCGGGATTAATGTTTATTGCGATCGAACTGTTGGGAGCCGATCGCCGAGAATCGGCCCTCACTGAAACCCAACGCGAGATGCAGCTTGCTTCAAACTACATTAGCGACGAATTGCGGGAAGCTGTTTATGTTTATACGGGCACTGGTTTAGATAACTTGATCGATCGAGCACAGCTTGGCTTTTTAGAAGGAAATGGAAAAACACCCGTGTTAGCATTTTGGAAACAGGAGCCTTTTCCAGAACAAGTTAGAAACAATTGTGGTCGCCAAGGACTGGACTCTTGCTACAATGCCCATTCCTATGCACTGGTGATTTACTCTTTACAACAAGACACCGACCCTAATGATGAATGGCAGGGTAAAGCGCGGATTACAAGGTATGCAATAACAGAATATCCACAAACCGGTACAACACCAAATGCTGGATATGTCAATCCAGCCAACCACAGAAACAACTTTGCTACCTGGCCTGTGGCAGACCCCCCACCGAATCCACCGTATTCTCCTCCAGTTAACAGAGCTCCGGTTGTTTTGGTAGATTACGTAGCCACTGAACGCCTAGAACCCTTTGAGCAAGATCCTGGTAATGCTTTGTGTCCCAATCCGCCTGACAATCCTGCAACTGTAGATATAGATGAGTCAAAATCCTATGAGATCAGCCCAACCGCTGACCAACTTCGGACATTTTATGCGTGCATAAGTACCATCAGTAGCGCGGGATCTAGTGTTCAAGCTGATGTCATTCTATTTTTACAAGGTGATGCATCAGGTCGCCCTGGAATTGGTGGAGTGGCGCTCAGAAATTCAATTCTCCCTGCACTTGAAACAAGGGTGCTTAGTCGAGGTGTGTTAGACCGATCGTAGGCAAATGTAACAGTGATATTGGAAAAGAAGGTACAAGTCAGGAGGGCGATCGATGATTCACCTTAATAAACTAAATTTAAAAGACCAGACAACCAAAGGCTTCACCCTGATCGAAGTCCTCGCTGTCATCATCTTGATTGGCATTTTAT
>Ga0224723_1000112_pt1 | contig 50899 bp, 36 predicted proteins | sample Balambano_FR2_Me_FD_161647 | JGI IMG/M metagenome (GOLD analysis project Ga0224723, IMG submission 161647) | Freshwater sediment microbial communities from Lake Towuti, South Sulawesi, Indonesia - Balambano_FR2_MetaG | ecosystem: Environmental > Aquatic > Freshwater > Lake > Sediment | place... | reverse complement strand
GAATAGATTTGGCCAGTCGAAGCAGTGCTTGCCCAGATTGGACAGGCGATCGACCAACTTGGGTAAGGTATTCAGTTCTGCGGTGGGCACCAGTCCAAGGTGGCGATCGGGAATCTCAATATCATCCTGGCGACGCAAGACTCCCAGAATCGGAATTTGGAGCGGTTGCAGGGCTTCTTTCAAGCATTCCAGGTGGCGATCGCTGCCCACCCGATTAAGCACCAGTCCAGCAATTTGGAGGCGGGGATCAAAGGTGCGGTAACCGTGGGCGATCGCGGCCACTGAGCGGGATAAGCGACTACAATCCAGAACAAGCAGAATCGGTAGTCGGAGCGATCGGGCTAAATGGGCTGTACTGCCGCGATCGGTGCCCCCAACTCCATCAAACAACCCCATGACCCCTTCTACTACAGCATAGGAGCATCCGTGCTGATATCGATTAAAACAGTCTTGCACGTAGACCTCTGAAGTCAAGAGGAGATCAAGGTTACGGCACGCCCGTCCTGTGATCCACTCGTGAAACATGGGATCAATATAATCTGGTCCTACCTTATAAGATTGAACCTGAGCTTGCTTGACGAGAAATGCTAGCAGAGCCAGAGTGACCGTCGTTTTGCCGACTCCACTGCGCTCACCCGCTATGACTAGAGCCATAGAGTTAAACTCGGTGATTTGGATAAAGCAGCTTAGATAGGGTAACGCAAAGATCTAAGGATCGCAAATCAGTGATTCAGCGCTTGCGCTCAAGGCAAGAAGTTTTCCTGGGAAAGCATTGAAGTAAATCTATGAGCTTGCCAGAAATATCCCGAAATAATTTGGGTAAGCCGTAAATGGACTCTCAGTACCCTAAATTTGGTTCAAATTTTACACCGTAACAATTATTAACCTGATAAAACTGGCTTAAATCTGGTTTTTATCCGTTGGTAGGAATAAAACCGATGTTTTCTATCTGTAGAAGTACTCAGAGAGGGGGTGGTCATTTTGTCAAACGATTGTTATCTTTTTTTACATATAATGGAGCTAGGTCGAAATTGGATTCTGCATCTCAGAGTTCTGAGGGCGACTTTAAGCTACTAACCCATCTGGCTAATTGCCACAGTTCCAAGAAAACGCGGAATTCACCGCAATATCCTTGTTTGAGGTAACGATATGGACCCTAAATCTTTTCAATTGACTCTAGAGCAGCAGTTTGAGATGCGTCGGATGCAAGATGAGGTGCAAAATATGAGCCGTGAACAAGCCCTCGAATTGTTGATCCAGGCTTCTCGCCTCCTGATGCTCAAGGACAACATCATCAAGATGTTGGTGAAACAAACTTCTTTTCAGTCTATTGGTTAGGGAGTATGAACTATGGACCCGACATCCTTTCAATTGACTCTGGAGCAGCAATTTGAGTTAAGACGGTTGCAACAGGAGACTGAGGCAATGAATCGCGACCAAGCTGTGCATCTACTACTGGAAGTCGCTGAACTATTGATGATCAGAGATAATTTGATCAAGGATTTGGTCAAGAAAGCTGCTATCTAGCACAGCGATGTGGGTAGACGCTCTCCATCTCTTGCTTTATTTCACCTGGAAAGGAAGCTGGGGTCGCTGGGACGTCAACTCTACAATTATCGAAGAGCCGCTTGAGAGCGATCGCGTTGTATGCTTTTTTCTATATTTCTTTCAGGCTATCTGCCAGTTCAACGTTTTGATACTTTAACTCTTAACACTAGTTGCCATTGACGCGAATTTTTAGATCATCTGAAAGCCTAATTCTGCATGTGAATTGTAATTCCAAAACCAGACCCTTGGAAAGGTGGCTCCTCCAGATCTATGGCGTTAGGCTGCAAGCCTATGCCATAGACCCGCTACAGATCCGGAAGAGCCGACTTCTATACTCATGATTTATTCTTCATCTAAGCTTGATAATCGGTCAGATTCACTTCTGCTAGCATTAAACCAGCTACAAAGGACTTGGTTTTGCTTCTGTTTATTTCTGTTGAAGAATTATTATCGACCTGGTAATCGTTGTTCTTGCACAATGCTATGCTTCGACTATCCTCAGCACTTAGATTAGGAGTGGGTTGAGTGCAGTCGGACTCAAGTTCTACTGTCAGATCACTAGATGCCAGGTTAATAAGTTTTACCCAATTTGCTTTATTCTACGCGATAGAGAAAAGAGTGTTTTGTGCCGATTGCTTCAGTTTTTACTTCCAGATACCTGGAGTTCGATCAATCCTGAAATCGTTTGATTTGTGTTCCACTTAGTTTCACTGATCTATCAGACATGTAAGAGATCCCAAAAACAAGCTACAGGCGAATTAGTTTGTGGTGGAAGTTGTATGCCTGATGTTGCAACTTCTGTCATACTAATTTATCTTGTGTTTTTGATTTTCGCCTTTTTGTTCACAGCAAGGTTTACCTTGTGTGTGAAAGTGTAACTTGCCAGTTATAGTTAGCGATCGCTGAACTAAATTCAGGCATCACTAAAGTTTCCGATCCAATCGTTGGCTTAATTGTAGCAGATAGATTAGCGGGTCATGCCCTAAAGCATGGCCTTAACTTTGATGCTCTTACCACTTTTGCGACTCTGTGTCTGTATGTAAACGAACAGTTAGTAGCAAATCATCTCTATCTTCATAGAACTTTTACATACAGGCAAAACCAAAGTGATATATTCAAATTGGTCAGAGGAAACACAAATCCAATACCAGAAACCTGAGTTTTCTCAGAATTATTACTTGGTTTTTGTAGCACAGCAGAATTTTCCAGAAGGATTAGTGTGAAAGATTTTTCACCTTCTCATTGATTTTATTGTGCTCGGAAATGAGTATTTTGTGTCACGCACCAATCAACCAATCACGGAGAAATTATATGGCGATTAATCTCGGTTTTGAATTGGGAAATTTGACAGAATGGTCTGCTGTGGGTGATGTCGAAGTTGTATCGACCGTTTTTGATATTGCCCCAACCCAAGGAAATTTCCAAGCGTTGCTGACAACTGATAATTCTTTTTCTGTTTCAGATACAGACTTGGAAGCGTTTTTGGGACTCGCATCTGGAGCGTTAGATGCACTGGCCACGGCCAACGTAACGGAAGGATCAGCAATTCAGTCTGAATTTTTGTTTGTTAAAGCAGGAGAAGTTTTAACATTTGACTGGAACTTTCTCACCGATGAATTCACGCCAATATTTTTCAACGACCTCGCTTTCGTTTCTGTTAATGCTACTCCTTCCCTCTTGGAAGATACAACAGGTATTTTCTTTTCAACTTTAAATCCCTTCTCTTTTCTATCTAATTCGCAAACAGGTTACCAAGCTTTTGAATATAAAGCGCCCAGTACAGGTTACTATTCCATTGGCGCGGGTGTTGTTGATGTCGGTGATAGTGTTGTTGATTCTTACTTGTTGGTTGACAACTTGCGGATTTTGAAAGAGATTGTAGGCAATTCCAGCAACAACAACTTGAATGGTACAAGCGCTGGTGAAAGTATTAAGGGATTGGCAGGCGACGACCAGATCAATGGTAATGGTGGAGGTGACAATATTTTTGGAGGCAGTGGTAATGACACTATCACAGGTTCATCCAGTCGCGATTATATCAATGGGGAAAGCGGTAATGATGTTATCTATGGTAACGGTGGTCGTGATTACCTACTCGGTGGCAGTGGCAATGATCTTATCTTTGGTGGCTCTCAACAAGATTTGATTTTGGGAGGCGACGGCAACGATACTATCTATGGTAATGGTGGTGGTGATTTGATTAGTGGAGGAGCAGGTTCAGATCGAATTTTACTGGGCGGTGGCACGGCTCAAGTCACTCTGGAAACGGGCAGCGGTTTTGACACAATCATCAATTTCCAATTGGGTAAAACCAAATTTGTGTTTGATAACCTTGGGGGATTGAGCTTTGCCGATAGTTCTAGTGGAGCTAGAATTTTAGATGGTAGTGATCTTCTGGCTGTTGTCAGTGCTCAAACAGCTAGCACTCTGGAAAACAATTTTTCTGACATTTTTATCCAGGCATAGAATCCTGGATTGCTGATTGATTATGGCAGAAATAAATCTCTAAGCCTGCTGCCAGATTCCTGGTTTCTTACAGAGAGATAAACGATCGCCGCTTTTTAGAAAACCGGGAATCTGAGATTGACAGCTAGCGTTTCTGTCTAATTTTTGGAATGATCTGTGGAGGGTGTAGACTTCGTCTGCACCCTCCACAACTATCTAGATCGCTCTATGAAAATTGGCAATTTGACAGAGTATCCCTATGTTTCAGGACGGCGAGTCGTGCTAGGGCAACGGGGTGCGATCGCCACCAGTCAACCTCTGGCTACATTGGCTGGCATGGAAATGTTTTGGGCGGGGGGAAATGCCGTTGATGCCGCGATTGCTACTGCGATCGCTTTGACAGTCGTAGAGCCAACCTCGAATGGCATTGGTGGCGATGCCTTTGCCCAAATCTGGGATGGTCAATTGCATGGCTTGAATGGTTCGGGCAAAAGCCCTCAAGCCCTGACTGCGGATTTGTTTGTTGGCTCAGAACAGGTGCCACCCCACGATTGGAGAGCCGTCACTGTACCCGGAGCCGTCTCGACATGGCGGCTGCTATCAGACCGCTGGGGCCAATTGCCGTTTGAGCAATTGTTTGCCCCAGCGATTCGCTACGCGGAAACAGGATTTCCAGTTTCGCCAGAGACGGCACGAGCTTGGCAGAGGGCAGCAGCAATTTATTTGCCGCTGACTGCTCCAAGGTTTCAACCGTTTAAGCAAGTGTTTTTTAAGAGCGATCGCGCTCCCCATGCCGGAGAGATTTGGGGCAGTCCGTGGCACGCCCAAACCTTGAGGTCGATCGCTGCCTCTGGTGGCGAAGCTTTTTATCAAGGCGATTTAGCCGATCGCTTGACCCAGTTTGCCGCTGATACAGGTGGCTATCTCACCCGCTTCGACTTGCAACAGCATCAAGCCGACTGGGTACAACCCATCAGTGTGCGCTATCGCGACCTCACCGTGTGGGAGATGCCGCCTAACACGCAAGGACTTGCCGCTTTGATGGCTTTGAATATTCTGGCAGGATTGGAATTGTCTTGCTATCCCCGCGATTCGGTAGACAGTTTTCACTTGCAAATTGAAGCCATGAAACTGGCGTTTGCCGATGTTTACCATCACATTGCCGATGCTCAATTTATGGCGGTCGCACCTCAACATCTATTGTCCTCAGAATATGCCACAGAACGGAGACAGCAGCTTGGCGATCGCGCTTTACCTCTGAACAAACCAGGTTTACCCAGAGGTGGCACCGTCTATCTAGCTGCGGCTGATGCAGACGTGATGATTTCCTTCATTCAATCCAACTATGAGGGCTTTGGCAGTGGTCTACTGGTGCCCCAAACTGGCATTGCACTGCACAATCGAGGAGCAGGTTTTTCCTTGAATCCGAATCACCCTAATTACGTTGCTCCCGCTAAACGTCCGTTTCACACCCTGATTCCTGGATTTCTCACCCATGAGAATCAACCTTTGGGCCCCTTTGGAGTCATGGGTGCGCCCATGCAACCTCAAGGACATGTGCAGGTCGTGGTCAACTTAATGGACTATGGCATGAATCCCCAAGCTGCGTTGGATGCGCCGCGCTGGCGTTTTATTGCGGGGAATACAGTGTTGTTGGAGCAATCTGTGCCGCGATCGCTAGCCATGCAACTGAGCGATCGTGGTCATACTATTCAGGTTAGCGCAGAAGTAGGACAGTTTGGCAAAGGACAGATGATTTTGCGGCAAGATGGAGTATTCATTGCTGCTTCTGAACCTCGCGCCGACGGTGTGGCTTTAGCTTTGTAAGTCACAGCCAACCTTCATCCTTCATCCTTTGAAGGCTAAAATTGACAAGCTTTAGCAGGTTTGACGGGGCATGTTGCTGACACAACGGGATTTCCCTGCAACACTAATGTATCTAATTTGCCAAGCTTGGATAATGGTCTGGCATCTTTGATTTGATTCCCCGCCAAAGCCAACTCTGTCAGATTGGACAGCCCCAGTAGACCATCTACCCGAGTGATCTGGTTATTGTTAAGAAATAATTGAGTTAAGCGCGGCATCCGCTCCAAAGCAACTGCATCTGTCAATCGGTTGCCATTGAGTTGTAGTTCTGTCAAATTACTCAACTGCGATAAATCACTCAAATCAGCAATCTGATTATTAGACAAATCCAAACTCTCTAACTGCTTGAGTTCGGAGAGTGGACTGAGATCCTCAATTTCGTTGTCTGCTAGATAGAGTTGAGTTAAGTTCTGCAAATTGGCGAGAGGCGCAAGATCTTCAACCTGGTTGGAACTGAGATGCAGCCGATTCAGTTTTGTCAAATTGGATAGAGGTTCCAGATCAGTGATTTGATTATTGCTTAGTTCAAGTTCGCTGAGATGGGTTAATTCCTTTAAGGGTTGCAAATCTGAAATGTAATTGTTTGCTAGAGACAATTCCGTCAGTTGAGACAATGCCACAATAGGTCGCAGATCGGAAATTTGACCGTTGTAGAGTTCAAGTTGGGTCAAAGTAGAGAGTGTTCGAGATGCCCGTTGACAATCCGTTGTGCCGACAAACTGTAACATTGCTTCCACTGTTCTTTGGGTTTCTGGCGATCGCTGGGAAAGACTGAGACACCAATCAGCGAAAGTTTTAGGCTGTTCCGATCGCTTGCGAACACTGATGGAGCAGGAATTAGCAATCATTCCTAAAGAAAGAAGGATGCCAATTGCCCATTTCATTCCTCTGGTCAATAGACGTTGACGCATAATAAACTTAAATTAACTACGATGGCAGTTTTCCATAAATAAGCTGAAGTAGACTTCTGGTCACTGTAAGTGCGTCCATCGGCAGGGATGAGAGGCTTTGCCAAAAAACGCAGAAAACCCAGAGACCGTACAATTTACTTCAGGTTTTACGTCAGCACCCTGATCTGATGAGGCATCGTGCCTGCTGACGATAGAAATTTGTTGAAATTAATGGCGCTCGTCAGATATTACTTGCAATTGATTTGTAGCAATCAAATTAGAAATGTAGTTTGGAACACACGCGAAGAAGTCAGTATATGCAATAGGATATGTACTATTTCTAGCATACAAAAAATCTGGGTTCACAGGGTTTAGCAAAATCAATACCAAAGTTGCCCAATGGTTGCTATCAATCTTTATTTTTGGAACTGCTGATTTTAACATGAGTTCGATAATCGCCGGTTGAGGTTGATGGCGCGACGCGCCATCAACCTCAACCGGCGGTTTTTCGTTGGACTTGCGTGATTTTAACGTAAATTTGATGAACGGCGTTTTTGGGATTTTTTGCGGCGCGAAAATCCCAAAAACCCCTATTTTGCCTGCGCGCAGGCAAAATGGGGCGATCGAACTGACGTGATTTTAGGGATGCTGCTGGAGGGGAGAAGCATGTTCTGTCTTCGGCAAGCTGTGAATTGAAATCTCCATGCTCCCAAATGCCGACCCAACTTTAAGAACGAGAGGAGAATGAGAGTCCGTCAGCGTGCAGCAATGGAATGGATGCAGTTTTTATTTTCTGCTCTCTCACTGGTGAGTTGCTCCCAACTTGATTAAATGGCGTTGCACAGAATATTCAAAGTGATATAGATAGGCAGCAATGCCAATTCGCAGCAAGGTTGGCCCCATTAAAAAATCCTGGATGCGTCCTCCCACATGCAACCAATGGTCAAAGGAGTTAACCGAGGGCAGCACAGCACTAAGCACGGCAAAACTAATGACCATTGAGAGAATGCTAACCAGCCAGCCGTATAACCCTTCCCACCAACTCATCAAATCGGGGAGAACTCCTTGTGGAGTTCCCAGGTCGGGCGATCGCGTTTCAGGAAAAAAGCGATCGAGTAGCAGATGCAGCCAGTGGTGCGTAATTGCAATCATGGCGACAGGAGACAGCAGCACCAGAACGACGGCAGAAGTTCCCAAGCGGTGTGACCAGTTGATCAAGAAACTAATAACCTGCCAGATTGTAACGATGCCAACTTCTAAACCTGCCATCAGCAACGTCAAGAGTGTGGCTTTGAACCATGAACTCAAGTTAGGAAACCAATGGTGCATAAATTGATAAAACCAGAGTAACCAGCGACTATAGCGATCCTACGGTATTATTAAACTCAATCGGAAATAAGGTTTCTAAGGTTTGAAATTGTTTTGTGGCGAGGCGGAGCCTCGCCACAAAACAATTTCCGATAAAGTCTATTGTAAATTTGTTGAAGTGGATTAGTTTAATCAACGTAAATTCGGTGAGCGATGTCCCCAAAGCCCACGAAAGTGTCTAACCATCCTCAAGTTTTCATGCATATAGTGATAGAGATGATGTGACTCACTTCTCCAGCCCACCAAGCTGTAGAGTTGAATTGCATCTTGCTCATGACCTTTCAATTGGTGCCGTCCTATTGGGATCGCTTCCACTTGGTCTTTTACCAACTCATACAGCGATGCGGTAATCAAAATATCTGTCCACATTTTGCGAGTCAGACCTTCAACCCGGCTGGCGATGTTTACAGCATCCCCAATCAAAGCATATTCTCGTCTCTGCCACGAGCCAATATCGCCCGCGATCGCCTCTCCATAGTGAATTCCAATGCCATTAAACAGTAGCTCTTTGCCCTGTTGCTGCCACTGCTGATGCAATACAACCAAGGCTTGTCGCATTCCCAGCGCCGCCTGCACTGCTTTCAGGGCATCTACCTGGTCTCCGTAAGAAATAGGAGAACCAAACTCCGCCATGATGGCATCTCCGATAAATTTATCAACAGTTCCGCCAGCCGCCAGAATGGCACCAACCATTGCATTTAAGTATTCATTCAGTTGCTCTACCAGTTGTTCTGGAGCAATGCGGGTTGAAAGAGTACTGAACCCTCGCAAATCACAAAACAGGATAGCTGCTTTGACGCGCCGTCCTTGCAGCAGGGTGCGATAGTCGTTGGAGTAGTGAGTCAGGATTTGATCGACAATTGGGGCAGCGACATACCGTTCCAGAGTTTGCCGTAGACGGTGTTGCTCTAAACGGTTGGCGATCGCTCCAGTCACTAAGCAGGAGATGCCAATCAGGGTCATGGCCGAAACAGGCACGACGGTCGGCAAGATCAACCCTGCCTGGGTAAAGGCTAGATAACTCAACAATCCCCAAGTCAATGCACTACTCAAGGCCAGACCTAACTGTGCAACAGGACGCAAGTTCCAGCGACAGAGCAAGATGCTTGCTGCAATCACCCCCAAAAAAACCACCCCACTCTGGATCAATGGATAGGGGAAGCCGCGAATCACCCGTTCTTCCATCAGGGTGGCGATCGCATTGGCATGAACCTCCACTCCGGGCATCGTTTCAGAAAAAGGAGTGGGCACTTGGTCGGGCAGCGACTCGGCGATCGGGCCAATCAGGACAATTTTGCCCCGAAACGTCCCCTGTTGCTGGTGATATTGCCAACTAGTGGAGTCAAGAACTTGCCAAAATGGCACCCTGGGGAAGGTCGTTGGAGGGCCATAGTAATTAATGTGACCTTGAGGAGGAGCGATCCGATGAATATTGGCAGCCCGCAATGTGGCGATCGCAAACGATGACAGTCCTTCGCTCAGTCCCAATGGCTGGAGCACGTGTTCGATAAAGTGCTCACCTAGATAATAAACCCGCTGGTCTGGATCACGCCCATAGTTGACCAAGCCCGACTGACTCGACTGGACTTGTAGAGCCGCATGGGGTAAAAGCAAATGCCCTTGTTCCCCTGTTTGGGGAGTGCCCGAAGTTTCATAGGCCGCAGCCAGCACGACCTGTTGAGGATAACGTCGCACAATCTGACGCAAATTTTCGTCGTCCATCGGCCCATGAATGCTTGGATCAGTAAGAATCACGTCCAGAGAAACCGATCGCGCTCCAGCCGCCATTAGTTTCTCAATCGCCGTAGCATAGGCTGTCCGCTGCCAGGGCCAGGCTTGTACAGATGCCATTTCGGGATACTGATTGGGGTTCGCTTGATAATTTGCCCCCTGAGAGAGGGATTCTTGATCGATGGACAGAATCACAATGTTGTTGGGCGGCGGAACGGTGCCCCGCAAGCGAAAAAATAACCTCTGCCCTTGGCGCTCTAGAGATTGCACAGAACCGATGGCACTGCCTACCGCGATCGCTGCCAGTCCAGCCCATAATCCAATCAATCCATAATTCAGTTGCTTGAGTCGGTGTTGGTGTGATCTAGAGGCAGTGGCTGATGCGGGTTGAGCAGCTATACAAGGGCGATCGGTGCCCTCATGCGGTGGCAGTTGATGTGGTGGCAGTTGATGTGATGACATAGTAGCACGGTTAGAAGGGTAAACCAGGGCGAGGCAAGAGATTGGGCAAGCCTAGCATTCTGGGAACAGGAACTCCCGGAAAAAGGGCACGATAACTAGCCCGAATGTTGCGAAGACCAGGCAAACGAATCCGAAATCCCTGAAATAAATCGCCATTGAGAATCTGAGCAAATTCTTCGGCGCTCAATGACTCCACTGTGTGGGGCCCACGGTTGAGATCAATGGTCAATCTTTGCCCAGCCGTTAATAGAAGCGGCTCCTGCTCAACTACAGTTACCTGTGTGGTATCAAATTCCGCTTCCTCAGACACTGGCGGCTCTTCTATGAGTTGTGGATTTTGTGGAGCAGACAGAACAGATTGAGGGATTGGTGAATTTTGAGAGGATTGCGAATTCACTTCTACTTCGCCCTCTAAGACAAAAATTTGTTCCTGTTGTCCTTCTAACACGGTGACAGCATAGGTAGTCCCTCGCACCCCTGCAACCACACTAGAGGTACAGCCGTTCATAGCTCCATTCACTAGCAACACACCTCGTTGCAAATTGGCACATTGCCCTACAGTCAGAACGGAATTTTGAGACATTCGGGCGATCGCACCTGTATTAAACCGAAGTTGAGTGCGGGCCCGTCCGGTTCGCACGACTTGACCCAAAGTAGCTGATTGATTGACCCGGGTTTGCACATTTTGAATATAGACCTCAGAGCTATCCAAAATTTCGGTAATCGTCACCCGGTTTACCGAAGTTTGTGCATGAGATGAAGATTCTCCCCCCCCTGGCACCAAGATAATCAGCAAACCCGTCAAGAAACAGAGCAACCATCTAAACTTCCGGTTCCCTGCTAAAAGACAATTCAGATGTTCAAACATGATGCACCCCAATAGCCATAGTTACTCATCAGCTCAATACCTGAGGTTAGAGGATGTTTTGAAAGTGCTAAATACAACCCGAACCGCCCCCGCCCCCATCTCTTGGGAGAACCGAGCCTCAAAGCCCCTCAGAATTGGGAGATATAGGGGGCTAGTGCGAGATTTTTGATACTTTTCAAACACCCACTTAGGCAATCGCTAAAAATCTATTCGATATTTAATAGGAGAACTCAACAGAAGCACTATGGCAAATTTACCAGATCCACAAACCAATCCCTGGCAATTAAGGGTTATCTACAGTTTCAAATCCACGGCTTTTCCAGTAATTCTTGCTGACAAAGCAGCCCTATTGAATTGTCAGAGGTGAACGAACCAGTCTTACAAATTACTCAGGATTGCTACAGATGTGAATCTACTTCCTTTCCCTGGCGCTTTGGCGTTGGCGATCGCTCACAGCTACTTTGGCTGTAATTTAGAAGCAGCAAACCAGTCTCTTTGTAATGAAGAATGCCTATAATGAATGCCTGAGTGTTGTTATTGCTCAAATTAACCCATACAAGAAGTACACTTTATGCCAATCTTCATTTATAACGTTCCCACTTGATTTTTAAGTAATTTTGACGGATGGACGCAGGACACCACTTGCGACCCTCATGCAACTGAATCGGCTGACCGTAGCAAATTCAGAAGCAAATTCAGACATCCCTACGACGCTGTTGTCGATAGGTTAAGCGATAACTGTCTTAAGATGGACTAATTCATTATCAATAAATGAAGGATGGAATCCTTTGAGAATAAAAAGCATTAATTGTTGTCTTCTCGGAGGATGCTGAATCTTTAATCAGGTTCACTCTCATCCAACTGCATAGGAGTAAGCACTAATTTAGTTCATTAATGCAATCGTGCCCATTACTTATCCCCACTTTCCTATTGGCTACAGCAGTAACTTGCAGTCAATTTGGTATGGGAACTGGACTGCTGCCTTCAGGTTTAATGCGATTAGAGCAAGCTGGTCAGTCGAGTTCTTTCACCTATTGATGCAGAGTCGTTGTGCCTCATGAGAGTTAGTAAGCTAGAATACCTTGGTCTCGAGTCAGTTCATCTAAAGTTCGATCGCTGGCACCTCTAAACCAATGCCTTCTAGCCTGGATTGGTGAAATGTATGTTCCCTGAATATTTTAGGTTTAATCTTTTATGTCATCTCCTATGAACCGTCTTTCAATCTTTGTGGACGGGAACAATATGTTCTACGCTCAACAAAAGAATGGCTGGTTTTTTGACCCCAAAAGAGTCCTGGAACACTTCACATCGGACCCCAGTGTTCAGCTTGTGAATGCGTTTTGGTACACTGGGCTGAAAGACCCTCAGGATCAAAGAGGCTTTAGAGATGCCTTGATCAGCTTAGGCTACACTGTACGCTACAAGATCCTGAAGGAGTACTACGATGATAATTCTGGACGCTACTCGCAGAAGGCGAACCTGGATATAGAGATCGTTGTCGATATGTTTAACACGGTTGATCAGTATGATCGGGTCATCCTCTTCAGTGGCGATGGAGACTTTGAGAGAGCGATCGAACTCCTGCGGTCGAAAAACACTCACATTACAGTTGTCTCGACCGAGGGGATGATTGCCAGGGAACTACGAAATGCCACCGATCGCTATATTGACCTGAATGATATTCGCGACCAGATTGAAAAGACAGATGGTTAGAAATGAATTTGACTAGTTATGTAGACCCAAATAGAACTTCAGCCCGCTGCCGAATCGCCAACAAGTTAACTGCTAGATCGTGCTTTAGACAACGTTCAATTAAAGCAACTGGCATTGTGCGGGGGGGTAAAACCTGGACAACGTAAGAGAGTTGAGTGCTTTTGCGATCGCCTCCATCCAGAGCTTGGAGTAACCAACTGCCGGAAAAAGCTTTGAAGTCTCCTTCAACCATTTGAAAATCCAACCGATGGGGAAAGTGTTCTACCATATCTAAAACAACGCGAGCACAAAACTTAAGTTTTAGAAAAGACTGCGTGCCCAATTGCTCTAACCGAATACCACCAGTAGGGTGAGTGATACAACGGCTCTTCGCGAGATTGGGAATAAAGTCTGCCAGGTGCTCATAGTCAGTTAGGATTTGCCAAACTCGCTCAATCTCATAGGGAATTCGGATATGGGCCGAAATCTGCCGCTGCCGCCCTTCTACCCAATCCGTTTTCACCTCAATTTGAGTCAGAGTCAAATCGATTGGGGCTGCTGCCGCCAATTTTGCTGCCTCTTGCTCAACGATGGGAAGGAATTCATCAAATTCTGGATTCATAATATTAAGCATACATACTTAGCCCTGCTTATAAAAGAGCAGACTCAGAAAACTGAGGCAAAGTTATCGTAAAACTTGTCTCCCATGCCGTGTGATCCACTAGGGGTTGGCTGGAGACAGCGATCGCTCCGCCCAAATGATCTACTAGTGTCTTCACCAAAGCTAGCCCCAATCCGGTGCCAGGAACCGCTTTTTGGGTCATACCTGCGCCCCGACTAAACCGATCAAAAATCCGGGGCATTTCCTCCGGTGTAATTGCTGCTCCAATATTACAAACTTTTACCACAACCATCTGGCGAAATGCACCCGACTCTTGTTGCAGGGTTAGGCGAATCGTCGTTCCTGCCTCAGAGTACTTGCTGGCATTTGTTAACAACTCATGCAGAATTCGGTGAAAACTACTCATATCGGTGTGGAGGTGAATGGGATCGGGGGGAATCTCGGCTACTAATCGCAGTCCGCGATCGCGATATATCGGCTCAAAGTCTTGCACTAAAGCAGCTACTAATTCGGCAGCATTTACCAGCCCAAACTGCATCACCGCTTGCCCAGATTCCAATTTCTGTAAAGCTAGTAAATCATTAATTAAATTCGTTTCTTGAACGCATTGCTGCTCCAGAATGGTCAAATACTTGGCTTGTCGCTCAGGAGATAGAGACGCTTGCCGCAACATCCGAATGGCGATCGTCATGCTGGTCAGTGGTGTGAGCAATTCATGGCTGACGGTGCTCAAAAATTCTTCCCGCTGCTGGTTCAACCCGCGCAACTGCTCAATTTGATAACGCACTTTATCATACAGTCTGGTCTGAACTTCAAGACTGCGTTGCAGTTGAGCCGTTCGATCTTCCACCAACGCCTGCACCTGCCGGAGGGTAAGGGCTTGAAGGATGGCAGTACCCAGGTGAGCCGCGACTAACTCAGTGGAAGCAATTGCTTCAGATGTCCAACAGTAGGGTTGGTCGTGCTGCACCAGCAAACAGCCTAACAATGTGCCCTGGTTCTCCAGAGGCACGAGCAGCAGATCGACTCTGCTAGCGCAAGATGGGTCATCACTCTGCTGGTTTTCGGCGATCGCGATTGTTTTCTTTTCTACAAATAATTGTTGCATTAAGGTGCTTTCGGTCACATCAAAGCCAGAACTTGACCACAACGGGTTCGCAGGTCTGGTATCAGCCGTAGTTTGAACAGAAACTTCGCTTTCCAGAACAGCTTTCACTGGGTGGGCAGCGTTGGGCAAAGACCGATGCAGCGGGTTAGCATATTTAAAGGAAAATAACCGCCCTCGGCTGGACTGAAACGCTGCAACCAGACCTTTCAGGGTCAAGTGATAGATGTGGCTTAAATCTCTACCCTGGCGAACTGCCGTTGTCAGTTGATTTAACAGAGTATGAATCTTGGTCAGTTGTTGCGATCGCACTTGTGAATAGACTTGCAACAGACCAATGGCTATCAGGTCAGAGACGGAGGTGAGGGTCTTTACCTCGGCTTCAGTCCAAAAATAGGCTTGATGTTTGACCAGCACCAACAGCACATCCCCCTGTGGGCTTTGCACTTGAATGGCCATGAGCGCTCTCCAGTCTAGAGGCAAATTTGAGGCGACCTGGGATGTAAGCGATCGCTCATTCCAGTGCGGAGCGGTCAGATCGTTAACAACATCTGAGTAGTAAGCGTCTCGGCAGTCAGAGATTACCAAAAATTTAGTCCTGATCAGTGGATGAATCCTGTCGAGTCGCTGGAGCAGGAGGGGAAAAGGCTGGGAAGACAGGCTTTTTGTGTCTGCAAACACAAATTGTGGGACAACCCTGCCCATCTGTTTTAGCGCGATGAAACAACCATCGGTCAAGAAGGCTGTTTGCAGCAGCGCTACTATATTCTGAAGTGGTGCTGGTGAGTCAAGAGACGGAATCAGCAATTGTTCAATCTGAGGTTTAATTGTTTCTGGATTTTGTTGCGCTAATGAAATGCCAGGGGTCGGTTTGAATTGGGAATCCTCTAGATTCCTGTCTATTGAAGTTAAATTCCATGCCTCAGAAGCCTCTGGTTTTTCAATCATCTTCAACCTGGTTTGCTCCTGAAAATTCATACAAATTCACCTGAACGTATTTGTTTGTCTAAGAAACCGCAGTACTAGTCTGCCATTTTTGGTTTGCGGAATATCCCGCCAATCAAATTACATTGTTTTAGGAGAGTTTTGAGGGTCTGCAACCCTCAAAATTTCTTTGCAGAATACTAGTCGAGCAGCGATCACTTGAACTAGTTGAGTAAAGAAACTAAGCTAAGACAAGCCTGATTTAATTTACCCAGTTTAAGGGTGAACAGTATCCGTGATTTCTTCATCTTCGCTGTCATTCGTTATCAGTGTCACGCTGTCTTATCGTGTAAATACGAGTGCTGCCAAAATCCAATTCATTCTTGAATTTCCTGTCCTGTTATGGCTTTTGATTCAACCTCTGCTCAAACGGCTCATATCATCGGGACGGTCAAAGGCCCTGGTGAAACCGGCAATCAATACGTTTTGATTACTGAAGACAATCGTTACGTCAAGATTGGCGAATTTGTTTACTACGAAGTTCCCAGTCCAGATTCACCAGAACCTCTCCAGATCCTCGGTAAGATTTCTGATCGCCGACTCATTGACCATTTACCGGATCGAATTTTTGCTGATCCGGAAACCAATCCAGAAACGGTCGTTGCTCTCGTTGGCTTTGCCTACTCCAATTCAGCCATCTATGAAGTCGCTGTCGATGTGATTGGATATTTTCATCCAGCCTTGGGCTTTATCAACCCTCGTAAAGCGCCCGATCCAGGAGCGAAAGTATATTTAGCCACCAATGAGCGATTGCGGCTGGTGTTGAACAAAAAACCAGTCGGGGCGATCGGTTCAGCCCGCATCGGCTCTCTGCTGTTGCGCGATCCCGATGCAGTCCCTGTGGTGTTAGACGTGAAAGAACTGGTCAGTACCCACATGGCGATTCTGGCTGGGACGGGGTCTGGTAAATCCTACACTGCTGGTGTTCTGATTGAAGAACTGTTGTTGCCCTACAATCGAGCAGCGGTGTTGATTTTTGATCCCCACGGGGAGTATCACACCCTGTCTGATATGCGCGGCCATCCAGCCTTCATTACAGCAGATGGGTATGCTCCCCAAGTCAATGTGCTGACTCCAGACGATATTCACATTCGGATTTCATCGCTGGATTACTACGACCTTTTGACCTTGCTGCCTGAGATGAGCGATCGCCAACAAGCAATCTTAAGCAAGGCATACACCATCCTGAATCGCCACAAACGCGGAGAATTTCGTTGGGGAGTCCAGGATCTGATAGCAGCAGTTTATGAAGCCGATACCAGTGAGGATGAGGACGGCAACCTGAAAACGGGGTCTTCAGCAGGAGCGATCGAATGGAAGTTAGAGAAATTGGAGCGATCGCAGTACTTCCACGCCTATGATCATCTGTCTCCCCGCCAATTGTTTGAACCGGGGCAAGCCACCATTTTGCAGATAAACGAAATTAGCCAGGAAGAACAGCAGGTGATTTGTGCCGCCATCCTGCGACAAGCCTATCAAGCCCGCATGAATACGCAAAAAGAGCGCATCCAATCGGATGACGAGAATTATTTGCCCTATCCCGTCTTCATTTTGGTCGAAGAAGCGCATCGCTTTGCGCCTGCCCATGAACCCTCTCGCTGCAAAATGATTCTTAGAACGATCCTGAGTGAAGGGCGCAAATTTGGACTGGGCATGGGCTTAATTACCCAAAGACCAGGCAAACTGGATTCGGATGTGCTGTCTCAATGCATGAGCCAATTCATCATGAGGATCATCAATCCCGTAGATCAGGACAGTCTAAAGTATGGCGTGGAAGCGGCCGGACGGGATTTGCTTAAAGAACTGCCTGCTTTAACTAAAGGGCAACTGATTGTTGCCGGAGCTTGCGTTAATTCCCCTGTTCTCTGCAAAGTGCGAGAGCGCCTCACTCGTCATGGTGGCGAAACCTTGAATGCGCCTGCTCTCTGGCAAGATCATTTTCAGGCGCATCAAGTGCAAGCAAGGGCGATCGCCCAAGCCCCAGTCACTAGCCGTTCTCGTCCTAAGACCTTTAAAGGCGTAAGTATTGATTGAAGTCAGGCTCATGATTGACACCAGGAAGCGTGAACCCCAGAGGCCCAGAAGCGAAATGCAGCAATCTTTCAGCAATTGAACTGCACCGTTCACTCCTTTTCTTTCCCATAGGACTTAGGGCAACTCTCAGATCAACCTCTGTGTCCTTCGTGCCTCTGGGGTTTGTATCTGCTCTCCAGTATCAAATTTAGCTGTTGGGTTGCTTTTAGCTACTTTCAATTCAAAAATCAAATAGTTAACCCATAAATACTTCTTTATTGAATCTGGGTATTACAGTAGTGGAAGATCAAGAAATTGTTACATTAGTGGAGGTAAGCTCTAATTGCATCTCCTTTTGTGTTTCCATGACTGAACCAATTTCTGATTTAGAGACTCCTGGCACATCCTCTGCTCCTCCATCAGCGGTAGCTGCTTCATCTAAGGCTGCTCAAACGAGTGGCTTGCACTCATCTCCATCCACCAAGACAGCATCAACTGAGTCCTCAATTCCTCAACCTAGCTATGTCAAGTTGGCGATGCGGAACATGGTTCGCAAGCGGGGGACTTCTCTTTATCACTTTGCCTTGACCGTTGTGGGTCTGGTCGCTGTATTGGTAGGCTTGGCTTACTTAACTCGTTAATGAACTATGTTGATCCAACAATACGTTCACACCATCTTACAGTGCTGATGTTGACTGATTTGCCTGATATTTGAGCAGAGTTTGCAGTCATGCCAATCCCCATTCAGCTAGAAATGACTGTGCAGGATTGCTTTGAACAAGAGCACGGTTCTTTTTCTGCCGTTTCCTCAAAAACCTGGGAGACCTGGTTTCTCAATTGGTTGCAGAGTTTGCAGCCCACTCTTTCTCCTAACCATTCCTATGAACTCTGCCTGCGATTGACAACGGATGCTGAAATCCGAGAGTTAAATTCCCTCTATCGGCATCAAAATCAGCCAACAGATGTGCTGGCTTTTGCCAGCTTAGAGGTTGATGTTCCTGATGCAGATGAAAGGGAGGCAATGCCTCTATATTTAGGAGACATTGTGATTTCCATTGAAACGGCGAGGAAACAAGCTCAAGCACAACAACATCCTTTACAGCAAGAGTTAGCCTGGTTAGCAGCCCACGGATTACTGCATTTGTTGGGTTGGGATCACCCTGATGAAGCCAGCTTGCTGCACATGCTAAACAAACAAGACGAGTTATTACAACAGGTTGGAATTTTAATGCAACAGGATTGATATAAAATTCTAGCGATGTGCAACCAGATGTAACATAAGGTGCAACTTCAGTTGACTAATTTAGCGGAATTTGCCCTTTGATACTGAAGTTAATCAAATGTTTCCTCAAGGATTAATCTACTTGACCTTTCAGAGACGATGTGGCTATGACTCAAGAACTATCGACCGATACGCCGCCGCGACCTGCAACCCTGATTCAATCTCCCAATCGGGACTTGGCCTGGCAGGTGGCTGGCAGTCTCTTGGTGAGTTTTAAGTATGCATGGGCGGGTGTCCGGTATGCCTTTCAGACTCAGCGGAACTTTCGGATTCATTTGGTTGTTGGCTCAGTAGCGATCGCCCTCAGTCTGCTGTTGCACATCTCCCGAATTGAAATTGCCATTATTGGTCTGACGATTGGTTTTGTCCTGACCATGGAATTGCTGAATACGGCGATCGAATCGGTTGTAGATTTGACGGTTAAGCAAACCTATCACGAACTGGCTAAGATCGCGAAGGACTGTGCGGCTGGTGCCGTGCTCCTGTCTTCGATGGCGGCGATAGTCGTTGCGGGTTCGTTGCTGCTGCCTCCCCTCCTCACCGTTTTACTGGCTGTCATGTTTTAAAAACCATAAGGCAGAAGTTGGAAGGCATGGAGGATGGCTCTTGGTCTCAGGATTGAGATTTATAACGGTTTCGTCTCCAGTTACTCTTGAGTGTGTGGTATGATCCTTGTAATTGATAACTACGATAGCTTTACCTATAACCTGGTTCAATATCTAGGTGAGTTGGGAACAGACTTGCCGATCGCAGCAGAGGTGCAGGTTTTTCGAAACGATCAGATTACGATCGATGAGATTCGCCGATTACAACCCGACGCGATCGTCATTTCACCAGGCCCAGGACGACCAGAACAATCTGGGATTTCTTTAGACCTGATTCAGGAACTAGGACCATCCCTACCATTCCTGGGGGTTTGCTTGGGACATCAGGGCATTGGTCAGGTCTATGGTGGCAAAATTATCTCTGCTCCCACGATCATGCATGGCAAAATCTCCCAGATTCACCACACGGGGGTAGGCGTGTTCCAGGGATTAGACAATCCGTTTCCAGCAACCCGGTATCACAGCTTAGTGATTGATCCTGTTAGCTGCCCAGAGATTTTAGAAATTACTGCCCAAGTCGAAGATGGCACCATTATGGGTATTCGTCATCGCCAGTATCGCCACATTCAAGGGGTGCAGTTTCATCCAGAGAGCATCTTGACGACTTCAGGTAAACAGATCCTCAAGAATTTTTTGTTGAGTATTAACGAGTGCCCTAGATGAATCACCACAGAGGCACACAGGACACAGAAGTGGATCGAGGAGTTGACCTGGCTTTGAACCCTCCGGATCTGTTGTCTTCAGATAGCCCTCCTCACTTCTACCATCTGCCTGTACTTGCTCAGGAAGTTGTGGAGGGTTTGGCGATCGTTCCCAACGGACTTTACCTGGATGCTACCCTGGGTGGTGGCGGGCATAGTCGTCTAATCTTGCAAGCTGCCTCTAATACTCGAATCATTGGCATTGATCAGGACGAGCAGGCGATCGCTGCTGCTCACCATCAATTAGGGGAATTCGGCGATCGCATTCAGATATGGCATGGCAATTTCGCTGATTACGACCCCAAAGGTCAGCAATTTGATGGCATTCTGGCAGATCTGGGAGTCAGTTCTGCTCAATTTGACATCCCTGAACGAGGATTTAGCTTTCGACATACAGCCCCATTGGATATGCGAATGGATCAACAACAGGAATTAACCGCTGCTGAAGTAATCAATACCTGGGATGAAGCTGAACTGGCTCAAATCTTTTTCACCTATGGCGAGGAGCGGCTATCGCGTAAATTAGCTCGACGTATTGTCGAACAGCGCCCTTTTCATACCACAACTGAACTGGCAGCAGCGATCGCTCAAGCGGTGCCTGCGAAATATCGCTACGGGCGCATCCATCCTGCCACTCGCGTTTTTCAAGCCTTGCGGATTGCAGTCAACCAGGAACTGGAAGTGCTGGAACGCTTTTTAAGGCGTGCTCCCGATTGGCTGAAACCCTCAGGACGCATCGCTGTTATTAGCTTTCACAGTTTGGAAGATCGGATCGTCAAACACTCTCTGCGGGATGCGCCCCAATTGCAAGTCCTAACGAAAAAGCCCATCTTGCCAACAGAGACAGAAATACAGCAGAACGTGCGATCGCGATCGGCTAAGTTACGCTTAGGAATGAGAATATAATAAGTTAAATGCAACCGTCTTTTTCTACAATTGCCGTTTCCAAGGGTCTATCAATGTTTCCGGAAGCATTGTTACCCGGTTCTTTGCTCCCTTGCCATCCCGCACCGTCACCTGCCGATACTCAAAATCAAAATCTTCTACCCGTAATCGTAGCCCTTCCGTCAGGCGTAAGCCCGATCCATACAATAGGCTGGCGATTAAATAATGCACTCCGTCTAATTGCGACAACATTACCTTCACTTTAGAGCAGGTAAACACCACAGGCACTCTTTCAGGCGTTTTGCCCGCTCAATATCCGCAATGTCAGGTAAATCAATCTGCAATACGTAGCGGCAAAGAAATAACAACGCACTCAATGTCACATTTTGAGTCGAAGCTGCTACGTGCTGCTGAACCGCAAGATGCATCAGGTAAGTACGAATTTCATCTGCTCTCATTGCTTTGGAATGGCGTTTATGGTGAAACAAAATGAAATCCCGAATGTAGTAGACATAGGACTTTTCTGTTTTAAGACTGTAATGCTTGAGGCGGATTGCGTGACGCACTTGATCCAGTAATTTAGGTGATCCAGGTGATTGCATGGGTAGACTCAGTAGACGCACTAAGTTCAACCTAGCGATCGATTAAGGACAACAGAATCCGTATAAATCCTAGATTTTGGGGGATTAGACGACGGATCTGGTGGATTATACAGATAATCTGGGTATTAGACGACATATTCGTCGTCTAATACCTATGGATTCGGAGTTAGCCGACACTTTTGACGGATAATCCTGGCCATTGCGGAGTTAGCCGACGCAATTTGTAGCTAATTCCCTTGATTGCGGGATTAGCCACAAAATATGACGGTTAATATAGGTTAGACCTCCCCTAAAACCAACATTTCGTCTGGAAGTAAAATAGGTACTCTCTGTACTTTCAGTCTCGCCTCAGCAATTTGAGTGTACTCCTCAGAATGATCAGAAATAATAGCAGTGCGACCATGTAGCCTAGCAGCCTGCGCCGTTGTTCCAGAGCCAGACATTGGATCAAAAACTAAGTCGGTTTCCTTAGTAGTCATCAAATAAAGTTTTTCAAAAACAGGTACAGGTTTTTGGGATGGATGTCCTGTTTGCTCTTTCCTTCCAACAAAGCCTACGAGGAGTGCAGTCTCAATAACATCTGCGGGAGCAGAAAGATCTGCTTCAATTACACTTGTTGGACCTGGTATATATCTAAGCTTCCCCTGAGCTTGCTTTATCTTCTGAGCATCATTCAAAAATGTTCTGGATAGGTAGCGATATGGAAGTAGTGATGATCCAGAGTACTTACTGCAAAAGCATTCTATCCAATATTTGCTAATATAAACTACATGATGAAGTCAAGCTAACCCGTTCCATGAAAGATATTCTCGTGCATCTGCTTTTGTCGCTGGTCAACTTTTTGTTGAAGAGAAATCCCTTCAGACAACGCATTTCTAGACTCGTGAGAAGTAGTTTATCCTTCTCCAAAAAGCTGGATAATCATGTGGGGGCAATTTGGTACTTCATCCACAACTACAACCTCCAGCTAGCCATGCGTTGAAACTCATCATACCTCCGAATCACTACCAAACCCAAAACTTTTTCGGGTTTTATTTAATTCACGTTCCTTAGCAACGCCAAAATCAAGTAGGATGCCCGTAAGAAATATCCATTGCGGGAGGAATTGATTTGGTTCGTAAACGATTTGTGATTGAGATGGGCATGGGCATTGACCAACACGGGCAGGAGCCAACTGTGGCAGCGATGAGAGCAGTCCGAAATGCGATCGCCCACAATGCCCTCCCTGGAATTTGGGAAGTCGCGGGCTTGAGTGATCCCAATCAAATGATCGTCGAGGTGCAGGTGGCCGTTCCCTATCCTGAACAGGTGCGGCAAGCAGAAGTCTTGTCTGTCCTGCCGTTTGGTCAAAAAAGTTTAACTGTGCAATCAGGAGGAATGGTGGTGCAGGGAAGAGCGATCGCAGCCCTCAACGATAAAAATGATGAGATGTTAATTGCAGTCGCTGCGGTCACCGTGTGGGTAGAACAGGAAACCTAATGGTTTACCGGTCAAAACACAAAGGAACGTGAATTAAATAAACCCACAAAAAAGTTCGGTTTTATCTAATCCTGCATCCTTAGTGTTCTGTCAAGGAAGTTTTGAGGGGTCTGTGACCCCTCAAAACTTCCCTAATTTTATTTTGATTTGCGGGATACCCCGCAAATCAAAATTGACAGACCACTAGCGATTGCTGTTGGTTAACGGGTCTGCATTTCTGAAGGCTGTTGATCTGGTGTTTGGTTCATGGCAACCCTACCCAAGCTTTCGCGACCAGAAAACAGCAGGGCTGAACCTGACGCTATTGGCAACGGCATCATGACCCTCTAGGCGATCGCGTCATTCAATGCCTTCGAGATCAGCAGCGCAACCTTGCTAATAATTAGTTTGACATTGATCGATAACTGCGGCGTTGACTAAATCGTTGAACGTGAGCATACTATTATTGAGCAATTCCACCAGTTCCCCCCGTGTAGCCAATTGATTAGGTCGAAACGTTCCGTCTGGCAGTGCCAATAGAACGCCGTAACTTTCCAATAAACCTTGTAAATCTTGAAAAAACCAATCTGTAGAGCTAACATCACTAATTTGACTGAGTGATGTGATTTGTGCAATTAAAGAATTATCATAAACAATGGGAAGATAGGATGAGTGATAAGGCGAAATTTCACTATTATCGGAGTCTTTGCTTACAGTTACATCAAGATAATTATTAACATAAGCATTAAGTAAACGGTTAACAGCAGCAGCCATTTCAGCTCTAGTTAAGCTGAGATCCGAATAAAACCGTTCATCTTTTAGGGGAAAAAACGGCAAATCCTGATTCCCAAGCCCGCTTTCCTTAGCCAAGCTTTTATATGACTCGTAATACCAGGCCCTTTCGGAAGTGACATCCTCAGGAGGATAAAAGTCATGTTGATTCGTGATCTCTGGTAAACGGCATCCCGGAATAGATTGAGCAGCAGAGTTTCTTAGCGCAATCAGCTGACTCCAGAGGTTTATAAAATAAACGATGAGTTGTTCTCTACTAATATGTTCGTAACTACGGAAACTGCGATCGCTATATAACGGTGGAGAGATTTCATACGTTTCTATAAGGGATTGTAAAGCTAGGAAATAAGCATCCTGAGGATCTGCATCTGTTATCTGATCCACACTTTTCAGTTGTTCTAGTAGAAAAGGACTCTTGGGTTTAGCTAGTAAATTCCAAAAACTCCATGTTATAAAAATTGTCAAGGGAATCAATGCAAAGCCAGCTATTCTCCAGAGTTGACGGAACCTTGCCTCCCGGAGCAGACGATTCCGCAATTCAACGCTTTTTTGAATAAAGTTCTGCTCTGCTGGACTTAGATCCTCGTGATATTCCTTCAGTTTTTCTTCTGCCTCCACCAATGCTGCTCCACGCAATAATGAGCCTTCATCGCCTTGCGTCGCCTGCCACTGCGCTATCGTTCCTCGCAGTCGTTCCTGCCAGGTGCGAAATACTCGGTCAGTTATCATCCATTCTCGCAGTTCTCCCCAGTTACGCAGCAATGCTTCATGCACTACTTCCACCGTTTCCATCTGATTGGCATCAATCCGACTGGTAACTACCAAACGATCATCTGCCAGTTGTTTCACCAGTTCCCAATTGGACTCTCCCAATTCCGCCTTGGTTGCCAGCCGCCGCGTATCTTCCGTTCCTTCGCCTGGACGTACCAATTGGATGAATATACGCCGCATTTGTTGTTGTGCTGCCGGACTCAGCTTGCCATAACTCTCATCTGCATGTTGGGCTAAGGCTCCCTGCACCTCACCAATATCTGTATAGGCAACATGGGTTAACCGTTTCCCCTGTCGTCGTTGCCATAGCTCTGTTAAGGCAAATTCCAACAAAGGTAAGTTTCCAGGTTCAGCCTCTACATCTTTGAGGATGCGTTCTACCAGTCCTGCTTCAAACGTTACCTCTAATTTTTCAGCAGGTTTGGTAATCATATCTGTCAGTTCTGACTGATTCATTGGACCGAGTTTCAGGTCAGCCTTTTGTAAAACATCGGCAAAGGGACGATATGCCAGGGCATTGCCCAAAAAGTCTGCCCGCATCGTCGCCACCAGCACCAGCGGCAAGGGTTGAGGTTGGGCAGGGGGCAACGTGGCGAGGACGCATTCCAGAAAACTACGCCGGGTTCTTTCCTCCGTACACAAGGTATACAATTCCTCGAACTGATCGGCAATCAACAAGACTCGCTGATTTGGGTAGTTCTGTTGAATCCGGGCAATGACATCCGCCAGCAACACCTCCCCATTGTGCAAATAATGGGTGAGTTTGCGGGCTTGAGCAATCTGATCCGTGGCATCTAGCGCGGGTTGATAGAGCGGCACCAGAGCCAGAGCCAAGGCATGAAACGGGTCACTGCCTGGTCGAAAGTGGGTAAATTGCCAGTGTCCAGTCTGTTGCAACCTGGGCACCAGTCCCGCCAGCACGACGGAAGACTTGCCACTGCCCGATGCCCCCAAGACGGGAACCAAGGCACGGGTTTGTACCGTTTTAACCAGTTCCGCTACAAACACATCGCGGCCAAAGAAAAACTCGGCATCTTCTGGCCCAAAGTGAAACAACCCGCGATATGGACAGGGAAGGTCGTCCCGTAATGACGGATCGCTCACAGAGACAGAACAGGACTCTTCCCGGTAGTAATAGTAGTTGTAGATAATGTGGCGGGACTGGTCGATTGCCGCATTTCCGGCAGCAGTCACAAAGGCAGTAGCGTTCTCATTGCCCTGAACGGCAATATCACCAGCAGATTGCTGCTGCATCGGATGGGGTGGATTTGACGAGTCCTGGGGCATGGGTTCGCCTGCTTAACGTCATCGAATGAGTTGATATCACTTTATCATTTGAGTAGGGATGATGGTTCCGTGTACCTCATCTTTTTGCAGCAGGCATCTCGCCATGTATCATTGACGAATGGTGTCAGTTGTTCTATTGGGTGAGCGTCATCGCAGGAGCGTGGTAACGAGTAGATAGGCAGATAGCCCACCTTTAGCTCAAGGTTTTAGGAACATGCAACCCCAAGGTGACAACTCTGGCACACATAAACAAACTCAAGGCAAACCACAGCCCGTGCGGATTTTGGGATTGCCAGAAGGCGATCGCCATTGCTCCACAACCCACAACCGCAGCAATCAGCGAGGAGTTTCGCAAAATTCTGCCTGCGGTCAATCCTAAAAAATAGCCATCAAGCATAAACGCCAGGGAACCCATTCCCAAGATGGGGAGTAGCCATAATACAGACTGACTAACCTGACCAACGATATCTGTATGACTGGTAAGTAGGCTAAATAATGGTTCTGACATCAGAATGAATGTTAGTGCAAAGAGTAATCCCAGAGCAAAACTAATCCAACCAGAGAGCCAGACGAGCGATCGCAATTCCTGTTTGGCTCCTTGCCCCCAGAAAATTCCCGCATAACTCTCGGTAGCGAAAGCCACCCCATCGATAAAGTAAGCTGACAGGGTGACAATTTGCAACATTAATGAATTCGCCGCCAATACGCTAGTTCCCAGGGCTGAACTCAAGTTAGTAAACAGAGCAAAGGTAGACACTAAAACGAAGGTGCGAATGGTGATATCGCTGCTGAGGGAAAAGGTGGCTTTGAGGGCAACCGGATCGAAAATTTGGGGGAATAGAATAGCAAATTGCTTTAATGGAATTTCTCTAATGACCAAGACTAAACCGACACACAACATGAAGTACTGACTCAGAACCGTACTCCATCCTGCACCTGCACTGCCCCAACCCCAACGAACAATGAAGAGATAATTTAATCCAACATCGGTGCTGTTGGCGATCGCAGACAACAACAAAACTTGACTCCCCTGTTTCCGTCCCAGAAACCAACCGTTCAGCACAAAATTAATCAATGTCGCCGGAGCACCCCAAATCATGGCGTTGTAATAGTCCAGACCAGCCGCTTTCACCTCAGGTGTGGCTCTGAGCAGAGCAAAGCCAATTTCTCGTAAGGGATACTGTAACACCCAAATCGCTAAGCCAAATCCCAATCCCAGTAGAGCATTGCGGAATCCAGTCAGGATTACTGCTGCTGGCTCATTGCGGCCAACGGCTTGGGCCGTCATTCCCGTCGTGCCCATCCGCAAAAATCCAAACGTCCAGTAAATGTAGTTGAACAACACTGTTGCCAGCGCCACTCCCGCTAGATACCGAATCTCAGACAGATGTCCCAGAAATGCAACATCGATTAATCCGGCTAACGGCACCATCAAATTGGACAAAACATTGACGATCGCTAATCGCAAAAAAGCACGGGAAAAGTCAGGCAGATGCAACATGGTGAACAGCAGAAGATTTCAAGCTGATCATAACAAGCTGTTTCAAGGCACCAGCACCATTGAATGTGCTCCTCGGGTCACAGGAATCGCATAGCGGGTCTGCACCAGCAACGGCTGGGGATGCAGGGGATCGGCAGCGATGCGCCAGAAATCAATCGAGCCACCTGGAATGCGATCGTCAAATTGGTCATAAGTCACCACCGCCAGATATTGGCTGGAGGCATCAAAAGCAGCGGCTTCGGGCAAGATGCCATCGTAGGGATAGTCGGCGATATGGCTGAGTTGTCCAGTCTGCGGGTCCAGGGTAAAGAAACTCAGGGAAGAAAACCAGGTGATGCGATCGTCGTCATAGGGCAGATAGCTGCGCTCTAGATTCGTTGTCACTACATAGCGACCATCGGGACTGACCGCTAACCCCTCTGGACTGACTCCAGTCATTGCCCTGGAAACGAGAGCGTGACGCGGGGAGCCATCAGCTTGTGTCCCAGTTTCCAGGCGAATGCTATTGATGCTGCCACGCGGCGCTTCATTCCAGCGGCCTTCGACATCAGGGCCCCAGAACAGGTTGTTGACAATTAGATGGCGACCATCCGAGGTGAAGCGGGCCATGAAGGGAGCCTTTTCAATCTGCACCACATTGCCCCAGGGTTCTAGGGTGATAGCCGTGCCCTGAACCGAAACATGGGCAAACGCTACTGTTACGCTATTTTGTTACTGTGGCTCAAACTCTCCATTTTGGCCGAGCCGCCGAGCAACTCAGCATTACCCAACCTGTTCTCAGTGACCAAATTCAGCGTCTCGAACAGTTGCTGGGTGTCCAACTCCTGCATCGCACCAAACGAGTCGTGCAACTCACCGAACCCGGACGCATTTTCCTAACCGCAGCAATTCAGGTTCTAGAACACGCCAGAGGAGCGATCGCCACCGTGCAACGAGCCGCTCAAGGTCTTGTAGGGCAATTGTCGATTGGTTACACCGGTCCGGCTCTCTACACTGTTCTACCAGAGATTGTGCGGACATTTCGCGATCGCTATCCCGATGTCGCGCAGGAAGTAACCCCCCAACCCACCATGATTGGCTTAGTTGCTGCGGGTTTGGGCATTGCCCTCGTTTCTTCCTCCATGCAAACCATCAGCCGCCCTGGAGTCGTCTACCGAGAGCTTCAGGAGGCAACCCCAGTGCTGAGACTGGCGATCGCCTGGAACGATGAGGGGCGATCGTTCGTTCTGCAAAACTTTTTACAGGTGGTTAACACACCCCTGTTTGGAGTTAAAAGGCATTTTGATTATTGATCTGGGTGAGGATAACCTCAAACTTCAAAAGCGAGTTTCAAATTCCAATAAAATGCGATTTTCGTCCTCTAAGTTCGTTGTCCCCAAAACCCGAAGTTCATCACTCAGCCGATAACCCAAGTTGAATTGAGGCGGTAGACCATCATCGGTCAAAATTTGGAGGGCAGAGAAGGATAAGTTATCTGTAATGTTAATCCCCAGTTCGGCAGCCACACCAAAAGAAGACGTGCGATCGTTGGCAGAACTGATACTGGTTGGGTAGAGGCGAAATTCACTCAGTCCTAAAGCATTGATAATAAAGTCCTGCACGGAGCCTAGAATAGCTGTGCTGGCTAGATTTGCCAGTGCCAAGGTGCCATCTCCTTGTCCCAAACTATCAACAAAACTCCCTCCTAACAGACCAATGATTTCACTGCGATTGCGGCGTGGATCGCTAGTTAACTCTAAAGTATTCAGTTCGCGATCGATGCCTCCTTGGGTCAAGAGTTCACGCGCCACTTCATCGGCAGGACCGCGAACGGTGGCTTGAATGCGAACCGTGCGGAAAGCGCCAAAATCTGTAATGGGGCGGTCTTCAATCTCGGAGACAGCAAACGGAGTAGAAACTTCTACCGGAGTGCGAGTCACCTCGGGTACTGAACTAACCAAACGGACATCAATATAAGGATTCAATCCGTTCTCTGGATCAAAAACAGCCCGATTATTATACCTGGAGGCTAACCCAAAGCGAGTTGTAAACAAGTTGAGTTGCCCTCTAACCAATTCAATTTCGCCCGCTGGCAACAGATTGTTGACATCACCATTAAGAATGCCATTGATTGTCAACTCTCCAGCAATCTGAAAATCCATCACAGGTTGTTGAACGACCCGGAGGCGATCGCCCAAAGCCACCTCGAAATCATTCAACCGAGGCGGCGTAAAAAATGTATTTTCGTCATCAGGCTCAGGTAGAGCAGGAGCAGCGCCCAACTGCGTATTGGTAGGAATATGAATTCTACCATCACTAAGAACGACTTCACCGCTCAATTCAGGTGCCAGTGCTGTTCCTGTCACTACGACCTGGCCATTCACCTGGCCATCATACAAATCTTGCAGGTCAGGGGTTTGATACTCTAGAGCAATTTGACAGAGGGTGAGCGTGAGTGGGGAGGTATCAGGAGGGGTGATCGAAATGCCTCCGGTGGTGTCCACAGTTTGCAAAGATTGGCAAACATCGCTGACTCGTTCGGCTATTGAGGGGGGTTCAACCGGACCTGCAACGTCTTCCGGTAAGGGAATTGATGGGGTAGGCTCTAACTCTACAGGAAAGAGGAGAGGAATTGTGCCACTGACTACCAGTTGACCATCGCTGAAGTCGCCTTGCAGATTATTGGCTATGATGCGATCGCCCTCGAACTGAATATCACCTGTGAGATTGGTAATCGGTTCAGGTAGCAAATTAGCACTCAACGTGACGGCTGCAAAGGTGGCATTGCCGCTGGCAGTGGGTTGTTGCAATGTGCCCCGCACCTCTAAATTAACATCTCCGTTCCCACCTTCCCAACGGATTTGTTGCTGAGACAGTACATTAATTACACTCAAACCTTCATTCTGGACATTCACATCTAAAATAATGTCTTCAGTGAAAGCGATTTCTGGGAGTAACGTAATTCCCTCTGCTTCAGGTTGGGTATCCATAAATTGAAAGGCATAGGGAATACTACCTGCAATTCTGAAGGGTTCTTCATCCCCAGGATCTGGGCGAGCGACTAGAACGCGAGTATCAAAATTGAGCCGAGCATTGATGTAACCAAAACGAACTTGTGTATCCGCGACGTTAGAGCTGTTCAGGGTCGCGTTATTTAAGGTTATGGCTCCTACAACTTGTGGATTAAGCACACTGCCTGAGAGCGTGGCTGTACCGTTTAAGTCCCCATTCAAATTAATCGGTAATTGAGCTAACTCTCGTATCGGTTGCAGCGGAATATTTTGTGCCCTTAATTGTCCTGATTGTTCTGCTCCTCCTAAAACGCCGGAGAAAGTGAGCGATCGCTCCAGCACTTCACCTGTTGCCAACTCTTCTGTAGACCAAAATCGCACAGGTAATAGAGTCAGGACATTATCGGCAAACGTGCCAGATGCCAACACCTGCTCTACACTATATTCACCCCACCGCCAGTCTTGTCCCTCCAAACCAAAATCGATCGCCAGTCCGGTTTGCGGCCCACCTGACAATTCAATCACACCAGCAAACTGCCCCGTTAACTCAGATAGTTCGGGCAGGATGGCAGCCTCTTGACGGGCGCGTTGCTGTTGGCTCAACAGTTCGTTGATTTCAGAGAAACGGCGCAATTGATTTAGTAGGGTTTGTTGTTGCACATCAATGGGAACGGTAGCCACACTGGCCTCTACTTCTGCTTCATCACCCGGTCTTGGGGTAAAGGCAGGGACTAGCTGTCCCTGTTGGAATCGTTGCAGATCGGCTAGCTCAAAGATTTGCAGGATTTCTAACACGTCTTCCAGTTTGCCATCAGCGGCCTCCACTGTTCCCTGAAATTGCGAGTTAGCCAAATTAAATTCCCCTGAAATTAAGTAGCGACTGGAACCAAACAACAGTTCGCTGGTCATCAGTTCAGCCAACCCGTTGCTGTAGCTAAATTCTCCACTAAACTGATTGGCTTGCAAAAAGCCCAGAGCAGGTTGGGCGATCGCTACCGTTCCGTCAACCCTGGGATTTGATAAGTTGGCTAAATCGGCGGTAAAATCGCCGCTTAACCGACCTGCTACTGTATCCAAGCCCTGTTCCGGTGCGGGAGCAATCCCCAGCACTTCGATCGGGAAGTTTTCTAAACGGGCAGTGAGGCGGGTGCCATCGCTCTGTCCCACCGCTAACAATTCATCTTGTCGGATCAGAAATTCAATCGGACGATTCTCTGCATCCAATCTGGCAAAGATGCGATCGTTCTCTCCCGTTAAATCCAGATTGAGTCCTTCCCCGGTCACATAGCGCACGTCTCCAGCCAGTACTGGATCAAAGTTAAACTCATTCACCACCAAATTGTTCAGGCGCAGTTGCCCGACCGCATTGGGTGCGGTGGGCGTGCCGTTCACCCGACCGTCAAAGCTGACCAGACCCGCCAGTTGCACTTGCGGTGGAATGGCGACGGGCAGGTCTTGCAAGTCGAAGTCATCTAACCGGGCAGTCAGATCAAAAAGTTCGATATTTGGGGTCGTGTCAGCAAAGCGGATAGCCACAAAGCCACTGGCTTCCAGTCCGGGGCCGGTGACTCGGGCCAGTTCCAAGCGATCGCCCGTCCAGCGAAATTGGGCATCCAACGGTCGATCTAGTTGGGCAATCCCCTCTGAGAACTCAGCCCGTCCTTCCGCTTGAATCGCATTGGGACTGAGGTTGGCTAAAGTGCCTGCTAACCGTACATCTCCCGTAAGCGTACCGCGTAGTTCGTTTGAGAATTGACTGAGGGGCAAATTGTTGGCATCAACGGTGGCTCTCCACTGACCCTGATTGAGCGTGCCATTCAGGTTAGCGGAGCCTTGAGCCAGGTTGAGCACCCCTCGACCGTCGGCTTGAATGGCATTGGGGCTGAGGTTGGCTAACGTGCCAGAGAGGTTGACAACACCACTACCCACTCCCTGTAGATTCGGCGAAAATTGGCTGAGCTGGAAATTCGACCCATTGACTGTGGCATTCCAGCGTCCCTGGTTCAGGTTGCCCGTCAGGTTAGCCGTGCCTTGGTCGAGGTTGAGGACTCCCTCAGCGTTCGCTTGAATGGCATTGGCATCAAGTTGCTCAATCTGTCCAGAGAGCCGCACATTGCCACTGGCCGTGCCTTGCAGGTTCGGCGAAAATTGGCTGAGTTGAATTCCCCGTCCCTGCGCGATCGCCTGCCACTGTCCCCTGGCGGCATTGGCTGTCAGATTAAGGCTGCCCGCAGCCAGATCAACAACTGCTTCAGCCTCGGCGCGAATGGCGTTGAGGCTGGGGTCATTCAAATTTCCCGAAAGACGGGCTGTGCCATTCAGTACCCCGTTGATGTTGTCAGCAAACTCGCTCAACTGCACTCTAGAACCTGCGATCGCCGCCTGCCATTGTCCTTGAACGGACTGTCCGGTGGCGGTCACTGTCCCTCCTGCGACTTGGAAGATGGTGTTGGGGATACGAATGGTGTCGCCAGCGATTACCACTTCGCCCTGTCCAGGATAGGTGGCTTCTGGGGCCTGCCAGCGCACAGTCGTTTCAAAGTCCTCAAAGGTGCCGCGCACCTGGGCGATCGCTGCTAACTGTCCTAAGCGAATTTGCTCTGAGGTCAAACCATAGGCACGAGCCAGAGCATCTCCGGATAAATTCGTTCCGGCAAAATCAAAATTCAACTGCTCTGTTTCAAAGACTATTTGCCCCTCTCCTGTGACTTCTCCCCCTTGAGCCGGAATCGCTCTCACGTTCTCAAGCTGTAACTGTTCTGGGGTCACAGAAAACTGACCCTGAACCTGAGCCACATCAATGCGATCGACTCTCACAGGACGAACATTCTGAGCCGTGCCCTGAATTTTTGGAGTTTCCAATGCGCCTGTTACCTTGAGGTCGGCATCGAAGGTGCCTAGAATAGGCACGGGCACGTTCAGTTCAAAGGTATCGAGGACGTTTTGGGCAGTGACCGATCGCGCCTCAGCCGCCAAGTTATAACCCTTTTCTAGATCGATGGTGCCGCTGGCCGTTGCCGGAATTTGACCATAGCGACCTCGCACGTCTTCCAGCGCAATTTCTTGACCCTGAAAACGCAATCGACCATTTGCCTGGTTAAAGTAGCTGGGTACTCCCAGAATGGCAGCAGTGACATCTTGAAATCGGGCAGTACCATTTACCCCTGCCAGTTCCGTGCCCTGGATCTCAACGGTCAAATTACCCCAGAGCCGACCAGTCTCAGCCACTAATGGCAGCGGCAATAGAGACAGGACTTCGGGAGCGGGCACTGCTTCACCCAGAATCGAGAGCTTTGTACGGTTTACCTCCAAATCTGACCGTCCTTGTAACTTAAAGCTGCCACCTTGCTCGGGCTGACCCGCCAATTCAAAGGAAATATCCTGATAGTTATTGAGAAATGTTACCTGTCCATTAACCTGGGTAATTGTCACAGGCGGCGGAATGACAATTTTGGGAGTGTCCTCTTGCTGTTGGAAGCGAGCCGAAGTTGGAGCCGAAGGCCCGGCTGGCGTGGAGTCAGTCGGATTAGTGGAATCGGTCAGCAGACTGGAGTCACCAGAGTCAGGTAATTCAGGGATGTTATCAAGATCAAGCTCGGCTTCCGTTCGCTTGGCAGCAGGCGCTAACACGATCCGTCCATCTCGTACCCCTAGCTGGTTCAGCTCGATGAATCCCTCTTCCTGCTCCTCAAATTCGGGCAGTTGTAACCAATCGCCATCAGCGGATTGATCAATAAATACATCCGGTTCTACCAAAGTGATATCCAGCAGCAATTTGCGGTTGAGTAGCGCCTGCCACAAGTTAAACTGCACCTCTATGGCTGCGGCTGTCGCTCGATCGCGATCGGTTTCTGTAGGGGGAATAGAGGATTCACCCAACCGCAAGCTAGCTAATGTGAACCCTTCGACATCTCCGACCTGAACTGGACGATCTAGTAAATCACTCAAGACCTCTGACACTTGTGGGGCAAGGCGTTCATCTACGTACTGTAGCGCCCAACGAACGGCGATCGCACCTGCCACCAAAAGAGTAGTTCCCACTCCCAGACCAACCCCAAGCCAGAGACGCGATCTCCAGCGTCTTCTCGCTCTGGGTTGAGGATTGGGATCGGAAGAATTGGACATTTAGCCTCCACGCCCACTGATGAACAAGCAGAACTACCCTCGTTAGACGCGAGTTTGGCTCAGTAGTTTCTTGACTAAGGCAATAGTTTAAGTTTCTCCGGGAGTGTAGCATAGTCTGATAGCTTATCTATCACTTGCTTCCCCTGGTTTATCGTCGGCAAAATCGTTCTCCTTAAAAGATAGAAGAGCACCAAATTTTGAATAGACTGAGGTGTGGGACGAAAGTGAAGTTCTAGTGACTACGGTTCACCCTCATAGTCAGGAAGTTTCTATGCGCGTTTTTGTGTTGCTTTTTAATGCCCGAACTGAAAATGAAGGGATTCACACGCTGAAAGTAGGCGATCGCAATTTGATCTTAATGTTTGAATCAGAAGATGATGCGACCCGCTATGCTCTCTTGTTGGAAGCTCAAGACTTCCCCACTCCTACCGTTGAACCCATTGACCACGAAGAGGTGGAAGAATATTGCCGGGGAGCAGGGTACGATTTCAAACTCGTTCCTCAAGGCTTCATCCCTCAATCGGATACCGATCGCTTCCTTCTGGTGCCACCCGGACAAAACCTGGAAGCGACAGATTGGCAACCCGATGTTTCTAAGCCGTCTATTCCTAATGATGAGCTAGATCAAATTCGACGGCGTTTAGAAGGATTGTTATAGGACTCGGGTTGATTTTGTGCGATTGCTGTATCTCTCATACAAAAAGTTTAGTTTTAGTCATAGCTGTTCCTGGTAAAACTCATGGTTGACCTGATAGAACGTGGGCATTTGCTGACTGAGCAGGCCAATCCCCTCAGTCAAAATTTGGATCAGATGACCGCTCTAGAGATCGTCGATCTATTTAACCAAGAAGATGCTCGAACCTTGGCGGCGATCGCCGCTGCCCGGGAACTTCTGGCCACAGCCATTGACCAAGGAGCCGAGGCTTTACGGCAAGGGGGGCGCTTGTTTTATGTAGGGGCTGGCACCAGTGGCCGGTTGGGGGTACTGGATGCAGCCGAATGTCCTCCTACCTTTTGTACACCGCCTGAGCTTGTCCAGGGCATTATTGCTGGAGGAGCAGGGGCACTGGTGCGAAGCTCTGAGGATTTAGAGGACAAGTTAGAAGATGGTGCTCAGGCGATCGCACAGCGCCATATCACTCAGCTAGATATGGTGGTAGGCATCACCGCAGGTGGTACGACTCCCTACGTGCATGGGGCCTTGCGAGCCGCCCAACAACGAGGCAGCACGACGGTTCTGATTGCCTGTGTCCCAACTTCTCAAGTGGCCAGCGAGGTTGATATTGACATTCGTTTACTGGTGGGACCAGAGATTTTGGCAGGTTCCACCCGGCTGAAAGCAGGAACAGTGACCAAGATGGCCTTAAATATTCTCTCAACTGGCATCATGATCAAGTTGGGTAAGGTCTATGGCAACCGTATGGTGGACGTGTCTGTCACCAATAAGAAACTGCACGATCGGGCTTTGCGAATCTTACAAGATTTAACCGATCTCGACCGAGCCGCCGCAGCCCTGTTGCTGGAACGCAGCGGTCGTCGCGTTAAGCTGGCTTTGTTGATGCATTGGGCAGAGCTGACCGCAGCAGAGGGCGATCGCTTATTAGAGCAACATCAGGGTAATCTGCGACAGGCAATACTGCATCGTCAAACTGAGATGATAAACACGGGCAGCACTTCATAAAAATTCAAATTTTATTTATAAGTATTCTCCTCCAAAGGGAATTTAAGGATGATACATTAGTAGCCTTAAGATAAAGCTATATCAGGAAGTCGCATCTATCTGCACTGCTCCAACTGCACTGCTCCAACAACGGTTACTAAGTCGTTTACGCTTCAACTTTGGATTAATCTTATTCAGGTCATTTTTGGCTTGGATGGGGTAGGTCTAGCTAGCGTCCTCCGTTCAAAAAATCCTTTCAGCAACCAGATTCAGTAGCAGGATACTTGCTAGAGATGCATAATGAAACCTTAAGCAGCTTGAAGTTCCAGGCTGTGCTGGGTTTTTATATTCCTTTTGACGTATTGGCTCTGTACTTGAGGCAGAGGGATTTTGAGGATGATGAGCGTATTGCTTTTGGTGGCTGCATTTACCCTTTTAACCTGGGGGTTTCTTCGGGCTAAGCCCTATGGTCAGTTGGGGCTTTTGGTTTGGATGCAGGCGGTCGTTTTAATCATCCCTTGGCTCGTTGTCTTTAGCTCATTAGCCACAGGAACGGTTCTCAACCTTGTCTGGGTGCTTTTTCTACTGGTCTTGTCGATTGGGATCTACATCGTGTTGGGCAACCGTTTGCGGGCTATGGGCGATCCAGATGCGCTCAAAAAATCTTCTCATCCAGCGATCGCTCCTCCTGAAGGGTCTATTCAGCCGACTGTTGATGCAAAATTGTCCTCGAACCAGCCACCGAAACCAACTGCGAAAGTTGCCACCGATAACCCCATGCCCGCCGAAGATTTAAGCCGAATTCAAACTATTTTTGGTGTAGATAGTTTCTTTGCCACGGAAACTATTCCTTACCAAAGCGGTGCCATCTTCAGGGGCAATCTTAGGGGCGAGGTGAAAACAACCTTTGCTCAGTTAACCGCAAATTTAGCAAAGCAGGTTGGCGATCGTTATCATTTGTTTTTGATGGCAGGTCTAGATGACAAACCCGTCGTGGTGGTTCTACCCAGTGCGACCGCTCCCAAACCTGCTCAAGCAATTCAGTGGGTGTTGGTCTTCATCCTGGCTTTAGCAACCGTGGCAACCGTGATGGCAGCAACTGGTCTATTGTTGGGATTTGATTTATCCACTAACTTGGAACGGTATCAAGAAACCTTGCCCATCAGTCTTGGCATCTTCGCAATTCTGGCAACCCATGAGGTTGGTCACTGGTCACTGGCAATTCGCCATCAGGTGCGTCTGAGTCCACCATTTCTATTGCCAACCTGGCAAATTGGCTCATTTGGAGCAATCACTCGTTTTGAATCATTGCTGCCCCATCGAACCGCCTTATTTGATATCGCTTTTGCTGGGCCAGCACTAGGCGGACTGCTCTCATTGATCTTGCTGATTTCAGGATTGCTTTTATCTCATCCTGGCAGTTCCTTTCAAGTGCCGTCTCAAGTTTTTCAGGGGTCTCTTTTGATTGGAACGCTGGCTCGATTAGCCCTGGGACACGAATTACAACAATCCATTGTTGATATTCATCCCCTCGTTTTAGTTGGTTGGCTGGGTTTGATTTTGACGGCAATCAATTTGATGCCCGCTGGTCAATTGGACGGTGGACGCATTGCTTTAGCAATTTTTGGGCGAAAAGTTGCCGGACGAACCACCATTGCCACCCTCCTTTTACTGGGTTTGGCAACTCTCGTCAATCCCCTCGCCCTGTATTGGGCAACGCTGATCCTATTCTTGCAGCGCGATCTGGACCGTCCGGCTTTGAATGAATTGTCTGAAACAAGCGATATCAGGGCTACCCTGGGACTGTTAGCTCTGTTTTTCATGGTGATTACCTTACTCCCATTTTCTCCTGGATTGGCGGGTCGTCTTGGAATTGGAGGTTAAATCAATGGCAACTACCCCTCCTGTGATTTTGGTTTTTGATGTCAATGCTTTGTCTATTGCAACTCCAAGAGAGTGGCTGGAATTTAGTCGGGTGGGGGACTGTATCGTTCCACAAGTGGTCTATGACGAAATGAAGTTTTTGTTCGATCGCTCTCCTGATCCGGATTTGGAGCGTATTGCCAAAGCATTTAGCCGCTTCTATCCCACCAGTGGATGGCAGATCAGTGAGGTCAGTTCTCCCCATTCCGTTCTCAAAACGGCAACAGGACATTCCCTGACGAAGCGATCGCGGGTTTCTCTGGCGGTCGGTCGGTGTGCCTATGGCATTGCTACCCATGCTCCTGCCAACCTCGTTGTGTTAGTGAGCAACGATCGAACCATGTTGCAGCGCATTCTTGATATTCAAGTGGGCAATCTTTGTGGTATTACCGTGCAGTCCTTGCTTCAGTGGTGCCGCACCGGACAGCGTCCCGTAGCAGTCAGCCAAAAGATCCAGGAACTCAAGGTCGGGCTAGGGGTGACATCGAATTCAGCGATCGCCAAATCCAAACCTCAACCTGCGCCTTCCAGCAAACTCTCGGTTCCCTCTTCCAAAGTCACTTACCCCTCTGCGCTATCGACTGCTTCTCGTCGCCCCTCTAAAATCCAGCCCAACTTGGATCAGCCCAACTTGCTGCCTCAACTCTTTTCTCTCCTTCTGGCATCAGCAGCTCTGGCCTTTGCAGGTTGGTTGATCTGGTCGATCATCCAGTACAGTCGAGGCGGATTAAATAATCTCAATGATTCCTCTGTACCCGCTTACGAGACCACAGAGGTGCAGTCCAGTTAATTCTATAAATTTTTCAACCAACAAATTTTCCAACCAACACCGTCAACGAATTCTCACGAAACCAGCTTGTTCCACTAGCTCTTGCCCTTTGGGTGATAGCAGGAAGCGAGCGTAAGCTTCCCCAGCTACCGCAGCTTGCTGATCTCCTTGCCTCAAAACGACAAACAATTTTCGAGTCAGCGGATAGGTGCCATCTTGAAAAACCTGTTTGTTCAATTGATTGCGCCGCTGTTCTGAACAGTGTTCTGGAGTAACAACAGGTTGGAGATACGGAGATACTTGCTCATTGGAGCGATATCCCAGTGCTAGCGTCTTCACCTGACATTGCTCAACCAATAGAGAAGCTGAGGCGAAATATAAACCACTGGGATCGCGTGCAATCTGCCGTACCGCCGCAGTAATACTTTCTACTTCTTCATAGTCTTGCCGTAAGTCTTCTCCATCCAAAATATAATTCTCCAGGAAATCCAGTGAGCTAGATACTTGATCATCCCGCTTGTATAAGGTGATCTGCAAATCTGGCCCACCGACCTGTTGCCAATTTTGAATTTGGCCAGTGAGAATCGCCTTAAATTGCTCCATCGTCAAACCCAATATTGCCAACTGGGGATGGACGGCGATCGCAATGCCATCAATTGCCACCGGAATTTGCCGCAGACGAAATCCTCGGTTGAGCGCTGCCTGATATTCCTCGTCTTCCAGTGGGCGAGACGAATGGGCAAAATCAACCTGCCCATCCAACAGCATTTTGATCCCCGTGCCGGAACCGGACGGACCAAAGGGTGGACGCACGTAGCGCAATCGATAGTCGGGACAAAGCTGTTGTAGTGCGGGATCGACGATCGCTCGCATAGGAGCCCAGGTCGTGCTACCGCTGTAAGTGAACCAGCCTGATGGCAAATCAGATATAGGGCACGTTGCGGCAGGAATAAAAGAATGGCTGGTAGTCGAAGGGGCTTGGGGTCTGGATCGGACATAATCGATCAACACAAATATCCCCACGACTACAACGGCAATACCCATTCCCCAGAGAATAGATTGTCTGATGTTCGATCGTGGCAAACTCGGAACAGGTTGCAGCGGTGCTGCACCAGAAGAATGTTTCACTGGTAGTTCTGCTGGAGTTTGTAGTTCAATGGGCTGTATCTCAATGGGCTGTATCTCAATGGGCTGTATTTCAACAGGCTGTAGTACCGTCGGGGACTGTGATGTTGGTCGCAATTCGGGAGACAACTCTATTGCTTCACTCTGCTGTTCTTTCAGAAGAGATGAGGGCCACAGGAAAGAGAAAGCCTCTGGGCCCTTCTGCAGAATCACAGGAGCCGAGGTAACGTCAGGATAATGTGCATCAAAATGTTCTAATTCATCCCGCGTCTGCTGCACCGCAACTGTAATCGGTAAGCGCTGGGAAAAGTAATGAAAAAAGCGTTGTAAGAATTCCTGAGCGAAGGCATCAGGAATCGATTCCTTCATCAATATGGTCTGCGGCACGAGACGAGCTAAATCTCGCCCAAAGGACAAGCTTTCACAGGAATTGAAAATTGCCAACTTCAACCCTCGACCTACTGCAACCCGCAGCGCTTTGCTGAAGTTGTTAATGCTAACCTGGTCTTTCTCATTTAGACTAAGCAATCCAGAATCACCCAAACTGAAACTATGACCTGAAAACAGCAGCAGATTAAACCCTTCTGGATCTCTTAACGCTTCACAAATCTCTTGAATCGTGGGTTGATGCAGTACCACAGTTTCTGCATCAGGGAGTTGCTCAACAATTTGGCGATCGATCTCCGTGTTGATGTTGGTGCAATCCCCTAAAATCGTCAACATTCTTACCCGATCGCGGGTCGGCATCAAGGTTGTACCCGGTACAGCACGAGTTTCAGAGGGACAAAAAACAAATTCAGGATTGACCCGTTCTAGCAAACTCCATTCTCGCCAGGGTAAGCGCCACAAGTTGCGCTCCTCCGATTGAATGATGAAGCGCATGGGTTGTTCGGTTAAACCTCGCAACAACTCCCGTTCAATTGCTCTGAAACTATTAGAGTCTAGCCAGCCATTGAGACAATCGACCAGGGCTTGGCGCACTACTACATCTGAAACGTTGGTTGTTTCCTGAGCCACAACACCCAAACGGGGGCCACGGATGATACTGGCATCCAGATGGATGTGATAGTTGTAGAGATCCCTCCAGTCTTGATAAAGCCGCTTAATTTCCAGATTCTCTGGTAGTTTACCGATTGTCTCTACTTCTGTACGCTGCGTTGCATCACGAATCGCTAGACGACAGAAAAAACCCTCTTCTAAACTCCCATCAAGGGTGAGCAGAACAGCTTTCATAGCGAAGATAAGATGTCACTTTAAGACTATCAAGACTACATAAATGGCATACACACTCTATAAATCATCCGATAAACGCTGATAAACAATCGGGTATGGCGATCGCAATCCAGGGGGGAGCGAAACACTAGAAAACCAAACATGAATCTGAGCAAAATGAGCCTGATGCATACCTACCATAACTGTAGCAATGCTTGGAGAAATGCCTGAGGCACAACCGCTGATTAACAGATGGCAGACACTACCATCTATGCAACAACCCTAGCCTAAAAGAGCAAATTCAGCAAAAACCCCAAAGAATTCCTGCATGTTCAACAGTTTCACCTCCACAAAGTTCACGGTGAGCCAACTGAAACAGCATTCTCACCCAATTGGAAGAATGCCGCTCAAACCGAACTGAGGACACTGAAGTAAAGCTTGCAGAAACAAATAAAGTATCTACCTCTTCAGTCTCCTCTCACTGCCTACGAAGTTAGCTGACGGGCTAGGGCTGAGAGGTGCCCCTCCAAAGAAGAATGGATGACAGGAGCCATACAAACCCCAAATACACACCACTCAATATTTCAGATACGCCCCAAAATCGGTTCCTCCGCTCAAGCAACATCAAAAACTTCAAATGAAGAAAGGTTGCTAGATTAGGCTAATCTTTTGCACTAGGCACTTTAGGTATAACTACATAAGCAATATTAGAAAGTTGTCAAACTTAACCTATAACTTTTAAAAATACCACCTAAGATAGTAGCTGTCAATTGTGCTCAGTTGTTGACAGCAATTATCATTTTGGCATCAAGCTTGAAAAACGTGAGTTCGACGAACGGTTCAGTTTTGCAATTCTCTAAAACCCAGTTTTGTAGGTGGCACGGGCTGCGCCCGCGCCACCTACAAAACTGGGATGCACTCGATGCACTGCGGTTGCCTTGCAGTCGTCCCTTTAGCAGACAATATTCCGCGCCTTTTCTGATAGGTTTAGGTTGGATCATATCTTGCAAATCTAACCTCAATTATCAGGGAACCTGGATAAACGCATGGACATAGGTAGTCTGTTCTTAATTTTTTTGCTCATCTCGTCGTTTCAACCTTTTTTGCAACGTCGAATTGTTGAATCCCGCCGCCTTGGTATGCTGCAAAACTTTGAGCGCAAACGAGGCACACGAGTTATCTTGCTAATCCATCGTCAAGAATCAATTAGTTTATTGGGTTTACCGATTTCCCGTTATATCAGTATTGAAGATTCAGAACAAGTGCTTCGGGCCATCCGATTAACTCCACCCGATGTCCCAATCGACTTGATTTTGCATACTCCTGGTGGACTGGTGCTGGCTACTGAACAGATTGCCAGAGCCTTAGTCCGCCACCGAGCCAAAGTTACGGTTTTCATTCCGCACTATGCGATGAGTGGCGGCACGATGCTGGCGTTAGCAGCGGACGAAATTATGATGGACGAGAATGCAGTATTGGGGCCTGTTGATCCCCAATTGGGCAATGTGCCAGCAGCTAGTGTAATCAAGGTTCTGGAAATGAAGCCGATCAGCGAAATTGATGATCAAACCGTGATTACCGCTGATGTGGCTCAAAAGGCGATACGCCAAGTGCAGCGATTTGTTCGCACGTTGTTAGAAGACAATTTCCCCAAACAAAAGATTGACCCAGAAAATATCGATCGCATCATCGACACCCTCACCACAGGTCAAGTCACTCACGACTATCCAATTACAGTAGAAGAGGCAAGGAACTTAGGACTACCTGTAGCGACAGGGCTACCAATGGACATCTATCAATTGATGGATCTTTATCCCCAACCTAAGACTGGAAGACCTTCTGTGCAATACATTCCTCTACCCTATCAAGTCCGTCCGCCTGTCAAAGAGGCCGCCAGAATAGAGTAGAGGGTAAAAGAGTTTAAGAAAATTAGACTCGCTATCGACGGATGTCTCTGCTTATGCCTACACTGCGAGAGAACCTTGTGCCTGCTAAATGGAGCCAGTTATGCCTACCCCCAGAATCCTTGCCTTTGCTGGCAGTGCTCGTAAAGCCTCGTTTAACAAAAAACTGGTGAAGATTGCTGCTGAAGGAGCCAGAGCAGCGGGTGCAGAAGTCACCTATGTGGACTTACGTGATCTGCCCATGCCGCTATACGACCAGGATTTAGAAGACGCTGAGGGATTACCCGAAACAGTTCTGCAATTCAAAGCATTGATGAAGGCGCATCAAGGACTCCTGATTGCCTGCCCTGAATACAATAGCTCGATTACCCCTCTGTTGAAGAACGCGATCGATTGGGCTTCTCGTCCTGAACCTGGAGAGCCGCCCCTGGGATTGGTCTGTTTTCGAGACAAGGTTGCTGTCTTGATGAGTACTTCTCCTGGCGGATTGGGGGGCTTGCGCTGCTTGACTCATGTCCGTTCTATTCTCAGCAGTATTGGGGTAATCGTGCTACCCGACCAAAAAGCAGTTCCTAATGCCTATCAAGCATTTGATGAAAATGGCAATTTGGTCGATGAGAAGCAGCGAGTTGCCATTCATGAATTGGGCAGTAAATTAACGACTGTAGTGGCAAAGCTCATCGCTTAATTTCAAAGAAACCACCTGAGTACGGGACAAAAATCCTAAAGCCCATATTTTGAGGTAGCGGGGCAAGGGATTTACGTGAAAATAGAGTTCCCTGGTGTACTGATCGGGCTTCAACTGTCTGCACCTCCGCATCTCTGCTAAGGGCAAAATGCACTGCGATCGCTGCACATGCATCAGCCCAAGAAACTTTTCAAACGCCCTCCCAGTCCTTAATCCTTTAGGACTTACGCACTTCGTGCGAAAAACCGGAAGGCTGGGGGATTTGTGGGGCGCGACGCGCCCCACAAATCCCCCGACTGCGTAAGTCCTATCGGGTGCATCCCAGTTTTGCGGGCGGCGGGGGCTGCGCCCCCGCCGCCCGCAAAACTGGGTTTAGAAAATAACAAAAGTGGGATGCACTCAGTCCTATCCTTATCACTATTCAACTGTCAGTTATGATTGAAGCCCTTTGGTCAATTGAATTCAATTCCGGTTATGGTTACGTTGGCAGGGGCGTGGTTATTTTTGACAACAATCGTGTGTTTGGTGGAGATATTCAATACTATTACATTGGCACTTATACTATTCAAGATCAAATTTTAAGTGCTAAAGTAATCGCTGTTTATTACGATCAGGGAGATGAACCTTTTTCACTGTTTAATACCACAGAAAAAAGAATTGCATTGCATGTTTCTGGACAGGTGCAGCAACACGCCATTACTGCGTCTGCCTATCGTAGTGATGCCCCTGAAAATCAGGTAATGGTGAGGCTAACTCGACAAGCTGAGTTACCTGTTATACCAATCCCTTAAAAAGCCCCTACAAATGGGCGCAGACCACATGCAGCGTGGTTGCGCCCATCTGTCGTGGGTTTTAATGAGTATTTCTGCTTAATCACAAAGAGCTTTCTTAGAAGTCTACAGGTGGGGAAGCTGGAGCTTCCAGAGGAGCATTACCAAGCTGGAGCTTGGTAACGAGGCAAAGCTGGAGCTTGGTAACGAGGCAAAACGTTTAAGTTTAATGCAATCTCACCAGGGATTCCCAACCAAGGTAAAAGCTGACCAGTAGTAAGGATGCGAAAAATCCGCTTCCCCTGTCGTGGCCAGTTCTGGAGGCAGTGCGATCGCCTCTCCAGTGGACAATCGCAAGCGATCGCTTTCCAAACGCACCTCTCCCCGGAGCAGCGATAGTTGGGCTTGGCGCACGGCTTCGGCCTTGATGGGAACTTGTTGGAGTTGGCGATAGAACTCGGTCATTAACCCCAATGTGGCCAGATCACTGACTTGCCACAGACTCACCAGCACCGATTTCACCCCAGTTCTGGCGGCGGCTCCGGCAAACCCCAGTTCAGCCAATTCATCTCCCAAGGCCATCTGACAGGCGCTCAAGACCAATAACTCAACAGGTGGATCATTTAATCGTAGCTGCTGGACTTGATCGAGGCGAAGTTTTTGATCCCAGAACTGGATGTAGGAATTTTGCAAACTACCTGGCTGGAACGCGCCATGAGTGGCTAAATGGACGATCCCAAACGGATTGATTTCTCGTTCAGATACCAGGGTGGCTGGCGTAAATCCTTCGTTAACCAAAGACTCTCCACCCCAATAATCGGCGATCGCGCTGACTTCCACTGGAACAGCTGGTAGGTCGGCCAATTCATCAAACTCCGATGCTCCCATTGCCAGCACCCGGGCATTCCGAATATCAACATAGCGGGTATCAGTCAGGCTGAGACTGGGCATCAAGCCAACACTGTAGCGCTCAATGATGTAGCCGTTACTGTCATGCAGCACTGCTAAGGGCAAAGAGCGGAGTTTGGCATCCAGAATGAAAGTCAGGTTTTGAATCTCTTGTTCTTGTAAGTCAGCTTCAAGAGGGGCAACCAGCCATTGATAGAGTTGTTGAGCGAAGGGCAGATAGCGATTGGCACGAGTGCTTGATTGAGCGACGGTGGCGCGCAGTTGGTCGGCGGCTTGCTCCACTTCACCTCGCGTCACTGAGACTCGTCTGCGAATCACTTGACCGCGTGCAGTGACAATGGCCAGTTCGAGGCGATCGCTGCGATTGCTGCTATCCGACTGTTCGATCTGTTGCTGAGCGATCGAGTCTGCTGCCAATCTCTGAGATGTCAGTTGCCAGAGCGCATCCGGTCGATTGGACTTGACTTGAGGCGAAGCATTGGTTTCTGACTCGTTGGAGACGAAATAGACATAGATAATAGCGGGACGAATCCCTGTAGCCGCTTCAATGGCTTGCAGATCGCGTTGGACATCTGCTAGAGATTTAGTTGGAGTCTCCTCTAAGTTCAAGTGATTGTTAAAGACTCGATTTAATGGGTCTTCTATGACGAAAACCGTATCGACTCCACCTGCTTGAGATGGATTATCTGGAGTAATCGGTGGTTGGACGGGTGGTACTAAATCAGGCGGACTGATGGGTGGTATGACTGTTGGGTTTGGGGTTGGTGTTGGAACTGGGGTCGGCGACCCTGCTGTCAGAAGTTGAATATTATCCTGGGTGTAGGCAAAGCGGTAGGACTGCCGGGGTGCAATGGTTGAGTTCCCAGTCGTGATGGCTGCTGTCGTGCCGTTTTCCGATGCTTCGCCCACGATGAAGGGAGTTTCGCCATTGCCGCCATGCCGAATCGTGATATCACCACCGCCCTGACCACCCGCTGTGGAAATGCTGGCTAATCGACCATTGCGATCGCGAAACTCACCCGTTGCGCGGAAGAACCGTCCGGCGGTGATATCGACGCTGCCACCGACACCCGCTTCACCCCCCTGGGTATTCAATGTGTTGACACTGACATCGCCTTCGGGATCGATGAAAATATCACCACCGCTACTTTGTTGAGAACTGGTATTGATATTTCCGACTGCTATGCGTCGGTTGGCAATCAGGGCAATGTCACCGCCCTGACCAGAGACGGATGTTGTCCGCAGGGTGGAGTCAGGCTCGGACAATATTGCTCCAGTGCGACTGGTGACGCGAATCGTGCCGGCCGTGCCTCCGGTGCTTAGGGCAGAGGCAGAGAGAGAATTTAAGGTGACGTTTTCTGCTGCGGTCAATGCAATCTCGCCTGCATTGCCAGGTAGCGTATCAACGTTGATCTCGCCTGTGTTGATGCTGGTAGCACTGTTCATTTGCACTGAACCGCCATTGCCAGTGCGAGTCGATTGAGCGGTGATGTCACCTGTGGCAATCCGGTTTGCAGAGAGGGCGATCGCGCCGCCATCTGCCGCAGCTGAACTATCCAGATTGCCTGTTTGAATTTCACCACCATTGGCAGTGAGAGCGATCGCCCCGCCAACTCCATTGGCTGCTGAAGTATTCACGGTTCCCTGACTTGTATCAATATCTCCGTTTGTTGTCGTGACTGCGATGTCACCGCCCCGTTCAGAGTTGCCAATGGTGTTTTCAGAGCGCGAGTCTAGATCGCCCGTAGTAATGTCGCCTGTTGCAGTCAGAGTAATGGTTCCACCGTCACCGCTAATAGAGGAGGAATCTAAGTTACCTGTGGTCAAAATGCCATTGCTGGTTAGCGTAATTGGTTGGCCCCGATTGATGATATCATCTGTTGCGATTTGGTTGGCTTGCAGGGTCAAGGGAGTGTTCGCACCCAATCCCGTTAAAGTACCCCCTGTCAAGTCGATAGTATCAGCCCTGAGATCTAAGGGGTCTCTGAATCGGGTGTCACCCGTTAATGAAATGCTCAGGCTGCGATCGCCATCCGGGTTAACGAAACTATTGTCCAGTCCAATCCCTGGAATATTGCCTTGACTATTACCCGTTAGAGCGATCGCTCCAGATGATTCTACCGCAGCGTTAAAAATGCCAATTCCATAACTGAAAAAAGGGTTAGTGCCGGCTGCCGTTCCTGCGATACTGACATTGCCTGTCGCCGCGCTGACTCTAGCAGCACCTGCAGCTGTGTTTGTGCCTTGAACAGCGACCCCAGAACCGAATCGACTGAAGCCTTCCAGGACAATACTGCCTGCTCCTGTTGCCTCTACACGGCTGCCAGTATCCCCAAGAATGCTATAGATTAGAACACCAGCACCAAAACCTTGAAGGTTCTCAGCCCGACCCTGAAGTGTAATATTGCCATTGGCTGAGCGCACGATCGCATTTCCATTCGTTTGCCCAACTTCTATGCCGTGACTACTACCGCCAGTCCCGTTCGCACCCCTGAGCGTAATATTGCCGCTTCCAGTGGATTCCACCTGTCCGTTATCTAATAAGACAACACCCACATTGCCACTACCACTGCTAGAACTACCGCCTGTTCCTTCCAGGAAAATGTCGCCATCCACTGAACTGACCAGCCCCCTGGAAGCTGATCCGCCGATTACAATCCCTTCATTATGATCCCCGCTTGAAGAATTTCCGGCAATTCCGGTCAGATCAATGCGACCGTTTCCAGTGGATCGAATGTTGCTACTATCAATCCCAATCCCGTAATTATCACCGCCGTTCGTTCCAGTGCCACCCGTTCCTTGCAGCGTAATCGGGCGATCGCCCGTTGATTGCAATACACTGTTCGCTCTAATATCAATGCCACCGTTACCAGCAGCAGTCGTTCCTCCCTGTCCTGTCAACGTTATTGCCCCATCTGCAACGGTGATGCTGCTCCCACCGATACTCATACCATTTTGGATTATAGATTTCCGATTTTGGATTGCAGAATGCTTGACCAGCTAACCGTTCTGGCAATTGAAATCATGCACATATCACCCAAAATGGTATCACACCCACTGGTGAAAGAGCATTGCCTCTACCAATCCCAACAAAGTTGCCACCATTGGTATTAATGGTGGCGTTACTTATAGTCAAAGAACCCCCATTAAGACCATCAACATCTGCATTGAGGGTGACATTGCCACCCCTGGTTTCGATTGTTGAATTGACAAAAATGTTATTACCTGCTTGAGCCGTTAAGCCAACATTGGCAGCAGTAATAGTAATGGGTGCGCTGAAGGTAATGTCATTGGTTACTTGTAAGATAACATCTGCCAACGCTGCATTAATCGTGCCGTTGTTGACCGTACTATCTCCACCCGGATTGTTGCCAAATAAGAGTTGACTGCCGCCTCCAGAGGGCAAATCAGGTGGATTATTGGGGCCTTCTACGATGGTGATATTGGTTGGGTCTAACAGCAGTGTGCCAATTTGTCCTCGATTAGCACTCAGATCGATATCACCCCAAAACTCCAGGAAGCCTTGCCCAGAGACTTCCGCCAATCCGCCGTTGCCGCTGTCAGTCCCTCCCTGGGCAGTTAGCTTACCAAAAAAAGAGGTGGTTTCATCAGCCCAAACGATGACTCAGCCACCATCGCCCTGCTGCAATGCATCGGCTCGAAGCATAGAGTCTGGACTAACGTAAGTTTGGGAGGCAGTAAAGATTCCTTGTCCCTGATAATCACCACCAATTCGCACAACACCACCGCTATTCGTACTAGAAGCATCCACAGTGGCGTTCAGCAGGGCAATGCGATCGCCCAGAATGTTGATTTCCGGGAGATGGACAGTCGGCTGTGATGTGACTAGGGCAGCATCAAGGGTATTCGAGACGATCGCGGTTCCAGGATGAGAAGCAAAGGCAACGTTAGACCCGGTTAATTGGAGCGTGCCATCCGGGTTGACAACCACTCCGGTGGCATGTTGCAAATGACCCTGCCGCCCGTGATGGTGTAGCGCCTGCCCTCGCGGGTGACAACTGTACCTGTGCCATCACGAGCCGGAGTGACTGATTCTGCGCTTGTCGGTAAACTCCACAGCCATCCCATGCCAAAATAAGCCAAACAGAATAGGGTGAGTGATTTCAGCACTGCCATACACTTGTTTCTAACGTTAAAGATATAAGTAATTTCTCTTACATCATGTATAACTTAGTACTCTAGATAATTCAATAGTTCCTCCCGAAGTTACCCACTGGGTCAGGGTTTTCCTCCAGCCTCCTCCCCCAACTACCGGATGCGCCCTAAGCTTTGTGTCAGTACATGGGTGAATTGTGGCAGGCTGAGAGGATGGAATTGTCAACAGTACAGTACACTTGATCTGGTTGATTCAGGGTAAGCTGTATGCGCCGCGATTCCATTTTCTACAAGTTGTTTCAACAATCCCCTGCTCTGATATTTGAACTGCTGAGTGACCCGCCTGAGAATGCTCAAGCCTATCGATTTGATGCGGTGGCAGTGAAAGAACCCAAGTTTGAGATTGACGGGGTGTTTCTGCCACCAGCCATAGATCAGCCTGGTGTGGTTTACTTTTGTGAGGTGCAGTTTCAGAAGGATAAACTGCTCTATGAACGAGTGTTTGCCGAATCAGCATTGTATTTTTATCGCAATCGCCAGCGCTTCAGTGATTGGCAAGCGGTGGTGATTTATCCCAACCGCCAGCTAGAGCAAGACGATGTTTATCCGCATCGAGGGTTGTTAACCAGTGAGCAAGTGCATCGGGTGTACCTGGATGAGTTAGGCGAGATTCGAGAATTACCCTTGTGGGTGGCTGTGATGGTGTTAACGACTATTGCAGCAGACCAAGCCTCAGAAGAAGCGCGATATTTGTTGAGCCGAACTCGGCAAGAGTCATCTGAATCAATGAGTCGCGCCATAATAGAGTTGATTACAACCATCATGGCATATCGGTTTGAACAATTGAGTCGCAGGGAGATTGAAGCGATGTTAGACATTACCCTCAAGGAAACGCGAGTTTACCAGGAACTCAAAGAAGAAATCCAGGAAGAAGTTCGTGCAGAGGCCTTAGAAGAAGGACGAAAAGAAGGGCGAAAAGAAGGACGAAAAGAAGGACGAAAAGAAGCTACCTTGAATCTAGTGATTCGGCAATTGACCAAACGATTTGGAGAACTACCGGAACAGTTGCGATCGCCCCTCTCACAACTTTCCCGACCCACGTTAGAAGCACTAAGCGAAGCCTTACTGGATTTCATCAGTTTGGCAGACCTACAGGTTTGGCTGGCAGATCAAGATTAAGCAGCGATCGCAACTGGGGGGGCATCTTGCGTTGAGGGGAGGGTGTGAGAA